>Ga0265797_10008708_pt1 | contig 13415 bp, 10 predicted proteins | sample P2T30metagenome_FD_192433 | JGI IMG/M metagenome (GOLD analysis project Ga0265797, IMG submission 192433) | Plant litter microbial communities from East Loma Ridge, Irvine, California - P2 T30 | ecosystem: Environmental > Terrestrial > Plant litter > Unclassified | place: USA: California... | reverse complement strand
CCAATCACTCGCCCACCACCATGTTCCCCGTCACATCATCTTATCCGTAGGGGCCGTACCTTGCAGCTGCCTGTCTCAGCTTGCTCTTAGCCCAATTGTTCCTGCGAACACCTGCCGCGCTATCGAGGGGCCTTGTTTCGGCACATGTCATTTCGCACTTGTGGTTTGTGGCTGGGCTGTTTACCGCACATCTCCGCCATTGTGCGCCCTACTTGCCGTGACAAGCTGATCTATTACATCTTAGGCCCCCGGATCTGACCAAGTAACGGATTACCGGCATATATAGCAGCTCTATCGTGTCCGGCCGCCGGCCGCCGTGGCACGTATGCGGTATCGCAATCCTTCTTGGCCGTCCCATTCCCGGCCCAGTTGCGACACCACACACTGCGCCACACCTGCAAGGCCTCGACTGTGCGCTCGCTCGGTCGGTGCTGCACGCCCCCACGATCGAGAAATACACGTGCCCAGCCTCGACCAGCCTATGCCACCCGTACCTCGCCCTCACTGACGGCTACCGCCATCTATGTCGCCGATGTTGTTAGGGAAACCAGCACGCCAGCACGCCGCAAGCCAGGATACCGCTGATCTCCCGCACGGCGGTCGTACCATCCGATGACCTTGTCCAGCCCACGGCACGCGTCTGAGAGATGGCTGGACTCGCCGGCCTGCCAGATGTTGGCTTTTTGGCCAAAACACCGATTCGTCGGGTACGCGCGCTGATCCTTGTGTTTACGTGCTCTGAGATTGCATCATCGGCTTGCATGTAAGCAATCTCGCATTGAACCAGTCTGGATTCTGTCTTATTTTGGGTGTGCGAACGGTTGAGCTAATGATCGCGGCATTGCGTTGTGCATTCTAAGGTTGGCCCAGAGGGTGTTTGGTGACTTTGAAACTGTGTCCAATCATACGGTTCAACTCCGCACAGCTACCACAGTTGCTTGATGACTCTGGAGGCTTGCTTGTAATGCAATTACGACTCTAGAAATGTACTGGTAATCTAACGATGACTCTGGCGGTCTGCTTGTAATAGAACGATGACTCGTGAGATCTTGTTGTAGAATGATGGTACCAACTCTGGTCGTGATGACTCTGCGAGCATATAAAAGATGCTCTGCGGCTCTATCAAATACCTTCATCAAGATACCACCATAAAACTATCATTCTCCTTTCCTTTGTCAAATTGATACTTTACAACTACTACTCTCTTGTTCTTACAGACAGACTTGTCCATTTTTTCTATGCTTCTCAATACTATCTAAACAGCACCTCCGACGAAGCACGACATACACACGCACCCTATCTCAGTCCTCCCTTGTGCTGCCTTCAGCTTCAAGAGCAGTCCATCCAATGCAGTCAACTTCAACTGTTTGAGGTCTCGGCGCATATAGGATAATGCATGTTACCTGTTTGGACTTTTTTGGATTTGTGATACCCCTCATATAGCATCAGAAAATCATATAGGATACTACAAACTGTTAGAAGATACCCAACAAGCACCTGATCGTCACTCACCTTCTGGATATCCTGCGTCGTTCTCCTGATATATCTCTGCGTCGGAGTGCTAGAAAAGAGGCAGTACGCGCGTGCGTATATCGAGCTTCCTCTGATATGTTGCTCAGATGGTACTGTGGAGTAGAGAAAAGATTAAAATCTGTCTGTTAGGACAATAGAGTGGTAGTCGTAGAGGGTCATGTTGATGAAGGACAAGAGGATGATAGTTGTATGGTGGCATCTTGATCAAGACATTCGACAGCCACATATCCAATCACAATCAACCTCATCTGACTGCATAAGGCTCGGCTGCACTAAGATTCTGCGCTTTGTTGGTTTGAGTGGGTTCAGCTCGTGACTGCGCGTACCCGCGTTTTCGGCAATACGCGCCTGCTTCACACCGACCCTTACTGTCGCCACCCACACACCATGCTTTCACCAACATACCACATTGCGCCCGCAAACAAAAGGGCCCCAAATCCACCCATGTCGCTTCCATTATGCCAACCCACACGCCCTCCCCGCACCGCTTCTTAGCACCCAATCCGCCCTCGACACAAAAGTCGAAGAAGCCACACTCCAGTCTACGTAATGCGCTCGCTATACAAGCACAAACGAGCGCAAAGAAGCCAGCGCAGAAGTCAGAACAAAAGCCAGAGCTACAGTTCAAAAAGTTGACGCCTGCAAAGCGATTCGTCATTACACCCGTGCAACACAAAACCATCACGGCAGAACAGGCAAAGGACAAAGATAGGAATGGCGCGGTGCAGGAACAGCAGCATGAACAAACCACCCCGCGCCCAAAGCTACCAAGGAAGTTTGAGCGCGTGGAGAGCATAGAAGGATCACAGGAACCCGAATTAGAATACGACGATGAAGACGAGATGCTCTTCGACATAGCCGCACGCAATAAGCGCCGCCGCACCTCGCCGCCGAGCTCACCATCACTACAACCATTGTCGGACCCTCAAACACCTGCACCTACGATGCACCGCTTCAAGGTACTACCCCCACCCCGCACGCCCGCACCGTTCCCCAGTATAGCTACAGCGACAGCGACTACACCTGTACCCACGTCTGCATCGCACCGACCACACTTCATCCTCCCCACTTTGCCTACGTCTCCACCCAAGCCATCCAGACCACCTCCCGATATCTTCTCCCCTTCCCGGAAAACTGCAAAGTACATACCCGGTGGCATGGCCTTGACGGTCACAAGTTGGATTATAGAAACCGCAAACACAGGGTTTGCTGCGCAGGATAAAAGCGCAGTGACGTGGGGACGAGACAAGGAAGATGGCGTTAAGACGCGGGTTAGGATTACTGAGATATTGAAGAGTGGGACGCGGGATGATGGAGATGATAGTGTGGGATGCTATGCGGGCGGCGTGGTGTTTGCACGAGGTCATGTACAACCTACCACGTACGACGCTTCAAGAGCGGCGGGCATCCTAGATGGAGACGAAGAGCTAAGTATCTTGATAGCTGGTCAAGGGGGTGTAAGAGGTTCTGGGGGTGTTCGCGTCAAGATAGGAAGCGTGCTCGGTGTGAGAGTTCCGACTTGGGATGTAAATGTACGAGGGGAGAAATGGCTGGTTGCTGTAGATTGGATACTGTTATGATTGTGCTAGCCGAAATCACCCACGACGATATGTCTGACGAGAACACAAAAAGCTTAACACGTGATTGTTGCAGCTTTTAGCTACATATTACAATTGCTGATACGACTTCTTACTGTACAACACGTCCTGGAAGCTGGCTTGGTCATGGATCAACGATAATGTCCTCAAAGTCCTCTCGCTCTTGAAGAAAAATCCTGGACCGTTAACTATCATCCGTTTCTGCTTCCGTTGTCAGCACCCTTCATTCCCCTTTTGGAAGTTCCACGACAAAACAAGTGATGATTCCACGCGGCTCGATGCACAAGACATCCAGCCTATTCGCATCCTTTTGCATTGATACTTGCTCCCCTTTGCAAGTAGCTAACGGGCAGATTTCCCCAATCAATGCCATTTCCGTAATCTAGATTCGGGTTCGGATTTGCGCCTCTTCCGGAGTAAGAAATTAGAGCATCATCTTCTACAAACTCCTCTGGCAGGCGACTGACAATAGAACTGATTCGTCCATGCGGTGAGTGTATTGATCTCTTCATTGTATAGGCAGCGCCCCGCATCGAGCAGTGGTCTGGGCAAAGATGAAAAATTAGCGTCCTAATCAACTCCGAAGCACTTGCATCCCGACAGTCGTTGAGCTGGTTCTATCGAGCGACGACATCTCTGATTCGCGTTCTTGTACGGCTGGATGTCCGCCGAGAAGCCATGGGATATTGCTATTTCGTAGGCTTTCACAATGCTCGCGGCCAAAGTGATCTGTACCCCGGATCTTGCCCCTACGTGCGGCATCCTTTGCGGCACGTATTAAATGTTCCAGCGCGCTGATTGCTATAGATGTCGTAGACGTGCTCGAATGGATTTATTTTGATGAGATATTCGTCGTTTGCACAGTGTTGTAGAAGGGAAGTTTTAGAGGAAAAAAACAGGCGTCGACTCGCAACCGGCACAGTAAAGAAATTGAATTGAATTGGTAACTGAAAAATTCATAGCGAGTAGTACTCCATAAGGTAACCCCCTTTTAAAGATTATTGGCATCGGCAATTCTTATGACTCTACCCAATACCGGCTCGACAAGTGACATGCTAATACGCTACGATAGTCGGCCACGTCATCAGAAGTGACATTGGTGTCTTTCGCTGTCTGCACGTTTGCGCACAACACTAAGCCTAACTGTTGAAAATATCAACCCCGCAAATAATAGTCAGTTGCCTGCTCGCCCACAGTCCTGACCCTAACCTTCTTCTACAGCGCCAATAAGACTTCATCAACTAGCTCAAGGCGAAACTGTATGGTCGGCGCCAAGTCGTAGCCAGCGAAATCATGCCACTTGCACTCGTCAGGTGCTTTGTGCCAGCTGAGTACATTAAGTACATCGATACTGCCTATGTCGGGTGGAGTGTAGGTTGAGACTGCTGCACCGCTCGACGAAGACGACTTCAGTGCTGCTGCTACCTTATTATGTATGGACCCTATTCAAAAGGTGCAGTCTTTTTTTTCGGCAAGTGTCAAGTATAGGCATTCACGATGGCCGAGGAAGTGACAGGTAGAGGAACTTGAGGGTAGGAGTAATGCATAGTCGGGTCTAGATATGGTGAATAGATAATACTTCAACCCCACTGCCTGACAGATGACCTGAATCCTTTGTTAAATGTGAAATAAGTGTAAGGAAAAGCAAGATATATTAATAATGTTGTTGTTGGATAGGACTGGAAGCTTCGTTTCAGTTGATGTTTGTTGAACACAATCAGGTTCACAAACATAGTTACAAACACCGAACTTACGTACTTAAACCTCATAGAGGCACTCAGTTTAGAATAACAAGACATTTAATTTAGTTGTGTGTTGTATGCTGTGTATTCTGCAACAATTATGTTCCCGCCCTAGGCAATTCTCCATTTGATAGTGATTTTGGCAGCGGACCGGGAGTTTCTCGCAGTCGTTACTACGTCTTTGGAAACAGTTGCAACTGCACCATCATTTAAATCGCTATTTGGTTGTGGTTGAGACGAATCTGGTGGCCGCCAATGTATGCTTGAACCTCGATGTAATCGGTATGAGGTGGGTTGTAGCCATCAACCAGGGTGATGCCAAGAAAAACACTGCCATCTGACCTATTCCACACGGATCCTTGAATCTCTGCGCCAGAAGACTGTCCATCATGAGTAAGGGGATCTCCGGCCGCTGGGAGGGCGAGGTCGAATGTGTTCCAGCCAGAATTTCCAAACGGTAGACAGCCAAAGCCGGTGCGGCAAACAGTTTGGCGAGGCACAATGCTGGGCGAGTCGTTCGTTTCGAGGGGTCTTGCTAGGACGACGGCAAGAAGTATGCAAAGAATTGATAGGTATTTGGAAAACATGGCAGAAATCATCATGTCAAGTTTCTGTGGTTGAAAGGCTTGATGTGATTCAAATGTGTTTGTGTCTGAGAACTGATACGGCAGGAAACCGAAAGCTTTAAAAGTCTTGAGTTTGATGTCCCGGAGATTAGAGTACGCCAATGTAAGACTTTAGACTTGTACAACAACCCCAACCGTTTCCTGAGGTGGAATGATCTGTTTGATGGATATCAGCTGCGAGATCGTTTACGAGTCCGGCATGTTGGTAAATACGAGTGAACATACCAGGGTACAGAGTGGCGTTTTTCACATCTGTACAAACATTGATTTTGTGTTTACTGGGTAGGTACAGGCTTGTTATCCGTTTGGACTTTTTTTTTGATTTGCGATACCCCCCTCTATAGTGTTAAAAGATTGTACACATGTTGTTTTCACGAGAAAACATCAGAGAAAGAATAACCAGCTATCAACTTGAACGCCCGGTTTCCTCTACGTGAGAAAATCCTATGATGATGTGGGAAACACGAGAAGCTGAGTAAAACTGATAGACTTCAGCAAATTTGCGTACAGCACGGACTTTTATTGGCTGGATCTTCAACGGAATGAGCATAGGTCAATTCTGCGGGGGTTCTGCCCGTGCTGTTGTGTCGGAAAGTATGTGGTTACTAGTTCAATTACCAAAGGCGTTAGCATAAAGTTTCTAGAGTTGAAAACGGACATATTACAAGCAGGCATGACTCAGCCTTGGTTAAGTAATCAAATCGAGTTGTAACGAGTTGTGGGAAATAATTCGACAAATGGCCTGTTGCTTTAGGTCAGCTACACGAGTTGAGTCAGCTATACGGGTTGGAGCGGCTCCACAGAGTCTGTGCAACTACAACATAATCTGTCTAGCTTTCATTCCATTTTTTTCCATTATGTATTCCTTTTCGTATCATCTTATTCCTAATCATGTGCCAATGGCACTTCCTTGGATCTTTGAAAAATCTCGAGAACTTGCAAGGGGTACATGGAAGCAGTGGAGCCATTACTAAGTTACATATCTAGGTACGGCAATCGATCAATCACGGAGTCACGTTCCTAATATATATATTAGCATCCTGAATCCTCCAACCTTCTTGAAAACCATCAAACTTCCTATCGATTCCATCTCCGCAAATTACCATCAACCGAACCCCATCATTCTGCCAAGTAAAAAAAAACTTCCACTTCGCCAGAAGTAAGTCTTACATGCCTTAATACACCTCAGAAAGACTACACAACTAACGGCTTCCTTAACTAGTGAAACCAATACTCTTCATTCTACTTGCTACAACCTCACCCGTCCTTGGCAGACTATGCTTCGTCAAAAATTACGATTGCTTCAACCAGATTACCTTTGAGGTCTTGGTTGCGAATGCGGTAGAGACATGTGCTAGTTTAGGTGGCATTTATCGTGACTCTGAACAAAAGGCGCAGATATTCTGCAAGGATGTGCCTAAATGGGTTCCTTTTCCTAGCAGTGTAGTCATAGCAGGGTTTGAATGCCGTTATGACTGCCTCGATTTGTAAATCATCGCAGTCAATATGGGTCTTGGGCCGACAAGCTTGATTATCTGAGAATCATAGGAAGTAATACAATAGGGATACCACAAGATAATACTTTGTACAAAATTAGTCCTAAGATTGATTGTAGTAGGGATATGCTCCTCTACTATGCTAAAGATCAGTTCTGGATAAACTCATCCTAAAAAAACCATGTGATTTGCCTATCCAGAGAGGGCATATTTGACGTTGCGGAACATCAAAAGGTCCTGGTGTGGTGAGAAGTCACTAGTGTATAGAGGATCATGTACATGAAAAGCAAAGCCAAGAGACGGGTAGGAAGAAAAGATAGGTGCACGCAACTCAGTTGTTTCACCACATACAGACTGACAGTATAGGTCAAGCTGTCAACAAGAAGTGACGTAGTTCTAGGAACTACAAGCGGAACAGCAGTCGTGGATTTTTTGCAGTTGCTATAATTGCGAGCTTCTTGAAAATCTCGTTGGCAAGTAGATCTGGCCGCTCCCGCACCTTGCTAATCCATGTTTTGGCTATTAGTAAGACATTCGAGGCTATAGTGGGAGCTAGCCTACTTAACAGAATCTACGATGGTATAAGCCACAGTCTCGTTAGGATTAGGAGATTCAATACGATGTAGGATGTAACGACTCTCTAAGGGATTGTTTACTGTCGATCCTTTGTAAGATGTAATGTGACATTCAAGATATGCAGAAAAAGGGTACAATTATCAACGTCGAGGTTCCCTGGCTGTTTTCGTTTGCTTTCTCATACAATGCTAACCTAAAAAAAACCTAGCATGATCCATTGATACTTACAGTGTGAGCTCGGGAGCTGCCAATGAGGTACCAACGAATGATTATTCGCTATTTATATGCGTTGCACCTGTCCGCTAGACAGTAGGATGGATTTGTAGTCCTATATTTAGGTTCTTACCGATGGCTAGCAAATTTACCAGAGGTGGCCTAGAAGAAGGCTCATTAGTGGCACAACCTAAGCTGGGGAGTAGCAGAGATTAGCCTTATGAGCAGCATTGTAATGCTGCACAGTTGGGGCTGACTAAGAGAGAGACACTAGCTAAATAGTTGAGCCAAGGGCTTCAGATCTTCATCTGGCGTCCCATGCCCATGGTTATTTCATGGAGACATATGCCGGAAGGAATGCAGTTCGGCGTGACTGTAGTCTCTACGACAGCGGTGCTGCCACGTATCTGCTGAAATCACATTTGTCGAATGGAGCTGCTATCAGCTATGCTCGGAACCGAAGAGCTGGACCGGGGCTTAGCAGTATGCTCACATGTGAAATTTGAGCTCTTCCGTCGCGCGATAGACCTGCCACTGAAATTGGGCAATTGCCTCTCTCAAGCTGGCCTGTCCAAACGCGGCACAGGCGTCGTCAAGGACCATGTAGGCATGCATATCTGGCCATCTGGTGCCTCATCCGACTATAGGGCAAGGCGTCGGCAGGTGTGATGCAGAGAGGTCACGTGACATGTCAATACTTTTGCTTATATCAGCCAATCTAAGCTGCAGAGATGACAACATCATGTATGCATCCTCTACACCCGCGGACCGCGCCCATGCCAGCCCCAATCTACATTGATTGGAACACGGAACACTGAGCTGCGAACACGTACGAACGTAGCATTCGCCCATCGGATTAGTACATGTAATCACCATGCCCTCGCCCTTCTCTTGAATTTCGGACATGCTCGATAACCGCTGCATAATGCCGCATTCCGGTGACTGGACAGACGGTTCCGGGAATAGATGCGGCACGGCGACAGAGGGCTGTTGCAGCATGGCGATCTGGAACGGCGGCCAAGTAAATGATACCGGATGCCAATCGAGCACATGCTGCTTCGCTGTACCGGGGGGCACAGGGAGGTTGGGGTGGGGTCGTGCTTTCTCTTTCTCATTGTCCCACGTCGCATGGGTGGTGGCACGAAAAAGAAACACAGAGAACAAAGGTCGGGTCGGCTCGCGATGAGTTTAGTCGCTTAGTGAGGGTTAGTAGCGCAGCTCGCCGGTACCCAGGCCCCGGCCACGTCACTCGACCTCACAACACTTCATTCTCTTCTTTTCTGAGCCACGATGCCCCGATGCGTCCCCCTGCATTGCGGACCCTCTTCGGGCATCGAGATAGACTTCAGACGGGCTCACCCTGCTAATTGCTCGTTTGCCGCACTCCCCGCGCGCACACGCCTTCCGGTGGTCGCCAATCCGGCCGTTGCAGGTTACCACCATCGCTGCACCAGGCTCCGCGTTGGCGACACCTTCTGCAGCTAGAACCGTCATCGAGCCAATTACCAAAATGGCGTGCAAGCCAGAGAGCCACCTCCCGGGACTCGAATGCCCTCGCTTTGGGCGAACTATGTTTCCCTACGTGGTCCAATAAGACGCACAGGCCAAGGTCGCTTTCCCAACGTGAGCCCGAGCGATTACACGGAAATGCCAACTCGAGGCTTACCGAACCGTTGCGCACATTGCGCGACCCAGCTTTCCTTACCATTTCTCGCATCACGTCTTGTGACAGCTGTCCTGCAACTCTCCTTCGTCTGATCTCAGCGTTTCCGTCTGAAGCTTTGACCCATAGCAGACACGCACATGGCACACCCACTATCTGTGCTGCCTCTAATCTAACTGGTCTCTTACTCGTCTCTCCGCATTCAATCTCTGAACCCCACGTTTTATGTCGCCATTGCTCACGGCCTTTTGTTATCACCCGCAATGGAGCGAAGAGAACGTCAGATATAGCATGTAGCTCAACTTATTCAACCTTTCCACACCGAAACAAGACATTGAATTTGCTTGCTCGCAATGCGCCAATTCCAAAATGTCTCGATATCGCCATGGGCGAATCCATACTCTGCTGATGCCACGGCCAGCGCCGGGAAGGGCTACCATGCGCCGGCGACCGCACCACAGCCGTATCAGCCTCTGCTTCGCCGCCCTCCAACATTTTTCCATCCAGATGTTGTACAGATAGCCGATGAAGAAGGCAATGGTGCTAAAGCAGGTATGCTTGACACATGTTCTGCATAGCATGTTCAATTGACCATTATAGAATCTGCCGGTGCCCCAATTGTACCAGAGCCCTCAGAGTCAGCACCGGCTTCGGAATCGACGCCAGCAGAGCCAACACCTCCACAAGAAGCACCCCCTTCAGAGGAACCCACACCAACAAGTCCTGCTGTAGAAGCAGTCCCTCAGGAAGCCAAACCAGACCCAGAAGCAGAGGTTACTCCAAGTAGCGGGGATGACATAGTAGCCGTTGAGGTCTTAGCCAACGATATCAAAGACGAGCCTCCAGGACCAGACGACAGTGCTTCACTGCCTCCACCAGCACCAGCAGATGATGCCCCTAGTGAGCCCGAACCAAGTCTCCCGGCACCGCCTACTGAGTCTGCGCCACCATCGCCACCGGAACCACCTGTCGAAACGGTACCTGAGCCCGTAGTTGCTGAGAGTGAGAAGAGTGGTGAGTCCGAGCAGGCCGCTCAAGAGCCCCCGAAGTCTCCAACCGAGAAGTTTGTCCATTTTGCCTCTGACACCAAAGACCCAGAAGCCGCAACTCATGGCAAGAAAAAAGTACAGCTCGCCTTCGGAAAGGGTAAGGCCACCGCCTTTGTACGTGTCAAGAAGTCATCTACGACTTCTCAGTCAACGACTTCGCCCCCAAAGGAGGAGAAGAAGAAAGTCACGACTCCAATAAGTATTATCAAGAAGAAGGAGCGAAGGAGCTCTTCACTTTCAACATCATCTATTGAGAAGCCGAAACTCAGCAAGGGGGACAAGAAGTCAACAAGCAAGAGCGAAGGCAACACAGGTGACGACAAGGAGGGCACAAGATCAGACATTTCCGAAAGCGTAATACTCGAGGATCCCGTAGAAGCCGCCCCCGAACCAATCGCGAACGAGCCGGTACCACCACCGAGCGAAACAGCTCCCGAGCCGGGCGAAGTAGCTGCCAGCGAAGAAAACGCGGAGGCCCAAGAGGAAACAGCTAAAGATATCCCTCCTTGTGAGGGAGAGACATCTGTCTCCACTGAGCCCCCTCTTGGAAGCCAATTGCCACCATCAGATACACCAGTAGATGCTGGAGAATCATCCCACGATGACCCAGCGCCTGTCGTAGAAGATGTCAGTGCTCCAGAAAATGTTGCTGAAGCCGAGACAACACCCGTGGCTGAGGAGACACCTGTTTCAGTGGGCGAGACGACGGCTGATGCAACAGCGGAAAGTGATGCCCCTGCACCAGAGGTACCTATGGAAACACCAGAAACTCACAGTGAAGAACCCTTGTCATCAAGCGAGCCAAACCATGAGCCAGAGGCTTCCCAACCGGAAGATATGCCAGAGAGTTTAGATGAGACGAAGCTCGTTGAGGCAGACGCTCCTGTCGACGAGACAGCAGCTGCTACCGAAGAGGTTGTTGTTGAAGAGACGCCTCAGCCAACAGTAGACGAGCAACCCGCAGCTGAGGAGAATGCCGACACAGTGCAGCAATCAGCTTCTACTGAAGAGGTATCGACTGTTGACGATGCGCCTGCTACCGACGATGCACCCGCTGTAGAAGAGCCAGCTGCTGAGACACCTGCTTCAGAAGAACCGCTTGCTTCAGAGGAACTGCCTGCTTCAGAGGCGCCTGCTGCTGCAGAGGAGTCACCTGCTGCGGAGGAACCAGCCGCCGAGACACCTGCTTCAGAAGAACCTGCTGCAGAGGAATCGCCTGCTTCAGAGGCACCTGCTGCTGCAGAGGAACCACCTGCTGCAGAGGAACCGCCTGCTTCAGAGGAACCTGCTGCTGCAGAGGCACCACCTGCTGCGGAGGAGTCACCTGCTGCACAGGAGTTACCTGCTGCGGAGGAACCAGCCGCTGATATACCTGCTTCAGAAGAACCTGCTGCAGAGGAATCGCCTGCTTCAGAGGAACCGCCTGCTGCAGAGGAACCAGCCACTGAGACACCTGCTTCAGAAGAACCGGCTGCAGAGGAACCGGCTGCTTCAGAGGAACCTGCTGCTGCAGAGGCACCACCTGCTGCGGAGGAATCAGCCGCTGAGGAGACACCCGATGCAGAGAAACCGCTTGCAGCAGAAGAACCTGCTTCAAAGGAACCGCTTGCTTCAGAGGAACCGCCTGCTTCAGTAGAACCTGCTGCTGTAGAAGAGCCACCTGCTGCTGCTAATGCACCTACTGTAGAAGAATCAACTGTCGCAGAAGAACCAGCCGCTGAGGAGACACCTGCTGGAGATGCACCTGCTTCTGTAGACGAGCCTGCTCCTGTAGAAGAACCAACCGCTGAGACACCTACTGCAGAAGAACCTGCTGAGGGACCGCCTGCTGTAGAAGAACCTGCTGCTGATGCACCTGCTGCAGCAGAGGAACCCGCCGCTGAAGGAGAGACCCCAACTGCTGAGGAGACACCTGCTACCGATGACACGCCTGCTACTGATGAGGCATCTACTGCGGAAGAGACCCCTGCTCTAGAAGAGACACCTGCTTCCGAAGCAACACCGGCAGTTAAAGAAACATCAGTAGTTAACGAGGCGCCTGCCGCTGAAGAGGCATGTAATGAACCTGAGGCGACTCCTGCAACAGACATGCCTGCTGTGGACGAAGCACCGCTGCCAGAGCCGCAAGTCGCTGTTGAGGAGCATGCTTCCGCTCTCGATGAGACACCCAAAACTGATGCGGCGCCTATCGTTGGAGACTCTACAGATGCTCAAGAATCTAGTGCTCCTGAAGAGGCCACGCCTACTGCTGAAGCTACTGAGGAAGCACCTGTGTCAGCTGAGGAATCACTCCCGGAACAAGAACCTACTAGCGAAGACTCTCCCACCTCTGAAGAACAGTCACAGGAACCGGCGTCTACCTTAGAAGCTAACGAGGGAGATGCAGTGGCTGGAGAGGAAGTAATCGACAGTTCACCAGCACCCGTACAAGATCTTCCTGCTATTGAGGACTCCGCGACCGAAAGCCAGCCTGAGGATTCTGAGCCTGTTGTTACCATTGGAGAGCCCGCTTCTGAGGAGTCTAGGGAGGTTTCAGTTTCTGCAGCCGAGGAAGTTGCTCCTGCAGATACACCGTCAAGTGAGAGTGAAGACGTGAGCGACCCACTCGGCGTCGATACAACAAGTAAGTTGAAATTTTACCTCAATCAGTTCACGCGCGCCATCGCGACAATGGTTATACGTATTCATTCTGACAAATCATAGCTGAGCCACTAGCCGGAGATACCATGGACACGACTGAACCTGCCATTGTCGATGACGCGATTCCAATTCCTTCGGATGAAGCGGATATTGGCATCGCTACTTCAGACGATGTGACAGAATCGCCTATTGACGCACCGGAAATCGAAGTAGTACTTGACGCAGCAGAAGCTACAGCCGACCCAGATCCAGCCGACGATAACATGGTAGAAGAGACAC
>Ga0265797_10008707_pt1 | contig 13417 bp, 9 predicted proteins | sample P2T30metagenome_FD_192433 | JGI IMG/M metagenome (GOLD analysis project Ga0265797, IMG submission 192433) | Plant litter microbial communities from East Loma Ridge, Irvine, California - P2 T30 | ecosystem: Environmental > Terrestrial > Plant litter > Unclassified | place: USA: California... | reverse complement strand
CTCTCGCTGTTGCACCCAGCCGTGCATGAGGTGTGGTAAGTAGCGAGCGCCACAGCGCTTCTGCTGCGCCCATCCCAACAAACCCCAACAAAACGAGGCAAACATTGCCCACCTGCTTCCACTTAGGGTATGTATTGTTCTGTTGGCGTTCAGCTGCGCACATACCTACCATAAAAGGCTCAAGGTCAATGCGATTCCACGCCTTGATTACGCTACATGTCTCCAGACGTTTGATTGGCTTGCTCGGCTGTGAGGCTGGAACGGGCCAACAGCCTGGTCTGGACAACGAAAGCAACATGGAGGATGGGGCCAAAAGGTGATGGCCTCCTCGAGAAGGGCAAAAGATATGTTGATGAGAGTGGGATTTGAACCCACGCCCTTTCGGACTAGCGATTGTTGATGAACCAGAAGGTAACACCTTAAGCTAGCGCCTTAGACCGCTCGGCCATCTCACCATTGAATCGAGATGATTCGATTAATGCAGCCCGCACACAGACGAACATAATACTTGGCGTTTTGGACTAATCTTGTTGGCAAAACAGCAGTGCGTAGGTACCACAGACCGGGTGATGAAGTTCCTCCTGCAAGTCACCTCGTCCGGTCAAGTTCAGTCGTTGAAAACATCTGACTGGGACATATCCATAGCTTGTGTGAAGTGTGTTCTTCACTGGCATTCAGAATGCCACGTGAATGCTCATGGGCATCGCTAAGAGGTAAGACTCCGCGCTGGCTGACGAAGTGTCGGGGTAGGAACGGGACGGAACATCCTCAAGGCTGAAGGTAGTATTATACGATATAGGCGTTGTCCAGTAGCAAGTGAGGTGAGCACGAATACTGTGGAGGTACCGACCCGACAGCGTCTGCTCTCGCTGATATCCTGGAGCCATGTAGGCACGTAGGCACAATCGTGAACCAGGATCCGGACTCCAGACCGTACGTCATTGGCGCCCAAGCGCGTCCTTCGGTGCTCCAATAGTAAGGTCCAAGCCGAAGAGATCTGAATCGACTCAAGCCGTGTCAGGTAACCAAAACCGGGTCGTACAAGATGGGAACACCGTCGCTGACAGCGGTACTTCGGGCGCAATTCTCAGTATCACGGTCAATGTCAGTACCTCAATAGAAGACATTGGAAGAAGCGATGTCGGGTTATGGTCTCGTGATCGTCGGCGTAAAGTCAACGCTAGCCTAGTCTCTTTTCGCCCCAGTATGCGGAAAAACGGTCGTTAGTCCAGCCACTCTGGAACTTTTTCGAGTTACATCACCATTGAGTCTTGCGAACTAACAGCCTAATTACAATCGCGTTATTCCGCTCTTACATACCCGTGTCCACACAAGCTACCGGAGAGGTGTCCACACATGTATACAATCAGCGAAGAAAAAGAAAAATCGGAGCAGCACAAAGTTCCAAAGCGTTTGCAGGCGAAGAGTGGCTCTGGCCTCAACATCCGGATGACGACCCTAACACTTTTTGGACCTATTGCAAGGCAACGAGTCAATGAGAAGCAGCCGCCGAAGAACAGCGGTGATCTGGACATAACACGATGTGCGGCGCTGCACAACACACTCCTGCTCTACGGATGGGTCTGCAGTGGCAAGCGAATTCCGCAGATGGAGAAGAAGTCCTGGTGGAGCAGGCACGGCAACGATGAGCTGAAGAAGTTCCTTCGACCTTCAGTGGTGACTTATCTGTCAAAAGTGTTTGACGTGCCTGGTCATAATTTCTTCTACCACGTCTCTGGACTCGCTGGCCCCAAGGACGTTCTTCAACTCAGCGAAGCACTGGATGACGCAGAAAGGAAACCCCTCTCGAAGGAGGAGAAGTACCGCTACGTTGTTCTCTACAACACATCGCGCGATCATGTAACACATCCGGCTGGTATTGTCTATGATCAGCAAGAAAACCGCGCGATCTTCATGCCCACGTACAACCACATCTTCAACTTCAAGGACCCTTCGCTACCATGGCAACCACTCGAGAGTATCCTAAGTGCTTACATCGATATGGTGGAAGCCGAGAAAGCTGTTGCGCTTCACGATAGTGTCGGTCAAGCCGCTGAAGGACCGGCCACGGAAGTTAAGATGGGAGACGATCGCGTCCAATTCAAGACAAGACCTTGGGTGTTACAGGCCTATACCAAGGGTGACTTGGAGGCATGTCTCGGCACCTGGCTCCGTCTAGTTGAAGCAATTGAGAAGCGCGCTGACCCAACTGGATCGAAGAATAACCCAGAGGACGACGCCGAGCCATTGGCCTCCCGGACAGCATTGAACGTCGCAGGCATCCCCAAAGGATTCGCATACGACTTGCTTTCGCACGCAAACTACTCTCACGTCTGGTACGTGGCACCAGGCGTGCGCTTGCCCAAGGTCGAAGAATTCCTCAACCAGCCCTTCCGGAAAATCCTGCAGCAATACCCCAAAGAGACCGAAGGCATGAAAATGCCCTTCTTGTTCTTGCGCGCAGAAGGCACGGTGTCTGCAAAGGAGGCCAAGTTCCGCTGGCCGTTCTCGACCGTCGAGGCTGTGCCCTGTGGACTGTACATCGATGCCTTCCCCAACGCGCAGAATCCCTTCGAGGATGCGTGCAGGTTTGTGCTGCCGATCAAGCTTGGTGCTAACCGCTACGCAAGAACGGCGGACTTCAAGCCCATCATCCGATCACACAGTGATCTGTACCAGACTGGTATCAACCCATTCGTGATGCGACACGGTCCCAAGTTGGTTGCTATCCTGGAGAATTGGCTCGAGAACATCGAAGCGGGGCACTGGAGTGTGAACGAGAGAGGTGTTGCTGGTGGTATTGATGGTAAGTCGATTGACACTACTACCGTGATTGATCATTAGCTAACTGTATTTGCAGTCTGGAAAGAGGCAGATACTCGACAGAACTGGTGGCGTTATCAGGGAAAGCATCTTCTGGTTTAGCGTAGTCATTTGCGGCTTCCATGAAGTTTTATGGGTGGATTTTTGCTCGTTATCACGTGTTAGCATGTCATGAAGGATCAAATGAGGAAAATCGGAAAATTGGGTGCGAGCATATGTCGTGTGATAGGCTATGATGATGCATGGACTCTGCGACATCCATGTAATGAAAAAGTTGTACATATTCTAGCCATTCAGGCAATGTAATCATAATTTCTGCATTCGTTTCGTATCGTCACATGCTGTATTCTCGTCCCAACGATGTCAATAGCAAGATGAATTAACACAGGTAGAATATCAGCCAAGCGGCATTTCTTCAAGCCTTTGCAAAACTCCTAGCCAGTCCCCATCACCGTGTGCCCTTCGGTCGTGCCTGGCAATACGAAGGCCCAACGCCTGAGCACATTTACGCTCCTCCAAACTCTGACAAGGTCCCCTCCAGTTCATTGGGCTCGCACACCTCGATCACGGGCCGTACTGGCGTCAGCCCTGCGGTTTCGGTAAAAATTGGAGGTGGCTGTGCAGGGTGTGTCGAATTGATCCTTGCGATGCCGACATGAACCCTTCGAAGAGCACACGATCTGCATTTCCTCTTACGCGTGCGTATATGATGGCGTCAAAGGATGATGTCTGACGTTGATGCAGCAAACAAAACGCACTCGCATATAGGCAAGGATGTCAACTGATACGGCATTTGTTAAGTTCTTGATAGTAGTATGTCCATGCGTTGAGAAGCATCTACATGTAACATGGCTGCCTGACTCAAGGCCATCTACTGCGCGATAAATTATATGTGATACACGCAGGCTACCAAATTCTTATCTCTGTAGCACGGATACAACACGATCCTACTGGGCGTGCCTGGCAAGCTCGCAGTCTAGGTTTAGACTCCGTACTGTTCTCTCAGGGGCAGGGCGAGCAGTGCGGACTTCGAAGCTAGACGGTAATAAGGCAAGCCATTGTTGCAGGGCGCAGTATCCCTCGTATTGGCGCACCTGCTAGGCTGCTACCACTCTTTGACCTCAACGCTGCATTGCCTGGTGGTGCCGGCGGTACTGAGCTGGCCTCCTGGCCTATCTCTGGGGCGCGTGGTGCTCACATGAGTCAGACACATGGGAAACCACGATGGCCTCGTGTAGAAGGAATCGTCCAGATGATTGCAAAGTTCATAGATGTCGTCGAGCCAAATTGTACATCATCGTGGAGAGACAGAGATCTGTGGCTGGTGAGCCAGCAGATCTTCGTGGAACGATACTCCGAACGAGCCTGGCTAAGCGGCTCCAAGGAAAGCTGAGCGAGGCCCGTGACAGGCAGGTTTTGAAAGTCGATGTCTGGTTCTCTGCTGCCTGGGCGCCATGATCGCGATGTGGCGCCATCCTGCTGAGACACGTCGCTAGCGGGCAGTCCGCCGAAGCCACAATCCTCGATCACTCCAGGCATCTCGATGTCCACGCCCCGATCCCGATAGCCAGCTATACAAAACTCGCCAGGTGCCCTCGGTACCTGGCGGGCAATCGATCCCTTCGCTGCAAATCGATACTGCATATTGACGTACTCTCGTGGCTGACGTATTTTGGCTATCATACTCTCGTGCAAGCCTGCAAGCAAACCCGTGCCACTCCATCCGGGATGCACTCTACCAAATGTGCCAGCGACCCCGTCCCTCTACCTTGCTATTTCACCTACAACCCACCTGTATACGACCATTTTTCCGTGGAGACACCGTCAGCATCGCCTATACACAGCCCCGGGGACCCCGACTGCAATCCACATCATCCACTACTCGCATACCGCCCTCCCCAAGCCACCACCACCAACAACAGGGTCTCGAACGACTTCTTCAGAATGCAGACCGCCGCGGCCCATCAATCGCCGATCAGGCCTTCCCAGAACCTATTGCAGGTCACAAGCGATGACTCTGTCTCTTCATCGTCGAGCAGTTCGTCTTCATCGAGCGCTTCAAGTTCACGAACATCGCTCGAGATGTTCTCCACACCAGAACTCGCCAGGTGCTCGCGATGCCAACGCACACCCAGTACCGATGTCAGGACGGGCAAGTCCAACATGGTGCAGTACGGCTTGAACCTGTGGTACTGTTCGCGATGTGCCAACTTGGTCGGTCTGGTCCAACACTGAGAACGACAACGACCTGCTGCGACGATCAATTATCGCGGCACGATGACAACGACCTTGTAATCTGGAGGCGATTGATACACTCCTCTACTACCTACTACGGTATTGGCACGACCAGATATGGTAAACTGCCAAACGAGCCCGTCGACACTGCCGCTTGTATGGCACGACGGAATTCCACGATGCCCCCAACACCTTACATCGTATCTCGAACGTCGATAGATACGATGTATGAGCGCAAATCGGCCCGCCGGGCCCTCCGACTGCTGGAAGGGGGGAGGGAAATGGTGCTGCGAGACTGGGACATATGGAATGGCAAATGAAGCCCCCGATTTTGGTGGAGCTTGGATTGAAACGATGGAAAGGACGCCATATCGATGGCTACTTTTTACGAATATATGTGCTTACGACGATACCCAACCGAGTGTAAATATTATGATTATTGAATGTGTAACAAAAACTATAACATCACTGCTGCAATGAATATCATAAACTCCCTCGAATCACAGTGAGTGCCCGCTACAACCATGTATTTGAGTAACCGTGGCAAGGTCAACACAGTAAAGGCTTTGGTGTGTTTGTAGTGGCGAGTCAAATCGTTTCAACGATCTTTGTCTTTGCTGTAGGGGGCGATCCCACTGGATGCTCTATGCATCCAGTTGGTCGTTTCAGCACATCAGAAATGGGACATTTATGTGCAACTTATGATAACGATGCTGTCCGGCAACACTACATGTTCAATTGCAAGATACAGCAGTCTTCTCGGCCGCTCACCACCATGCATTAAGGTTCTGAGCGGCAGTTTTCGAGGAAGAAATCGATCATTTCGTGATTTGTGATCGAAATGTGCTGTCCCAAATCTAGGTTCTTTGCAATAACGTCATTATATACGTTGAAACGATCGATAAACAGCGATAACAGGGCACAGGCAATGGTACGACATCTCTCTATCGTTAGCTATATCGAAATCTGATAAACTAGTGCATCAATACATCAAAGTGTTTCTCATCGTCCTCAGATACTGAAAATGGTTACCCCAAGCCCTACTGTACACACAACCCTAATCACGCTCGCATGTGATCCCTTCCTCTTTCGTCACGTTCCCCACTCTCTCGAACAACCGAGGACGCCGAGGTCCATCAGCCCGACGCATATACGAGCATCTAAGCATGTAAGGTGGCACGGGTGGGAGACGAGCTCAATCTCACACTTCAAGCGTTTCTGTACTCCAATCAAAAACAAACCAAAAACAAACAACATATCATAACCAAAACACAATGTCTGACCCTACAGCCGAGCCTGGTGTTCCCGCCGAGAACCACCCAGACCCCGACTCCTCTGTGTCCATCCCACCAGCGGCAGAGAAGAAGATCGCAGAGGTCACGAAGAGGGCACCAGGTCTCGTCGACCTCGTGAAGACACCGGACAGGATGCTGCTGCGTCTCAACAAGTCCGTGATTCCATCAAATCAATCGTCGTACACGGCAAAATACTAACATCCCCACCACCAGACTCCTAGCAGCTCCCGGCGGCCTGAGCGCCTTCCTCTCGACCTTCAACTACACCCTCTACCTCCTCACATACCTCGAGGCCAAATCGCTACCTCTCCAGGCAAAGATTGCCCAGCGCCTTGGCAAAGCCGCATACCCCACCACCGCAACCCCAGGCCCATCCTCAATCGCCTCTCTCGCCACCCTGCTCTCCAGCTGCCGCACGACACTCCGTCTCCTGGGCGTGCCTCCGCTCTACGCATGGCTCCGCCAGCTCCTCCAAGGCCCTAAGCCCGGCCAGGACCGCGTGCTGTACGCCACTGCGGTGACGCAGGCGACGTTCTACCTGATCTTCCAGTCCTTCGAGAACATCGCGCTGCTGACGGACAACAAGGTGCTGTCGTCGTCGCTGACGGCGCGCTTCAACAAGTCCGGCAACACCGCGCGGATCTACATCTGGTCGTACCGCGCGTGGTTCGCGGGCGTGCTTTGCGACTTTGTGAGGTTGGCGAGGGAGGCGCAGTTGGAGAAGCAGAGGCGGGCGAGCAGGGTCGGAGGCGAGAAGGGCGGCGTTAGCACGCTCGAAGAAGACCAGAAAGCTGATGCTAAGTGGTGGTCTGAGGCTGTTGTGCCGGCTGCTTGGTTCCCGATGGCGCTGCACTGCGCGTTGGAGGGCGGCTTGCCTGGCTTCAACTTGGGCGTGATGGGCTTGTCGGGCGGTATTGCTGGTCTTGGAAAGTTTTCGGCCTTGTGGCAGGCTACTGCTTAGTAGTGAGCAGGTGGTGTGGCTTGTCGGCAATGTCGAGCTGTGAGCACGAGGAAACTGGCAGGTGCGCCATGTGTCGAACGAGTAATTCAGGGTGATGCTGGTAGTCTTGAGAGAAGAGACATGTTAGGTCATCCTTCGGCCGAAAATTGGAAGCGGTTGTTTTTGGTTGCACTTTGATTTTGTACAGATATTTGATGTTCACATTAACAGTACGTTCATTCAAGTCTCAATGCTCTCTCCATTTCCTAGCTTTCCACCAGTCGACTTAGTCTTGGGTACCACCTTGAGCGAGAAGTCAACGTGCTTGGTGCCCTGGTGGATACTCGATGAACTGATCACGTCAATGTCGTCGCAAACATAGTCCTGTACGTTCTCGGCAGTCAAACCGCCCGAGACCTCAATGAGGGCCCTTGCTTGGTTGCCTCTGCCCCATTTGTCTTTCAAGTTCTTGGAAGCCACCTTGACTCCGTCTCCAGTGAAATTGTCCAGCATCACGACATCCGCACCAGCCTCGATAGCAGTGTTCGCCTCTTCCTCGCTCTGACACTCGACCTCGACCTTGACTGCAAATCCACCCGACGCCTTCGCCGCAGCGACCGCCGACGGTATCGATCCGCCGCAAGCCCAGATGTGGTTGTCCTTCAGCATTGTCATGGCACTGAGATCTTGCCTGTGAGGATCACAGCCTCCAACGAGCATCCCGTACTTTTCCACCAGTCTGAAACCAGGTGTTGTCTTCCGTGTACCAGCAAGTGTGTTCTTGTACCCAGCGTTCCGGAGCAATTGAAGCATCTCATGACTCTTCGTGGCAATGCCCGAGCATCTCGCCAGTAGGTTCAATGCCACGCGCTCGCCGAGGAGAAGATTCCTCACAGGCCCTTTGACAACGGCGCATAGCTGCTTCTTGTCCGCGACTCCAACTTCGTCACCCTCTTTCACCTGCCATTCCACCGTGCAGTCAAGCTGCTTGAAGACTTCGTCAAAGAACGGCACGCCGGCGACGATGCCTTGGGATTTGGCGAGCAGACGGGCCTCTGCGGGATCATCGCCGACTACGAAGCCGCCGTAGTCGAAGCTGGGTGTATCTTCCTCGAGCCAGAGAGTGATGTGTTTGCGCCATGAAGGCGGGAGGAGGTGGGCGGGGTTGCCGTGGCGGGGTGCGCCTTCGGTGATAGGCATTGTGTTGTTGTGAAGTGAAGAGGATGTCTGGGTCGAGAGCAGGTTTGCAGAGGGACAATTTAAAGGAAATGTGAGTGGTATTGAATGTTCCGACACACAAGCTCAAGCGGTTTCGCCCGACGGTCCAGGACTCTTTTGAGGCTCTGCTCTGTCATCAAGTCATCAACACTGCGGGACGCGGGGTCGAGCGTGGAGACGAACAAGGAGAAGTTGAACCTGAAGATCTGATCAACCGTGGGGTGTTCTTCCTTCTTCCGATTGATAATTCTGTCACTATGCCACAGCTACATACCTTATACACATGCTAGCATACCTCTCTTCACACAGAACATCGCAATGTTCGGGACCAAACCCATTGCATGCCACCGCCGGAACTCGAAGTGCAGGCATCATCAAATGCGACCTTAGCCGCGATCGGATGTGGGCTGCCTGACGCTACCCGACATGCTACTGTGCTACAGTTGTTGCCAAAGGATGCTAAACTCATATCCAGCACAAGCATTGGAAAGGATACCTAGGTGCTGCGGAATTTGCAGAAGGGCAAATGTCAGATATTCTTGACATTCGCAGGTGCTGAGAAACCAACGTGTCCAAAACATTGCCGCAGCAATGAAGCCTTCCAATGTTGATGGCATGCTGGCATGGTCTCCTCGGGTGCTGCAGGTATTCGACAACGTAGCTGACAGCTAGTGTTTCAAAGAACAGATGTACAGCTCTATGATTATAGCACTCCGAGAAGGCAAGGCTACCGGTCGGTTCTCTACATTGACGCTTCTTCATGAACGAGTACTGAAGTCGGAGACCAAGGACTGTGCCACAGAACTCACCGTATCCAGTCTTAGCCAACACCCTCGGGTCTCGTTGCTTGTGGGACCCCTAGGTACCTTTTTGACATAGTACTAGCCCGTGAGCTATCGAGCATCCTCGTATACATCAAATTGGGCCAATATTGCAACTGGGGCTGTTATCGGCGTACAGTAGCGCCTGGAGATCCGTGTAAGTCTGTATGCACCGCAGGTTCCATGGGCATATATGCACGACGCGTGCCTGCATGTAGGACACACACATATCCATGCAACATATGCAGAAATAGAAATCCTGCAGGGTCATGTGTCGTCTGAAGTTGCGTGGAGGAATTGGTGCCTCGGCTGCCACGTACATCCATACCACTCGTGTTGCCTCACGACTCTTGAACATCTCATAACCTAAACACGACCTGACCGAACAATGGCCTGACCGAGCAAACGCCAGCTGGTAATTGCTCGCTATGTCAATTCGGCGGTATTTACCCTCTGCAAGCTAGAAGATACCCTGGTCGCTGTCGCTGGGCTGTGACAACTAGTTGATCCCTCGCTGCTACTGCACTGTTATGGACCTAGTCTTTGCTTCGCATCCACAGACCGACGTTGAGCCATTCCGCACATTTCTCGACTCGCGAACAGCAGATCCGAGAGAACAAACACAAATATGCCAAACGGACCTCCGGTGTACCGAAAGCGTCGTCCGCCCTACGTCTTACTTTCCGAGTCTCGTCCGGTGTCCCTAATCTCGTGATGTTCCATCGAGGTCTAAAATCTGCACGCCTCTGGCAATTCGTGCCCGCACTATACCACAGCCACTAATTCTCTAGCTAGCCGTTGACCAAGACCAATCGGCATGCTCTCCCTTGGCTGCTAGCCTAGGAATTGTAAACGCGTTTTGCGGCTGTCCCCTTGATGGCGCAGTGCACTTGGTGGCCCCAAGGGGCCCCAGAAGCGGGGTGTGTTGATCCCTGGGGTTCCTTAGGGCGTCGTCTAGACTTCAGCAGCAGGAATCTAAGTGTTCTCTATATATGAGTATGTAGCCCACCATGTCAAGGCCAGTTTTCAGAGCATCTTGCCTTCTCAACCCAGTTCGAAAGACTGCAAGGCTATTACGAAACAATCCTAGATATGACTACTCACGTCGAAGGTCGTGAATACGATGTCGTCTTCGCGGGGTATGTATCACACAATGCCGAAACATATCTTGTTCAATTACTGACGTCCGGCTTTCAGCGGAGGAACAGCAGCTTGTGTAGCAGCTGGCCGTCTTGCTCGAGCTGATCCCGACCTCTCCATCCTTTTGGTGGAAGGCGGCAAGAACAACTACAATGATCCAACCGTCACCAACCCGGCGATGTACCTGGTCCACTTGGCTCCAGGGTCACAGACAGCTCTCTTCTACGAAGCCAACGCAGAGGAAGCTCTCAATGGCCGCAAGGCCATCGTTCCATGCGGAGGCTTGCTGGGAGGCGGAAGCTCGATCAACTTCATGATGTACACTCGTGCGCAGGGCGTCGACTTTGATGACTGGGAAACAAAGGGCTGGACTGCCAATGATCTTCTCCCGTTGATGAAGAGGGTGTGGCATCTCAATGGCATGAATTGCTTCCTCAAACAACGATGCTGACTGACACTCCTAGCTCGAAAACTACCACCTAAAGGACCGCGAGATTGACCAATCTCTGCACGGGCACGATGGACCAGTGAACATTTCGCATGGCCCTTACTTCCAGCACGACGCAGCAGAGGATGTACTCAAGGCGGCGATCGCCACAGGACACGAGGTCCACGCGGACGTGCAAGACCTGCACAAGGACATCAGAGGACTGAAGGGTGTTGGTGTCTTCTCGGTGGGTCTTCGACTCTTCTTTCGTTCGATCACAAATCACCGTTGCTGACTTGCTTGTAGAAATGGGCGAAATACATATCCCCTGATGGCAAACGTCAGGACGCTGCGCACACATACATCCACCCCTTGATGCAATCAGGAGATTACCCGAATCTCCATCTACTTGTCAATAGCAAGGTCTCAAGGGTCCTCTTTGATGAGAATAAGCGCGCCACCGGCGTCGAATACGTTCCTTCGGCCACTGACGAGCCCGTAACAGGAGTGAACAGCAACCAAACCTTCACGGTGACAGCGAAGAGAATGGTAGTGGTGTCTTCGGGCGCTCTCGGAACGCCATCTGTGCTTGAGCGATCAGGAGTTGGCAACAAGGACATTCTTTCGAAGCTGGACATTCCGGTAGTCAGCGACCTACCTGATGTCGGGGAGAACTACCAGGACCACCACCTGGTGCTCTACCCATACAAGACTTCGCTCAAGCCCGAGAAGACTATTGATGGCTTCCTCGCCGGCCGGAAGGATTTCGGTGAAGCCATCCAGAACAACGACCCAATGCTTGGTTGGAATGCGATCGATATTAGCTCCAAGATCAGGCCCACAGACAAGGAGATCGAAGCAATGGGCCCGCAGTTCAAGGAGCACTGGGAGAAGGACTTCGAACACCGCCCGACCCGACCCGTCATGTTGACTGGTGTCGTGCAATCATTCCTTGGTGACCACAAATTGCTTCCTCAGCGGGAAGACGGCGTACCCACCCAATACGCGACAGTTGGGGCGTACACGGCATATCCGTACTCGCGTGGAGACATCCATATCACATCGAAGGACGTCAAGACACCAGCGAGCTTCAACACCGGCTTCTTCAAGGCGGACGCCGACGTCAAGAAGCAGATCTGGGCGTACAAGAAGCAGCGTGAGGTCTACCGCAGGACCGAAGCATACGCTGGTGAGCTGGCCATGGGTCACCCAGTGTTCCCGGAAGGCAGCAAAGCAGCGCTGCAGGATGGTCCTGTGGCCAAATTCACTTGCCAAGAAGACCGCAACAATTTACCCGAGATCGAGTACAGCGCTGAGGACGACAAGGCCATCGAGAAGCACGTCCGCGACAATGTCAACACGACATGGCACTCTCTTGGTACGTGCCGTATGGCGCCGCGTGACAAGGGCGGTGTGGTCGACGCTGATCTCAACGTTTACGGCGTGACCGGCTTGAAGCTGTGCGATCTCTCCATCTGCCCTGGCAATGTTGGTGCGAACACAAACAACACAGCGTTGCTTGTTGGCGAGAAGGCAGCAGACATCTTCATCAAAGATTTGGGCCTCGGTGGCACTGCTGAGCAGATTGAGCGGATCGACTCTGCAATGGAGGCTGTCAAGGTGAAGTAGTGGAGAGAATGACTTTGATGGATTAAGGTAAAACCTAGCGCTGGGAAGTATACTATAATGAATGAATAGCACGATAAGATGTACGCATGAATGCCGTTTGAACGGGAAATATGATGACCACCTACCTCAAAATCGGTCGTATTTGCAGTTTCAAGCTTCTCTCAGTCATGCAAGACAATCCGGTGAGCTGCTTCACCATCGCCTCAGTCGTACTGTAGTCAACAAATATGTGGCACGATGTAGCTTTGCTACTTTGGATTCTTCCGTGAACTCGGACCAGTCGTGATCCGAGTTGTAGGTGCAGCTCGGATCAATGACGACCTAACCACGCGGTCTCATCCTTTGAGTTTGCAATTCAAGATGCACCAGCATATCAAAGATGGTCGGTGAGTTGTCAAAGAGTGTTGTACGACATGCAACGGCCGGCATCGCCGGCAAGGGGGCTTGACGAATCGCTGTGCACGCAGAGGAAAGCAGTGCCGCAGAGAGCCTCTGAGCTTCGAGTCTCACGGTCTATTCTTGGTTGAACGGCTCACAATGGCTCCGAAGTGTTGAAATTTCATTTTAAAATGAGGGAGTTCAGAATGAGATTCTGTTTCTACCTGGGTTTCCTAGGTGCTCGAGCCCTTGACTCAGTAAATGAACATGGATCAGCCAGTCTCAACAGTACGGGCGGTAACCTGATACAAGCTATTGAAGCTAACCTAGTTGCCTGCCTTCCAGTCTCGAAAAACAATGCTGTATAAAGAGCAGATCCAAATCCCCATTGATCGAAGATGTTGTTGCCATCCATCGCCGTCTCGCCTGCTGTGTCCTTGCTTTTTACAACCGTCGCTATTCATCATCAATCTCCACAAGAAATCGACCCTCCACTCTCAAAACACGATGA
>Ga0265797_10008705_pt1 | contig 13417 bp, 12 predicted proteins | sample P2T30metagenome_FD_192433 | JGI IMG/M metagenome (GOLD analysis project Ga0265797, IMG submission 192433) | Plant litter microbial communities from East Loma Ridge, Irvine, California - P2 T30 | ecosystem: Environmental > Terrestrial > Plant litter > Unclassified | place: USA: California... | reverse complement strand
CAGGTTCTTCTGCTGCGCCAGTTCCATCGCTTCCTGGCCCACGTCCTCGACGTTGGTAAAGCCGACCATGTGCGCCATCACCTCGCCCTGCGGATAGAAGCGCTTGTATTCCTTGCGGGTGTCGATGCCGTCGATGTCGAGCTTCTCGATTTTCGCAACGACGTCCATGTCGACCTGGCGTTTCAGGTAGACGTAGCTGCGCTTGGAGTCGAGCTTCTTGCGCAGTTCGGAGTCCGGCATCTCGAGCAGGCCGGCCAGTTCGTGCAGTTTTTGCGGCGACGCGTCCTTGATGTCTTCGGTGAAGGCCGACACCGACTTCACCGGCAGCGACGACGCCAGCACCAGGCCGTTGCGGTCGAAGATCTTGCCACGCGTGGCCGGCAATTCCTCGGTGCGCATATAGCGGCTGGCGCCCTTCTTCTGCAGGAACTGGTTGTCCATCGCCTGCACCCACAGTGCGCGTCCGGCCAGCGCGGCAAAGGCCGCGAACAGCACGAACAGCACCACGCGCGAGCGCCAGTCCGGCAGGCGCACCGCCAGCACCGGGCTCTTGGAGAAGGCGACGCCCTTGCCGGCGGCCACGCGGGATCCGTTGGCGCCGGCTTTCATTTGACGCCTTCCGTCAGGTATTGGGTACGGGCGGGACTCAGAGGCGCCATGTTCAATTCGGTGCGGGCGATCTGTTCGATGCGCTCGTTCTTGCCGAGGGTGGACTGGTCGAGCTGGAGCTGGGCCCAGTCGATGTCGAGCTGGCGCTGCTGCGAGGCCAGTTTCTCGATGTCGTTGACCAGGTGGTTGCGCTGGTAGCGGGCGTTGACGACCGACAGCGCGCAGCCGACCAGCAGCGTGGTCAGCACGACGTTCAGCTTGCCCGTCATGGCGCGCCCCCGCCGGCCAGGCGTTCGGCCACGCGCAGCACCGCCGAGCGGGCGCGCGGATTGGCCTCGACTTCGGGGCCGGACGGCTTGGACTTGCCGATCAATTTCATGAAGGGCTGAGGCAGGTCGACGGCGCGGATCGGCAGGCGGCGGTCCGGCTGCTCGACGTTCGCCTTCGACGCCAGGAACTGCTTGACCATGCGGTCTTCCAGCGAGTGGAAGCTGATGACCGACATGCGCGCACGCGGCGCCAGCAGTTCGTAGGCGGCGTTCAGACCTGCTTCAAGGTCCTCAAGCTCTTTATTGATGAAAATCCGGACAGCCTGAAAGGTGCGGGTTGCCGGATCCTTGCCCTTCTCCCGGGTTTTGACCGCGTTTGCCACGATTGCGGCAAGCTGTCGTGTGCTTGAAATTGGCTCGACTGCCCGGCGAGCAACAATCGCCTTTGCAATCTGAAAAGCAAACCGTTCTTCCCCATAATCGCGAATCACCTTTTCCAGTTGTCGTTCGTCCACCACGGCCAGCCACTCGGCGGCCGAGATGCCCCGTGTCGTATCCATCCGCATGTCCAGAGGACCGTCGTTGCGGAAGCTGAACCCGCGGCTCGCATCGTCGACCTGGGGCGAGGAAATGCCGAGGTCGAGCAGGATGCCGTCGACCTGGGTGATTCCGCGTGCCGCCAGCGCTTCGCGCATCGTCGCAAAGCTGTCGTGCACGATCGCAAAGCGCGGATCGTTGATCTGTTCTGCCGTGGCGATCGCCTGCAGATCCTTGTCGAAAGCGATCAAGCGCCCTTGCGGCGCCAGCTTCGACAGAATCAGCCGGCTGTGACCGCCGCGGCCGAAGGTGCCATCTATATAAGTACCGGCGGCGCGCTCGCCCTGCAAATCGAGCGCATCGACTGCTTCATCGAGCAACACCGTGCGATGTTGAAATGCGTGCTGCGAATCTTGCTGCGAATCGTGCTGCAATGCGTGCTGCAACCCGGACACCGGAATCGAATTCATGCGGCGCCTTGATTAAAAGGAGAAATTGGAAAGGACATCGGGCATGCCGCCGGCAACGGCGTCGGCCTCGTTTTCGGCCAGTTTGGCAGCGTCCCAGATCTCGAAATGGGTCCCCATCCCGAGCATCATGACCTCTTTCTCCAGTCCTACCGCAGTACGCAGCTCGGGCGAAATCAGCACACGGCCGCTACCATCCATCTCGACATCGCAAGCGTTACCGAGGAAAATACGTTGCCATGCCCGTGCCGACATCGGCCAGGCGGCAATTTGTTCGCGATGTTCTTCCCACACCGGGCGCGGAAAGAACAACAGGCAACCATGCGGGTGTTTCGTGAGCGTCATACGGCCTTCGCACTGCTGGATCAAGGCGTCCCGGTGCTTGGCCGGGATGGACATCCGGCCTTTGGCATCGAGATTGATCGCTGACGCGCCCTGAAACACGTATTTACCTAGTTTTGGAGAGTTATCAGTCTGATTGTTTTTAGGGGGCGGGAAACCGGTCGATCTCCCACAAAACTGCACTTTTTGCCACCGTTTCCCACTTTAAGTGAAGCGTTGTCCGTGGTCAAGCGAATTCACGTTCAGAAAACACGGAAATTGCCAATGAAACCAATGACTTAGCGCACATACTTGAGACTGGCTCAAGTAAAAATGTTGAGCAAAATTAGGTACTTAGGTGCGTAAGTGCAAGTGCCACCTCATCTACACACATGGGTTTCAGGGTTGATTACGCGCAAGTGTTTACCAATGGTTGGTCAGCGACAAAATTGCGCGTTCATGCGGGGCGGGTTAGGATGAAACAGCGGCTGGCATCAGGCACACCTATGTTGGTGAGCACCCACTAGCACGCAGGAGGACACCGTGAGCATCGCCCTGGCCCGGACCCGTACCGTCTACGACCTGCACGAAGTCCAGGGTGCCCTCGAGCGCAACCGCGGCCGCTCGCCCGAGCTCGACACCTTCTACGAGCGCATGCTCGAGACCGGTGCCGAACGCTTCGTCACCACGCCCTCCTCCCTCGACGCCCTCGACCCCTTGTTCGCCGAATGCCCGAATTTCGACGCCGTGCTGGACGACCTGGCGCGCTACCTGCGCCTGGCCCACGCCGGCAACCAGGCCTTCGGCGGCGCCGGCGTCATGCCGATCCTGCTGCTGGGCGGCCCCGGCGTCGGCAAGACCCACTTCGCCAAGCGCCTGGCGCGCACCATGCAGACCGACTGCGAGCTGATCAGCATGAACGCGCTGTCGGCCGGCTTCGTCATCACCGGCAGCTCGGCAAGCTGGCGCGGTGCAAAATGCGGCAAGGTAGCCGAACGCCTGGTGCGCGGCGAGTATGCCAATCCGGTGATCGTGCTCGACGAAGTGGAAAAGGCCAGCGGCTCGACGCAGTCCGATCCGCTGGCGGCGCTGTATCAGCTGCTGGAACCCGAAACAGCCTGCGCCTTCCGCGACGAATTCATCGACGTCGACATCGATGCCTCGCAAATCTTCTGGGTACTGACCGCGAATTCGGTCGAAGGGATTCCGCATCCGCTGCTGAACCGGATGGCGGTGTACGAGGTGCCGGCGCCGACGCCGGCGCAGGCCACCGCGATCGCGCAGCGCATCTATACAGGCTTGCTGGCGGAACTGAACCTGGCGGCTTTCGATCCGCGCCTGGGCGATGTGGTGCTGGACAGGCTGGCCGGCGTGTCGCCGCGCGACCTGCGCAAGACTTTACTGGATGCGCTGGGCCACGCGGTGACCGCCGGACGTGAACACGTGGCGGCCGCGGATATCCGGGTCAAGGCGACGCCGGGCAAGGGGCGGATCGGTTTCTGATCGCCCCAGATGCCTGGCCGGCGATTACTTGACGTTGAACGCGACCACGGCTTCCTGGCTCTGGATATACAGGATGCCGCTGCGGGTCAGCGCCAGGCGGCCCGCCATCGGATAGCTCCATACGACCTTGTGGGTGCGCAGGTCGATCGCGTAGCTTGCCTTGCTGGCGCTGACGAACAGCAGGTTTTTGGTCACGATCGGCTCACCGCTCCAGGCGGTCTCGCTCGAGGCGCCAGGCACCCACGACCACTGCAGCGCGCCATCGGTCTCGGCGCGCGCTTCGATGCGGTATGGCGACAGATTCTGGACGTAGACCACGCCCTCGGCATAGGCAGGCGTCAACGGGTAGCTGCCCTTGAGGCGCCAGTCGACATAACCCTTGGCGGTATCGAACTTGAGCAGCTCGTTGCCGGTGCCGAGGCCCTGGGTGGCATTGCCGTAGTTGGCCACGAACAGGTTGCCGTTGGCGCCCAGGACCGGGGCGCCGCTGGTCTGATACGTATAGGGACTGGCGTTGACGTCCCGGATCGTGCTGCGCACGGTACCGGTCTTGCGGTCCAGGATGCTCAAGGTGCTGCCGTTGTAGACGTAGACCTGATTGGCATCGAGGGCCGGGGTCCACAGCGCGTTCTGCGAGCCGCCGAACTGGAACAACTGGTCGCCCGTCGGCTTGAATGCGTAGACGCCGCCATAGTTGGCGATCGTGTACACCGCATCGTCGAGCGCCACCGGCGCCAGGCTCGTGTCCCACTGCGCCCCCGTCGGCGTCCTGAAGCGCACGGCGCCCGTGGCCGCATCGAATCCGAACATATAGGTCGTGTTCTGGCCGGCACTCATGTACACGACGCCATTGGCCACCGCCGGCGGATTCACCGACGGATAAGGCAGCCCGGCGACATCGTAGGACCAGACCAGGCTGCCGTCATGTTCCTTGCGCGCCTTGAGCACATTGTCCCCGGCTCCATAGAAAATGCCATTGGCTGCCACCAGGGTGGCCGCGTAGCCGTAACCATAGCTCGACACCGTGGCCTGGCTGATCGCTCCCGCCTTCCAGCGCGGCAGCAGCTGTTCCGGCTTGATCTCCACCGGCATATAGCCGGTATGGCCGGCATTGCCGTGGAAAGTACTCCAGTCGGGCACGTCGGTCCACGGCGCCAGCGCGGTCAGCTTGTCGCCCGGCCAGGCGGTGCCGTAGGCCACCACGTTCACATCGTAGGGCACGGTCACCGAAGCCACCGTCTGCGGGGTCGCACACGCCGCGTCGGCACACAGCTTGAGCGTGATGTCGCCGCTGTAATGGCCACGCGTGGCGTTGCCGGCGGTGTCGAGGGCCAGCGCATAGCTGCCATCGGTATTCGCAGTGACGGCCACCGGCGCGTTGATCACGCCGGCCTTGTCGCTGGCGACGACGACCAGGGTCCCGGCCGGCGTGAAATTCGGTTTGATCTGCACATCGAATGCCACGCTGCTGCCTTCGGCCGCGTAACGGGCAACGCTACCGGACAGCACCTTGACTTCGGGCGTGACCGCAACCGGCGGCGGCGAGGTCGTGCCGCCATTGCCGACGGTGCCGCCGGTAGCAGGATTGCCCGTATTGTTGTTCCCGCCGTCGCCACCGCCGCCGCAGGCGGCCAGCATCGCCCCCAGGGCTACCAGGCCAATTGTATTTTTCATGCTTGTCGTGTTGTGAAACTGCGAATTGATCGATTTGCTTGATGTTTCGTCCATACGTGGACGCGAGGCAGGATCATGCCACTGATACCATGCCTAAAAGCTATCGAATTGTCACAAGGAAAATATCTTGTAACGGCCGGCTCGACGGAACTTGCTCGACCATTCGCAGGTCCAACCCGGACAATGGCGTCGACAACCCGATCAGGAGAAGCCCATGAACCGTGTCCCCGAAGCAGAACTGATTCTCGTGCCGGGCGGATCGCTCATCACGAACACGCCCGAGGAAGGCCGCGCCCTGGCGATCAAGCTGGCCCGCCACACGGTCCACAACATCCAGCCGGATCTCGACATCCTCAAGGGCGGCCGCCCGAGTTACGCAAGCAATCCGGACAGCCTGATCGCCACCGCCCAGGTCGTTGCCATCGAGTTCCAGACGATTGCCGCAGCAAACGATTACTGGCGGCCGCGTTAAGCGGCTTTTAACGGCGCCGTCACTCCTCGAGCTTGACGTCCTCGCTCTTGGCGTCCTTCATGGCCTCCGGCTCCAGTTCCTCGGCTTCCTTGTTGAAGCGGATGAACAGGCCCCAGCCCGCCAGCAGCAGGCCCGCCGCGACCAGCACCGAGGCCGCGTGCGGCAGCAGTTCCGGCTCTTCGTGCAGCGCCTTGAACACGCCGACCAGACCTTCGATCGACAGCGCCACCACCACAACGACCAGGAAGCGCGACAGGTAGCGGCGCACGCGCGTCGGTGCGCTGATGTGGGCATCGCGCACTACTTCCTCTTCGGCGATGGTCTGGGCGATCTGCAGCGAGACCACGGCGATGGCCAGCAGGCCGATCGCCTCGATCGCCATCTCCGCGCCTTCGGACGGCTCGGCAATGGCGGCTTCCCAGCCGGTGTGGATGCCGAGCCAGGTCAACAGGATGGAAATGGCGACGAACAGCACGGCCAGGATGCCATGCGCGAATGAGAAAAAACCTTTCAGGAATTTCAAGAGGACTCCAATCGATGGTGCAAAAATGTAAATATTTTGCCGATTGTGCCCGATTCAGCCGTAAGGTGGCCACACGCGACGGTGACACCGCCAGCCCCGTCAGTGATGCTCCGGCACCGCCCACGCGCGCGCATGCGCCACCGCGCGGGCCCAGCGCGCCATCAGTTCGTCGCGGCGCGCGGCAGGCATCTGCGGCTCGAAGCGGCGCGCGGCCTGCCACTGCGCCGCGATCTCGTCGCCCGATGCCCAGAAGCCGACCGCCAGCCCGGCCAGATAGGCCGCGCCCAGCGCCGTGGTCTCGGTCACTTGCGGCCGCACCACGGGCACGCCCAGCAGATCGGCCTGGAACTGCATCAAGAGGTCGTTGCGCGCCGCGCCGCCATCGGCACGCACCTCGTGCACGGCGCACGCGGCATCCTTTTGCATCGCCGCCAGCAGTTCGGCGCTCTGGTAGGCGATGGCCTCGACCGCCGCGCGCGCGATGTGGGCCGCCGTGGTGCCGCGCGTCATGCCGACGATGGTGCCGCGCGCGTAGGCATCCCAGTGGGGCGCACCCAGGCCGGTAAAGGCCGGGACCAGCATCACGCCGCCGCTGTCGGGCACGGACAGGGCCAGCGCTTCGACGTCGCTCGACTGCTTGATGATGCCGAGGCCGTCGCGCAGCCACTGGACGGTAGCGCCGCCCATGAAGACGCTGCCCTCGAGAAGATAATCAGTATGGTTGCCGACGGTCCAGCCGACCGTGGCCAGCAGGCGGTTGTGCGATTGCGGCGGCGCGTCGCCGGCGTGCATCAGCATGAAGCAGCCGGTGCCATAGGTGTTCTTGACCATGCCGCGCCGGTGGCAGGCCTGGCCGAAGGTGGCGGCCTGCTGGTCGCCGGCGATGCCGGCGATCGGGATCGCTTTGCCAAACAGACGCTCGTCCGTCACACCCAGCTGCCCGCTACTGGGTACGACTTCCGGCAGCATCGAGGCCGGGATGCCGAACAGTTCGAGCAGCTCCTGGTCCCAGCGCATCGCGTTGATGTTGAAGAGCATGGTGCGGGCGGCGTTGCTGGCGTCGGTCACGTGGCGCCCGCACAGCTTATATGTCAGCCAGCTGTCGACGGTGCCGAAGGCCAGTTCGCCGCGTTCGGCGCGGGCACGGGCGCCGGGGACGTGGGTCAACAGCCATTCCAGCTTGGTGGCGGAAAAATAGGCGTCGAGTTCGAGGCCGGTCTTGCGCTGGATGAGGGGCGCCTTGCCGGCTGCGCGCAATGCGTCACAGCGTTCGGCGGTGCGGCGGTCTTGCCAGACGATGGCGTGGCACAGCGGTTCGCCTGTGCGGCGGTCCCAGACCACGGTCGTTTCCCGTTGATTGGCGATGCCGATGGCGGCGACCTGGCCGGCATCGATGCCGCTTTGCCGCAGCACCTGGCGTGCGCAGGCGAGCTGGCTGTGCCAGATGTCGAGCGGGTCGTGCTCGACCCAGCCGGGCTGGGGGAAATGCTGGGGATATTCCTGCTGGGCGATGGCGAAGGGCTGGCCATGGCGGTCGAACAGGATGGCGCGCGAACTGGTGGTGCCCTGGTCGAGCGCGAGGATATAGTGGCGCATCGTCGTCTCCCGGGGCGCCGTCAGCGCGGCTGAGAATTATGTGTAAAGCAGGCCGATAGGCCGGATTCTGTGTAGTGGTCTCCCTTGCGGGACGCCCCTATGACAGCCATTCCTCTAGGCGCCGAATTACTCCGGCGCTCAAGCTTCCTACCCGCACGCTCCGCGAGCAACATCACCGCGTGCCTATTTGGAATTGCTCCGAGTGGAGGTTACCGCGTTTCACCGTAACTAAATACGCTCGTCTCTGTGGCCCTATTCCTCGCCTTATACCTGGCTTGCGCCCGGCTTTCGGCGGACGGCCGTTAACCGTCACCCTGCTCTATGGAGTCCGGACCTTCCTCCCGTCCACGACCTTGCGGCGTGGACCAGCGGCTGTCTGGCCTGCTTCACGGGCCGTATTGTACCGCATGGCGCCTATAAGCTTAAGCAACATCGCTGGATCAGGCTTATTTGCCGCTCAGGGAACCGCCTTCGAGCCAGCGTTGTACCAGCGCCACTTCGGCGTCGCGCGCGGCCGCGTCTTGCGGCTTCGGCAGCAGGATGTCGGGCGGGATGCCGATGCCGTCGATGCGCATGTCGGGCACCCGGGTCGAGCGCGTGGTGGCGTACAGCAGCGTGCGTACGCCGGACGGCAGCGGGTGCGGGCGCATGTTGGAGTCGTCGAGGGCGCCATAGGTCGGGCGGCCGACCAGCTTGACGCGGAAGCTGGTGCGCGCTTCCAGCACGAACTGTTCGCAAGTACTGCCGCAATCGCGGTCGATCAGGATGGCTACTCTAGCCGGGCGCTTCGGCTCCAGCGCCACCTTGTCGTAGCTGATGCGCTCGGTGCCCTTCATGACGTAGGTACCCGGTTTGGCCGCGCGCATCGCTTCGATGACCGGTCCCAGGCTTGTCATGCAGGCTGCCGGATTGCTCAGCTGCGGGCAGACTTCTTCCTGGCGCTTGATGTTGTCCGGCGTGACCAGGAACTCGACCGTGTGGTGCGGCAGTTCGCCGTCCAGCAGCCAGCCCAGCAGCGGTTTATAAGTGCCGTCGGCACCGCCGCCGTTGTCGCGCACGTCGATGATCCAGTTCGGGTGCGCTACCAGTTCGGCGCGATGGTCGGCGATCAGTTGCCGCACGCGGGCGGCGTAGCGGTCGTTGAACTGGCCGAAGCTGAGCAGGACCGTGTCCTTGCCCAGCAGCTTGAAGCGTGGCGCTTTCGGATCGTCGGCCTGCTGCGCTGCCTGCTGCGCCGCAGGCTGCGCCGCCGCTGGCGTCCCGGCTGGCGCGGGTTTGCCGCCGCTTATCGGTGTGCTTACCGGTGCGCTTATGGGCGTACTTATTGGCACACTTTCCGGCTTGCGCGTCTCGACGCCCAGGTGGCCCGGACGCCAGGCGCGGAAATAACTGCGCAGGATCGCCTTGCAACGCGCATCGTCCAGCGACGGCGCCGCCGCGATATCGGCGCGCGCCTTGTCGAACGCCCGCGTGATGGCGGCTTCGTGATCGGCCAGCAGGCCCGGCGCGCCGGCATCGTTGGCGGCGATGTAGCGGGCCGCATCCTCGAGGTCCGCCAGGCAGGCACCGGGCGCCTCGGCGCCGTTGGCGGCGCCGTGCAACATGAACAGCAAAGGCAGGACCAGTCTTTTCAGGATGCGCTTCTGCACGGCATGCACCTCATGGGAGTTGTCAATACGAAATATCTAAATCATAACTGACATTGCCTTTGCATGGCCTTCGCCGATGCTTCCATTTTTGTAATTTAGTGTCGCCATTTCAAAAGCCGCCGGCGCAGGGCTCGCATAGAATGCCGCATGCCTCTTCGATAAGGATGACCTCACCATGACGCACCCCTCCCGCAGCGGCGGCCAGATCCTGGTCGACGCGCTCCAGGTCCACGGCGTGGACACCGCCTTCGGCGTCCCCGGCGAAAGCTACCTCGACGTGCTCGACGCGCTGCACGAGTCAAGCATCCGCTTCGTCATCAACCGCCAGGAGGGCGGCGCCGCGTTCATGGCCGAGGCCTACGGCAAGCTGACCGGCAAGCCCGGCATCTGCTTCGTCACGCGCGGCCCGGGCGCGACCAATGCCTCGATCGGCGTGCACACGGCCTACCAGGATTCGACGCCGATGATTCTGTTCATCGGCCAGGTCGGCGGCGATTTCATGGACCGCGAAGCCTTCCAGGAAGTGGACTACCGCCGCATGTACGGCCAGATGGCCAAGTGGGTGGCCCAGATCGACCGCGCCGAGCGCGTGCCCGAATACATCGCACGCGCGTTCCAGATTGCCACGAGTGGACGACCGGGGCCGGTCGTCCTTGCCCTGCCCGAAGACATGCTGGTGACCCAGGCCGCCGTGGCCGACACGCGTGCCCACCAGCCGGTGCAGGCCTCGCCCTCCGCTGCCCAGATCGAGCAGTTGCGCACGATGCTGGCCGGCGCCAAGAAACCGCTGGTGCTCTTGGGCGGTAATACCTGGAACGCGCAAGCCTGCGCCGATCTGGTCACCTTCGCCGAAGCCAATGCGCTGCCGGTGGCCTGCGCCTTCCGCTTCCAGGACCTGCTGGACAACGACCATCCGCATTACGTGGGCGACGTCGGCATCGGCATCAACCCGAAGCTGGCCGCGCGCGTGAAGGAAGCCGACGTATTGATCGCCATCGGCCCGCGCCTGGGCGAGATGACCACCAGCGGCTATTCCCTGCTGACCTCGCCGGTGCCGCAGCAGCGTCTGGTCCACATCCACCCCGATCCGGAAGAACTGGGCAGCGTCTACCAGGCCGAATTGATGATCGCCGGCGGCGCCGCGCCGACCTGCGCGATGCTGGCGGCGATGGCGCCGGTCGATGCATCCGCATGGCGTCACACGGTCGCGGAAGCCAAGGCCGAACTGCGCGCCTGGCAGGAGAAGCCGCCGATCTTCAAGGATGGCAGCGCGCCCTTGGACCTGTGGCAGGTAGTGCAGGACCTGCAAGCGGCCCTGCCGCGCGACACCATCATCACCAATGGCGCCGGCAATTACGCGACCTGGGCTCACCGCTTCTGGCGCTACGGCGCGATGCGCACCCAGCTGGCCCCGACCAGCGGCGCGATGGGTTACGCGGTGCCGTCGGCCGTGGGCGCCAAGATCGTCGCGCCGGAACGCACCGTGGTCGCCTTTGCCGGCGACGGCGAATTCATGATGACCGGGCAGGAACTGGCGACCGCCGTGCAGTACGGCGCCGGCGTGATCCTGATCGTCTTCAACAACGGCATGTTCGGCACCATCCGCATGCACCAGGAGCGCACGTATCCGGGGCGGGTGTCGGGCACGCAGCTGCGCAACCCGGATTTCGCGGCGCTGGCCAGGGCGTATGGCGGCGAAGGCGAGGTCGTGGACGCGACCGCGGACTTCGCGCCGGCGCTGGCGCGGGCGGTCGCGTTCACGTCCACGCAAAAGCTGCCGTTCGTGATCGAGTTGCGTTATGACGGGAATCTGATTACGCCGGGGGCGACGCTGGAGACGATTCGGAAGAATGCAGAGGCTGCGAAGGCGAAGTAGAACTGCAAATAACGCTTCATTTTGCTACGTCGTCCCCGCGCAGGCGGGGACCTATGCTGAGCTTCCGAAGTCAGTATTCTGACGCACCCAAGTGTTTCGAATGTACTGAATCCTGTATCTCAGCATGGATCCCCGCCTTCGCGGGGACGACGATGAATTAACGCGCCAGCGAACCCTCTAACCCCAGCTCCGCCGGCCACGGCACCTGCATCCCCGGCGCGCTGAACGGCCCGCCGGACGGCTGCGTCAGGAACAGCGCCACCAGCGCAATGAAAAGCCAGCCGACGATCTTGCCGAACAAGGCTGCGTTGTCCCTCAGGGCATTGTCCACGGCCAGCAGGCGCTTGAGAAATCGGGAAATCATCACGGTCGCTCCTGGATGAATCATCCTTGTGCACGCTCACAATCTATATGAGCGCCCGGCGTTTTGCCAGCCTCGCCCGAGCCCGCAAACTGCTGAGCAGCATCCGCGCTACAGATTGCTTCGATCGCACAGCGCAGCCGACCATTTAGTATGAACAGCAGCTTGCCTTCCAGTCATCACGTACGAAGCAACACTTGCTCGCTCTGGTAGAATACGCGCGACCCTTTTCCACATGTCCGCCGCGCGGGCATGGCATGCAGTTCCCTCCCACATACACAATGTTTAGTTTCTTTAAGAAGAAAAAACCTGAAACCGAGAGCCCGGCGCCGCTCGAATCCGCCGCGCCCGCTGCCGCCGAAACGGTCGAAGCGGCCGAAGCGGCCGAGCCTGCGGAACAGCCGGGCTTCCTGAGCCGCCTGTTCGGCAACCGCGACGCCGTGCCTGTCCCGGTGCCGGAGGTGCCTGCGCCTGCGCCTGCGCCTGCGCCTGCGCCCGCAACACCAGCGGAACCGGAATCGCCGCCGGCGCGCGACGCGTCCAACATCGACCCGGTCGCGGCAAAAATCGCCGAAGAAGCCGCGCTGCTGTCGAACAGTTACGAAGGCCAGCTGTTCCCCGAGACCGCCGAACGCCCGGGCAACGAGCAGGAGAAAAAACGCTCCTGGATGTCGCGCCTGAAGGCGGGCCTGGCCAAGACCTCGAATAACCTGTCGCTGCTGTTCGTCGGCGCGCGCATCGACGAAGACCTGTACGAAGAGCTGGAAGGCGCCCTGCTGATGTCGGACGCCGGCATGGACGCCACCCAGTATCTGCTCGACAACCTGCGCCGCAAGGTCAAGGAAGACAAGTTGCTGGACGCCGCCGCCGTCAAGGGCGCGCTGAAGGAATTGCTGGTCGAGATGCTGCGTCCGCTGGAAAAGCCGCTGGAGCTGGGCCGCCACGAGCCACTGGTCATGATGATCGCCGGCGTCAACGGTGCCGGCAAGACCACCACCATCGGCAAGCTGGCCAAGCACATGCAAAGCTTCGAGCAATCGGTGCTGCTGGCCGCCGGCGATACCTTCCGCGCCGCCGCACGCGAACAATTGATGGTCTGGGGCCAGCGCAACAACGTCACCGTGATCTCGCAAGCCTCGGGCGACCCGGCCGCGGTCGCCTTCGATGCGGTGCAGTCGGGCAAGGCGCGCGGCGTCGACGTCGTCATGGTCGACACCGCCGGCCGCCTGCCGACCCAGCTGCACCTGATGGAAGAGCTGAAAAAGATCAAGCGCGTCATCGGCAAGGGCATGGATGACGCGCCGCACGAGCTGCTGCTGGTCATCGACGGCAATACCGGCCAGAACGCGCTGGCGCAAGTCAAAGCCTTCGACGATGCGCTGGGGCTGACCGGTCTCGTGATCACCAAGCTGGACGGTACCGCCAAGGGCGGCATTTTGGCCGCGATCGCGCGCACCCGTCCGGTGCCGGTGTACTTTATCGGCGTCGGCGAGAAGCTGGAGGACCTGCAACCCTTCAGCGCCGACGAATTCGCCGAGGCGCTGCTGGGATAACTTGCCG
>Ga0265797_10008704_pt1 | contig 13418 bp, 14 predicted proteins | sample P2T30metagenome_FD_192433 | JGI IMG/M metagenome (GOLD analysis project Ga0265797, IMG submission 192433) | Plant litter microbial communities from East Loma Ridge, Irvine, California - P2 T30 | ecosystem: Environmental > Terrestrial > Plant litter > Unclassified | place: USA: California... | reverse complement strand
TTTCGCAGCTTCAGATCCCCGCCCGACGAAGCATATCTCCTCCACACGACAAACAACCGTCAATATGTCTCACGAGTCTGTCTGGTACTCTCGCCCGCGCACCTACGGCAAGGGCAGCCGCGAGTGGTACGTACACTCTGCGCCGGAATAGAATGGAGGAGGAGCGCAAGGAGGAATACAGAAAGCCATGGGCAATTGAGGAACAAGGAGCTAACATCGGTCTTCCACAGCCGTGTCTGCACCCACAAGGCCGGTCTCGTCCGCAAGTACGGCCTGAACATCTGCCGTCAGTGCTTCCGTGAGAAGGCTCTTGACATCGGCTTCACCAAGGTCAGTCGCATACGCTGCGCAAGAGGGACATCGCAGACCGGAGGAACTGACACTAGCGCAGCACCGTTAAATGTTTCCAACACGAGCGACGATGGCGAGAGCATTCAGGTGGATGGGGCAATGAAAATGAACGGTTCAGCTGGGCATGCGATTGCAGTTGCCGGCGTTAGGCGGACAGACATGCGAACATGTCACTTGATCAGCTTTGGTAGAATGAGGCCAACAAACCATTCCACCTGTTTTTTATTCGGACACTTCCTAGATGCACCAGGCATCCACCGGTCATGCTTGTTAAGCATTCACAGCTGCGTGCGACTTCTGAGCGACTCGCCGATACGAGATTCGCCATGCTTTAGCGTACACGGATTGATATGCGGCAGCGATCCTTCGACTGCAACCCCTCCTCGCCCACAAGATGAAGTTGATCATCGCCAGTGTCATTCAGAGGTCCGGCCAATGGTGAAATGCTTATGTCCAGTCTTGGTTGCTGTACAATAACAACGTGACTTTAGAATTCTGGAGCCTGAAACCTCGCTAAACGCGACACTAAATCCTCCAATGCCCAGCATGCACAATCCCCTCAGCTTACAGCCGGTGATGGGCGAGGAAATAATCACTACAAGACAACAATACGAGGCTCGGCGAAGACAGGTGTTGTCGAAATTGTGCTGCCTAATCTTGTCAACACCGTATATAACCATCATATTGTAGCGCAACGATCAGTATCTTCACCTTTACTACTCTCATACAATCCACGACGACTTTCAACAACCACCATGTTCTTACTCCGGAGAGTCCTGCGCTTCATACTCCTGTGCTACGCACTCTACAGCTTCGCCACTGGCATATGGATAATCATCCAAGCAGAGAGTTTGAGTCCTGCAGCAGCGGGAGACCATGACACACTTGAGGAACTCGGTACAGTTATACTCAAGACCAAGTCATACGAGGAAATGGCCAACGACTAACATTATGCCAGGTCTGCGAAAGGCAGCCATCGCTGTCTACGAGTTCATCGCTGCCTGGCGAGGCGATCAAGCGTCATTCGCCTCCATAGCCGTTGTGCGGGTTTTGTTGTACGCTGTTCTGAACAGGGTCTGGTTGTGGGGAATTGGTTGGCCGTACGTTGATGACAATCTCGTCATCATTGCTATTGCTGTGGAAGCGGCTATGCTGTAGTGCCGTGAAATAGTACGTGCAAGTGGCAGAACAGCTGTGCAACTGTAGGGGATGATGTATACTGGAAGGCAAAAGCAGATGTTCCTGAGGCCGAGGGAAGGATATGGTGTCTGACATGGATTTGGATGGATGACTGTCTACTGAACTTGCGATGCACATCGATCGAGGTAGCAATGATAGCACTCAATTCATGCTTACTGGTCAGTAACTCCACGTTAACTCAATTTATGAAGGATCGAATCGTCTGCCAATCGGATATCACACATGTACGGACCCATTTGGAGGTATGGGCACATCGTAGCCACAACCCTAATTACTCTCCAACACTTTTAGCAAGATTTCTTGTATATATGAACAGGATGCGGTGTAAGAATATTTTTGAATGACTTGTCTAAGCTGGTTGGCGTCTGTATTTTACAGTAGTTGAGAACCATATTGTTTACCATCCAAGATGTTGCTTCAGTGCTGTAGAAGTCGATGAGCTTGCTGGAGTCTCGATTGACAAATGAAACGATTCGTTAAGCAGCACACAACTTGAGCTGTTTGAAGTCTCCAACCTCTTTTGGGGCAAAGAAATGTTGGCCAGTCTCCAGACTCCTAACTATTATCTGATCTTGCCAATTGACAATATTTCGCCTCTACAAAACTGGCAATACTTTCCATGTCTCTCATTGAGACAACAATGTCTCAGCCAAATTGCACGTTCCATCATGGTGTACATTGTGGTCCGGACGAAGTGACGGGACATCCATTCCTCCAACTCATCTCTCTCTCTTCCCTAAGCCGCATTAACATACATGGCTATTGCGGTAGGTCCTCGTCACATGAGCAAAGCCGCCTGCTATCTGGTGCATAGGCCGGCGAACAAGAACGGCAAGAACACTCTGCCACCAATACGCTCACGTCGCCTCTTGCGGGCAAGAGAGCCAAGCGCCCAGCCCCCATGTAACCCTGCTTATCGTGATAACGGACTACACATTGTCGACCTTCTCCTCACCATAGTCACTCTTGGGGCATGCGAGATACCCGGCACGCTGTTCATGCTGCATACAGATGCTCCGCAATAGGCAAGTCGTGCACGATATGACCCGCTGTCTGATAGCCAGCTCGGCCACTTCTATCTCTCGGTGGCCTTGATGCACTGCCGGCGGAGATAGACAAGGGCGGCCAACTCGGCGGAGTGGCATTATCATTGTTTATCTTGGGATGAGCCATGGGTGAGAGTCGTGCCTTTCATAGAAGAAGGTGAGGTGGTTCCTTGTTCGTTTCATGCTGAGTTTCGCGTTACCAACTCCAACCTAATCTTCAAGCGCACTTTCAGCTCCCGGTCATTGAACGGTCATGAGCTCCAACCCAGACCCTCTGTCCATTGCGACGGAGAAGACCATCCTACCTCCAGTATTCGGCAAAGAGAACCAGTACATATCCGAGAAACGAGATTCTTCCTCCGAGGAAGCAGTTGTTGTCAATGGCGGCGAAGATATCATCAAGGAATCCGACTACACGGAGGAGGACTACAAAAAGCTACTCAAGAAGATCGACCGCTTTCTCCTACCACTGATGTGGTTCTGCTACGGTGTTCAACAGACTGACAAGACCTCGTTGGGTACACAAGCCATCTTTGGAATGAGAGACGACACCAACTTGGTCGGCCAGCAATACTCATGGCTTACGACGATCTTCTATCTGGCATACCTCATTGGCGAGTTCCCTTCGAACTTTCTGCTGCAAAGATGGTCCCTTGGCAAGTCGCTGTCAATCTACATGCTGTTCTGGGGCGTCTGCGTTTTCTGCGTGGGTGCTGCTCAAGAGTGGTCGCATTTGATGGCTATCCGCGCCCTGCAGGGTTTCTTCGAATGTACCATTTCGCCGGGTTTCGTCTTGGTCGTTGGATCATGGTATCGCACGGATGAGCATTCTTCACGTTCACTTTTCTGGCAATCTGCCAATGCAGGTTTCGGCATCCTCGCTTCTTTGGTAAGTTATCACACTCACATTAAGCATTGGGATATGGAACCATGCAGAACTAACGCGATCGCAGATCATGTATGGCATTGGTACTCATGCGCAAAAGAACCCTGATAGTCTGGCTCCTTGGCGAGCGATTTCCATGTTTTTAGGTACATGCACGGTGGTGCTGGCGCTAATTTGCTTCGCGCTCTTGGGCAGTCCGCAAGAAGTCTTCTGGTTGAGCAAGGATGAGAAGCGTATGGCTGCTGCGCGCATCTTGCGCAATAAGGCTGGTAGAGATGTCACTGGTAAGAAGTGGAAGTGGGATCAGGTCACCGAAGCCTTCAAAGACCCTCAACTCTACTTCGCGATGGTCAACGCCTTTCTGTCTTCCGTCCCGAACGGGTAAGCTTACAATGGTTCTCGATCTTGCCTCTGGGACTCCTGACTGACTCTTCGCAGTGGTCTGACTACGTTTGGAAACATCATGTACAACTCATTCGGCTTCACCAGATTGCAAGTTTTGCTGGTAGACATCCCAAGATCAGGTATGTCGACCTCATCGACTCTCATATAAGTGCTTTTGAGCCGGACCTGAGTCGCTTGATTATTTTGTTAACACCGAAGCAGTCGTGTCGCTCTGCCTCTTCCTGATTGTCGGCATCTACACTCGTCGAGTGCCTAACCGCCGCTTGTACATCATGGCCGCATCAACAGTTACGCCGTTCATCGGACTGATCGCCTTGTCGATGATCCCGAACAGCCCTGCCAACATGTGGACGAAATGGGGCATGTATCTTATCACGGTGCCTTACGTGCTTGCACTGTTCCTGGCCTGGACTCTGATCCCGTCCAACGTGGCCGGACGCACTAAAAAGACCATCATCTCGTCAGCAACCTTCCTTGGCTATTGTGTGGGGAATATGGCGGGAAGTCAGATCTTCAAGGAAGCAGATGCTCCACGTTATAGTAAGTCAATATTTGATTGTCACCGGAGATTGGTGGGCTTTGACTGACACGACCGCAGTTCCTGGTACAATTGGTGCTGGAGTAGCGTTAGGACTCGAATTCCTGCTGATCGTTGTCTGGAGAGGCTACTACATGTGGCAGAATCGTCGCCGCGACAAGAAGGCCCTTGAGAGTGGCATCACCAAAGAAGAGCAAGAACGCCTGGGAAGAGAGCTTGGTGAGATTGACACGACAGACATGGCCAACCCGCACTTCAGGTACACGATGTGAACGCAACAAGAACTACATTATACCAATCGTGGTATCAGATAGAGATGAACAACATAATCATGAACATATGGTTCCTCCAGTCCCAGTGTCACAGAAGTACATCTTTCCAACCACTGGTTGTGAGCTGCGTCCCGCGATCGTCCGATATAGAAAAATGCTATATTTCATAATTACTAACATCATTCTAGGCAATAGCAGGTAGGCCGTGGGCCAAGAATGGTTAGTTCCGCCGCCTTGGAATGTAGGGTTGTATGCGTGGAGATGCATGCAGCGGCCGTGCGCCCGGGTGAATGCTTAACCGCCGCTATAATCAACGAACACCCACGCATTCGCAATGTCTCAAACTCACTTCAGAGCTTTTTGGGTGGCCACATCTCTTCGTGTATGACACATCTGAACACTAAGAGGAGAGCAGAGGTGAAATTGGTCGTAAAAGACTGCATGCTTCAACGAATTTTGGCTACGCACGTGACCGTATCAACCGGAAGGTGAGACCCATGTGTACGAGAGATCCGTTGTGTGTCGGCAAACTTCCACATGCGCCGAACTAAGAGCTCACGAATGCTGTATTGATCCCTAGAGCAATCGCACCGAGGCTGCGACAATGTCCTCTTTGTTGCAAACGTTGAATGTCACGCCAACACGACGATGCCGGATGCGGCGATGGGACGCATAACTGGACACGATAAAGAGCGCGCAACAATGTAGCTGAGGCCTTGCCCTTGATACATTCTGCCTCTTATTCGTATCACAAAGTTCACGACTACACAGACTTCGTCGCAATTCTCACCAATACGAGCATCAACCTCTCAATTACAGCCACTCGACATCAACTTTGCATAAGCATGCCTGCTGGAGGAGCTGGTGGTGGAGGTGGAGGGAACCGCCCAGGAGGTGGTGGAAGCCGTGTGGGAGGGACTGGCACCAAGAACTCTCGCCAAACTGCGTCCAAAGGCGTTGACAAGAAAGTGGCCAAGCAGCCAGTCAAAGCCATCAAGGAGAAAGTCCTCGCTGTCAAGGAGAAAGTCAAGGCAAAGAAAGCAGAGCAGAAAGCCAGTCACGATGCTCGCAAGGCGAACTACGATAACAAGGACGACGCTGAACTGCGCCAGGAGAGAACCACTCGGCAGCAGGCACAAGGCAGATATTGAACTGGTCTACAAGGACCCTATTGCTCCTAGCCCTCATGCAAGCGAAGACAAGGATGGCGATGAGGTACAGTCATATGAATAGGGGAAGGAAAGAGCAAGCTCTGGAGATGAGTTGTAGTTTGCGCGCTGCTATTTAGTTAAGAAAGCCAAGTCTCCGCTTCATGTACTTGTTGTAAGCCATCACTTGCTCCAAACCTGCATGGTATTTGCAGGACATTCATCATTCGCTCTCAGAGGATGTCTGGTGATCAGTTCCTCTTGTTTGCACCACCGAAGCCATGTATTTGTCACCCCCTTCTCGCAGTCTTGGGCCCCATCACGCCAGTCCGTCAATCAAGCTCGCGACTTACGTTTGGATGTCTCCACACCCAGCAAGCTGCGAAGCTCCGTCTTGAAACGTTGCCTGGCCGCCTTTTTGTCCACCTTCTCTCCTCCCCAATAAGACTGGAAGTTCTCGTCCTTCAGGTGAAGGATGTCAACGGCGGCGTCTTTACGGCCGTTGGCAGTTCCGTATGCTTCAAGGAACCAGTGCGCGTCAAGGAAGACACGGCGTGCGACGTACTGCGGCTTACTGCTATAGTAACGCACATCGCAGGTGAGTCTGAGAGCTTTGAGTCGCGTGGCACCAGCGAGTAGTGTCAAGCTGGAATGATTGTGGCCTTTGCCCACGCCAGAATGGCCCCAAGCCATGATCGCTATGTCAGTGAGGCGTTGCTGGTTGCGAGGGCCGATGGCAGCAAGGAAAGAGTGCAAAGCAGTCGAATCTGCGAAGATGAAGTCGTGGCCGTAGAGATAGTTGACGGCTTCTGCGTTGATCTGCTTGTTGACAGCCAACAAAGCAGGGACGAAGTCCGTCGAGATGGGAGAGACTTCTTGTGAGCCTGTTTTCAGGTATCCTCGAGAACGACGCCCGTAACGATGGTAGGCCTCCGGGGCGAACACCTTTCCGCGACGAGCGATACGACGATAGTTGTACTGCTGACCCACAATGGAGACGCCGTTGGTGTCGGCAAGAGTCATTTCGTAGATCATGTCGCGAAGCTCGGCTGGTAAATCGAGGAAGCGGAAGCTCTTCTCCTTCTTCTTGTACTTCGGCGTGGTCTTAAGAATCTTCTTCGCCGGCGTTCTCTTTTTGGTCTTCTGTCAAAGTGTCAGCAATGCGACCTCGTAGTGACGACAATACAAGTAACAAACTTTGCGACGAGTACCGAAGGTCTCGTCCTCGCCACTGTCGATCAACTCAGCCTGGGCTGAGAGGTCTTCCTGCTCCTCATCGCTCTCCAGCTCAAGGAGATCGTCAGGCTCGGCGTAGGAGATGGCTGCGCGCTTGCGCTTACCGGTGAGGATTGGCGGGTTGCCGGACATGTTTGGTGCAGGGTGCTTGTTGTGAGAACAGGACCTGCGTTGGGTGTAAGTGTGTGGTGGGGTGGTGACAAGCCGTGGCGGGTGGTATTTTGAATCAGCTCTTCTGAGCAAAGGCGAGGCAGGCGCGACACCCAGGCAGCAGCGTCACGCCAAGACATCTTTGTCTTGACTTCACTTGCATCTCCCCTCGTAGCGTACCTACAGTTAAGCCAAATCTTGCCTGAGGCTGGCTTTTGCCTTCACTGTGAGTCCTTCGGAAGATGTGGGTGGGCTCCACTTCGCTAAAGTGACTGCAAAGCGCCACGGTCGAAGCAGGATGGGTAAGTTGCAGACGAATGAGGAAATCAGTCTTACTTCCCAAGATCTGGCATGATCGCGTGTAACCAACGCATGTGATGGCGCGGCACTGCGTATCATTTCTGCGCAACTAACAATCTAGAAGTGAGAGTAGCTATCTTCGACACACGGTCGCGACGTGACAAGATCGAAGCCATAGTATCAGCCCTGCAAGTGCTGTAAACACATTCCCCTTGGCTCAATGCTTCAGTAAACACGGTATGGCGTGTGTGTCTTGCGTCCTCCGTCCTCCGTGATGTTTGTTCTACGCGGCGTCTCCACGCACGGCTCCCGGACCGCGTCTTCAGGCAGGGTTGGCTTCGGGTTTTAACAAAGCTCTGCTGTCGTCGAACTTTTCGTTGCAACCTCAGGAGCACAGTTCCCGAGGCATTCACCTGTAAATGATGCAGATCACATGGGCTGTATACCTCTTCTCTGTCGGAAGGGGACCTTCTTGCTTTGGAATATGGGATTACAACGACACGGAGAAGAGCGGAAGAACGAAAGTCCATCTTCCTCCGCACCTCCACATTCCCAAGAGTGCCGAGCCCAATTACCATTGCACAAATTGGACTTCCCCCGCGCGGCCGCCATAGCCGGCCCACATGGCAGCTGTGCAGTAGCCGGGAACGATTCCGAACCGGAAATGATATCAGCAGCAAGCTCGCCGGCCCAGGTGGCAGAGCGGAAGTCGTAGTTCGTTGTTGTATAGCTTCTTTCCCTCCCCAGATCTCTCTGGACAACACTTCTTACCCCAGAGGTGAACAGTCTACACTCACTCGACATGGACTTCGCACGCTCCTTTGGCTCTGCTTTGAGCAGCGGCGTTCAGGTTCAGGTTCGCGTGGCTCCACGCGCGGCATGGCGGGTAAAGGACCACGCCTGCCAGAGGCGAGCATTCCAGTCCAGCACAGTCTTCTTCCGCGAGGCACCTGGCGGTGCGCCTGCGAAGAAGCGTGGCGGATCAAAGGTCTTCGAATCTGTTGACGAGGCTGTGGCCGACATCAAGTCTGGTTCGACTGTTCTTTCCGCTGGTTTCGGACTATGTGGTACCGCAGAGACTATCATCGGCGCCATGGTACGAAGAGGAATCGACAAACTCCACTCACTCACTGTCGTCTCGAATAACGCTGGAACATCTATCGGTGGCGGTCTCTCGCCTCTGATTGAGTCTGGCCAGATCAACCGCGCCATCTGCAGTTTCCTTGGTGGCAACAAGGTCCTCGAAAAGTTGTACCTCACTGGCAAAATCGGCATTGAACTCACACCCCAAGGCACCATCGCTGAAAAGCTCCGTTGCGGCGGTGCTGGTATCCCGGCTTTCTACACTCCTACTGGCGTCAACACATTCATCCAAAGCGGTGGAATTCCCATTAAGCTCAACAACGGCGTTGTCATCGAGCCTGCCGAGCCCAGAGAGACCCGCATCTTCGATGGTCGCGTCTACAACATGGAGCGTGCCATCAAGGGTGATGTCGCCATTCTTCGTGCTCACACTGTTGACGAGGATGGCAACGTCCGTTTCCGCTACACCACCAAGAACTTCGCTCCCATGATGGCCAAGGCCGCAAAGGTCACCATTGTTGAAGCTGAGAACATTGTCCCTACTGGCACCATCGCACCTGATGACATCCACCTCCCTGGCATCTACGTTGACCGCATTGTCAAGGCTACTACCGACAAGATGCTCGAGAGCAAGACCCTCCGTCAAGACTCCAATGCCGAAGCCTCCAAGGAAGTGACCCCTGCTGCCCGTCGCCGCGACATTATCGCAAAGCGTGCTTCTAAGGAACTCCACGAAGGCTTCTACGTCAACCTCGGTATTGGCATGCCCACGCTCGCTCCCTCATTCTTGCCTGAAGGCCGCAAGGTCTGGATCCAGAGTGAGAACGGTATCCTTGGTATGGGTGCTTACCCCACTGAGTCCGAGGTCGACATCGACATCATCAACGCCGGCAAGGAGACCGTGACTCTTGTCCCTGGCGCTAGCGTCTTCGACAGCTCTGAGAGCTTCGCCATGATTCGTGGTGGCCACGTTGATGTCTCCATCCTTGGTGCCCTCCAGGTTGGCGCCAACGGTGACCTTGCCAACTACATGATTCCCGGAAAGGTAAGCTGAGCAGCACTTCTCATCTAAAGTCACAGACACTAACAGTCCACGCAGGTTTTCAAGGGCATGGGCGGCGCCATGGACCTCGTGTCCAACCCCGACGAGACCAAGATTGTCGTCACCACCGACCACACCGACAAGTACGGCGTCAGCAAGATCGTGCAGAACTGCACTCTGCCCTTGACCGGCGCCCGCTGCGTCAGCACCATCATCACCGATCTCTGTGTCTTCCAAGTCGACCGCGTCAAGGGCGAGCTGACTCTTACTGAGTTGGCCCCTGGCGTTACTGTTGATGAGGTTAAGGAGAAGACCGATGCCAAGTTCAACGTCGCAGAAAACGTTACCGCTATGGAGTAGAGCAGAACACCTGATTGAAGTGTTTACCTGCGTTGTTATTTAGTGTATAGACCAGGCCCAGGATATGGATCTGTACATATGTTTTTCAGAAGTTTAGCATAGCCATATTGGTGTACAATTTTTCAAAAGATTAAACATGTGTGCGCTCCCCGTGTAATCAATCCTGCTCCTACTTTGTCATTGTGATTCCAGAATGTACAACCATGAAGGACAATTGTTATGATATGTCATATTCGCAAAGAAACCATTCGCTCTAAGGTGCTTGTAGAAAACCTAGTATTTTACAACTTCGCCTTCAACTCGCCATACCCGCCCGCAAACCCACCTCCAATAGCAGTCACAACCTCATCAACCTTCTTCAGCAACCACTCGCTCCCCTCATTGCTCGCAAGCCACTCCGCACCCTCCACCTGCTCCTCCACGCTCTCTCCCTCAACCGCCTTCCTCAAGCCAAACACATGGCTCAGCACCTGCGGACCCACACCCGTCTGCGCGCGCAGACAAGCCACCGCAACCACACTCGTCAACACACGCCCCACGTTCGCTCCATGCGGCGCACTCACAGCCGGATCCGAGAACAGCGCACCGTACTCCGATTCCACAATGTGCACGGGCAAGTCCGGGTGGCTGGAGCTGAGCTTTTTGATGAGTTTAGAACTGAAAGGCGCGTAGATCGAGTTCCACAGGCCGTGGCCGCGGTCCAGCACATCGTCGACGTTGTCGCGCGCGAGCATGCGGCGGGGTTTGCGCTCGGCGAGTGCGGACTGGATGTCTGAGGGCAGGCCGTCGCGGAAGGCGTTGAGGCAGTTGATGGTGCGTGGGACGCCGTTGAAGCCGATGCATTTGAGGCCGACTTCGCGCATGAGCTCGGCGGTGTAGACGGGGTGGTCTGAAGGGTTGGCGGTTGCGGGTTTGCTTGCGCTGGCGAGGGCGTAGAGTTGGAGGAGTGATTCTGGGGAGTTGAGGGTCATTGTTGCTGCGGTCTGGAGAGGGTGGTTAGTTTTGGGTGGCGAGAGGATTGGTCGTGTGGGCTTACTGAGGCGCATAGCCATGCTGGTAAGCCGACTTGCTTTGCTTTGGCATCTGTGGCGATTTTCTCGTAGATTGAGGTAATATTCTTTGGCGCGGGTGTCGTGTGAGGCCTGACGTGTGCGACATTGATGAGAGTCTTGAGCGATTCGGATAGCTTAGACATGATTGCTTCGGTGGGGTGTCGTGATAGTAGTGTGGTCTGCGTCTATATCAAGCCGCTCTTTCTGTATTCCAGTGTATATATCGCGGTCAACAATGATATGTACAGCTCCAGTAACCAATAGCTCAAGAACAACGTGAGGTCAATCGCCGAGGCTGTCGTGATTGCAACGATGACGGACATACGCGGGTACCACGGAAGCCGGCTCTTGCGGCATCTCTATTGTCCGTCTTGACCTTGAGAAGCCCTCAAGCCAAGATCTATAGATCATGGATATAGACGGACACGGTAACGTACACAGGTACAGTATCTCTATTCGTGGAAGATTACCACTGAAAGCAGTGGAAGACTCTGAGACAACACTCAGAAGAAAGATCAAAATATTATTTCCTGACAGCATAATTACTGACTGGATTTACATGCATTACACAACACAGATCTGGGTATGAACGGTTCGCTCCAATCAACTCCCCACCACGAGGGAGCACGAATATCTGTCACACCACGCTCGCCCAACCCAAGAGATACTTTCAAGAGCAACAAAGAAAAAAAGGTAAGGTAGAAGAGTGTCATAACAGCGCGTGGCTCAGGTGGGAACCAGTTGACCTGACATGACTCTGCCGTGCCTTGCTTCCTCCACATGGTAAACCTCGACACTGCTCGCAACGTCGGTGCGGGTCATGTTGCTGCTTGTTTTGGATGCACAGCTCGTGGCTTTTGTCATATCGCTCTTGCTCGCCTGAAAGGGAAAGGCAGGTTAGCTGAGTTGCAACGACAAGACAGTAAAATGTAAGGAGGGCGGGCTCAGCTGGTGTGCTAAGCCTCTTAAGCGCCTGCCTGAGTCTCGTGGTCGTCGTCCAGCATCGTCGAGGGCTCGCGGTTCATCCTGCTCTCGAGCTCCTTGAGCTGGCTCTCGCGGGCCAACAGCTCCTGGCGCTTCTGCTCGATCTCGCGTTGCACCTTGATCTCGATCTCGCGCAGCTTCTCCTCCTCACGGCGCAGCTGCTCCTCCTTCAGGCGGACAGACTGCGATGCGAGTGACTGTGGGTCGAGGGACTCGGAGTTGTCGCCGGCGGAGGTTGCGTCGTTCACGCTCTTACTAAGCTTCTCGGTACGGTAGTTCTCGTACAGGAAGTCGTGAGTGATTTCCTTCAGATCGGCAAGATGGGAGTGCAGGAGTGCAGAGCGGATGGCAAGGAAGTCGGAGTGGCGAGGGTTGTCGACCTCAACAATACCCCACGGGTACTGACGAGCGCGGACTGTGCGGCCCTCGAGCTCAATGGTCTCGTCACTTCCGACGATAGCGAATGGCATGAGGCCACGGAGCTCAGCGTTCTCCTCGACAGTGTCCTCGTCGTCCTCCTCGATGTCGTAAGGGAAGTTGTAGACGGGGATGCGGTAGTGCTCAATGTCCTCCATGATGAGCTTCTTGCTCTCGGCCAGCTCCAGGGGAGTGAGCGAGTCGGCCTTGCCGATGACGGGGATGACGTTGACACGAGGTGAAAGGCGGCGCATCAACTCGATGTCGAGCTCACGAAGACCGTGGCCTGGAAATAGTTAGCATCTGGATGAGCAAGCAGGCCTGGAATGTGTGATCCATGGAAAGAGCTTACCGGTAGGCTGGACGAAGTAGAGCAAGACGTGCACACGGTTGTCGCGGAAGCGAGGGTTACGCTTGATTCTGCTCTCCTCGGCGAGAATATCGTCGTACTGGCGCTCGAGGTAGGAGCTGATCTCGCCGAAGGCGGCCTCGTTGTCAATGGCGTCGCCGAAGCCGGGAGTGTCGACAATGGTCAGACTGACGCGGGTTCCCTCCTCGTCCAGCTCAAGCTCGACAGTGGCAGGCTTGATGCTAACACCCTGCTCAATGTGGGCGGTTGTTGGGTCGTCGTCATCCTGACCCTCAAGCACAGGGCGGCCGCAGAGGGTGTTGACGAAGGTGGTCCTGCCAGTGCCCGAGGCACCACAGACCATGAGGCAGAACTGGATTCCCTTCTTCACATTCTTCTTGCGGCGGATCTTGATCGCGCTGCCGGCGGCCGACATTGTTTGAGAAGGCGCTGGATACCTTGGTTGTGCAGTGTTGCCGAACGTTGCGGCGGTGGATAATTGCTCGGCCGGCGCAGCAGCATAGCGAGTGACAGAGTGTCGGTGAGGGCGGAGACTGTGTCCGGTGAGGGCGGTGAGGCGGGAAGGTTGGCGGCGGTGG
>Ga0265797_10008703_pt1 | contig 13418 bp, 5 predicted proteins | sample P2T30metagenome_FD_192433 | JGI IMG/M metagenome (GOLD analysis project Ga0265797, IMG submission 192433) | Plant litter microbial communities from East Loma Ridge, Irvine, California - P2 T30 | ecosystem: Environmental > Terrestrial > Plant litter > Unclassified | place: USA: California... | reverse complement strand
ACTGCCTGATTGCATTGCGAAACACTGCCGCCGCCTACAGTAACAGGCTGAGTACGCTGTGTGCCACAGCCAACTCTCCAGTACTTCACTATACCACCCCTTCTACCCGCTCTGTGACTCTGATATTCCGAAACTGTGGAACATCCAATGCATTCATCAGACGTAGCCGCTGACACGTGACAGCGACGTCGCGCCTTCCTCAACCCAAGTCATTGTTTGTTTTCTGCTTCTGCTCCCCACCCTGTCTCCAGTGACAAGGCGATATTAAGTGCATGTGCTTATAAAGGCGACGCAGCGCATACGAAACACCACACTCCTTAGGACGAGCAACACGCAGTCCACCATGGCGGACAAATTCGACGTCTTCACCCAACTTGTAGGTGGCAAGGACAACCTACCTCCCAAGCTACCGACACCACCACCGCCATCTGACAACAACATCCACAACCCGGAGGAGAAAACTGCAGATATCGTCGACGCTTTTGGTAGCCTCCAGACCTACGACGACTTCGTCAACTCAGGCCCATTGTCACACATCAGAGGCCAAGCAGCCAGACCACGCCACCACGTCACCAGCCCATCAAAAGAGAACCGAAGTGAAGCAGACTCCGGTGACTTCACTTTGGATCCGCGCAAAGGCGAGCCGGCGCCGGCTGGCACGAGCTTCTGTCCTTTCCTTGCCATCGCCAAATTCCCCTACAAATATGTCGATTCATCTTTCCGCCAGCCCATTGCCACAGCATTCTTCAACGAAGGGAAAATCTATAACAGAAAGTGGGACTTGTATGTACTCACTCTCGTCATCGTTATTCTGATACTGACTTCATCCAGCTACTACGCCTGGAATGACCAGACAGCCAAGGCGATCACTTTCATCCCTCTCAGTCAGGCTCAGACCCTTGTTGAAGAAGTGAACACGGGCTTTCCCAAACTCAAGTGGCAATTCGATTCTCGTCACGAGGAAGAGGGGCTTCTCCTCAATTTCGAAGATCCCAACCCTGAGTACCGCCCACGCTTCCTCGGTTGCGCCGACAATCGCAGCAAATTCGACTTCCTGGTGGAAAACATTGACCCTTGCGACTTCTCCAATATGGACGCCTTACCTCAAGACCGAAGCAAGGAGGCGTTCAGGCAGATGATGGCCCTCGCTGCAGACGCAGCCAAGAACAAGAACAAGAAGAACAAGAGTGCGAGACAGGAGAGAAACATACTCAATCGTCAGAGTATGAGCAAGCAGCTTCTTCAAGCTCAAAGGTACCTGGGTCTGCTTCCAGGAGAGGCATCGGATCCACTGCCCGAAGGTGCCGCCACAGGCGTGAAAGCCGTGAACGTCGAAGAGCCTGCGTGTTACCTATGCGAATCGGACGTCATCATCATCGCAATCGACGTCGAAGCCTACGAAAAAGCTCATAATATCATCACCGAAGTCGGTGTGAGCACTCTCGACACCAGAGATCTGAAAGATACAGCTCCAGGAACTAATGGGCAAAACTGGCAGCAATTTGTTCGCGCCCGCCACTTCCGCGTGCAAGAGAACAAGGGCTTCGTAAACGGGGAATTTGTCGCTGGCTGCCCAGAGCACTTCGAGTTCGGCGACAGCGAATGGGCATCGCTCCAGGACATGCCCAGCGAGCTCACCCGGTGCTTCCACGAACCTTTCAGCAAACCAGGCTCGCCAAAGTCCAAAGCTCCAGTCCAGGAAGACCCTGAGCATAAACGCAACATTGTTCTTCTTGGTCACGACGTCGAGCAGGACGTTCAGTATTGCCATAGATTAGGCTTCTCGGTGCTGGGTCGCGGCAACATGCTCTCCATCATGGACACAAGATCCATGTACCAAGCACACACTCGCGACCATTCTCCGCGCGGCCTTGGCTCAATCATGGTCGACTTTGACTTCTCAGCTTGGCATCTGCACAACGCGGGCAACGACGCCGTCTACACCATGTGGGCCATGATTGCCATCTCCGTGCAGGCCGCGGTTGAGCGTGACACCGAGGACGCCAAAAAGAAGCAAGAGGAGAGGGAGCAGTCGAAGCTGCAGAAGGCCGTTGAGGCTGCGCAGGAGAGGGTTAGGGAGGAGTCTGAGGGATGGGACCTGAGCGACGATGGTGGAGCGCCTCTTCGCCAGCCGCCGAGCAAGAGCGGACACTACACTGCGGGTGGTGCGCCTCTTGACATTTGAGACGTGGATGGTGTTGGTAGTTCAGAACATCGAGAGGAGTATGCCCATGATGGTACATTCGACGACTCGTGTCTGATGTGGGTACTTACGATTAGTGAGAGGAACGTGGCCCGCTTTGAGGCACGTGTGAGATATGGCTGGTGTTAGTGGTCATCGAGAAGAACGTGTGCCACTTCGACGCTCGGTATCTTGCGGTGTGTTATCAGTAGTGATAATACAACTGAGTGGTCCAAAATGCAAAGAAAAGAATTGGGACCAATACAACAATTATTGACATAGTGACGCCTCAGCTGATTCAATGGCTGCGATTGAAGCCCACCTACAACCCCGACTGGTCGTCACCCATTGAAACAGCATCTAATGGTTTCGAGGTTGCATTAGCTGACGATGTGTCATCAAAGCTTAGTCACGTCGTGATACAAGCAAAGATTAAACCAAGTGTCAATCCGTCCAGTGTTCCTCCGTCCGCTCCTGCCCGTTGCAAAGCGCTGGTAAGCGGTGTCCAATTGAGGGATCTCGATGATACAAAGCATCCATAATGACCGGAACACATCAACAATAATTACGTGTAAGTAATACATTGGACAGACAGGTTTGACGATAATGCATGTGTGATGCCTACATAGTACTTCAAATACTACTTTTACTAATAGCCGAATAGCAGTCGAAGGCCGCAACAACTTCTCATGTCGCATCTATCGAGGCTGTCAAAAGAGTTGATTTTAGAACAACTCTCCGGCCAGTTATCACATCGACTCTGATCGATCACTCACATAATTTATTGTAAGAACATCATGGTATGGAACTTGCGATATTGCTGCTACCCGCTGCAAAGCGTCGATAAGCGACAGGCCTACTCCCAACTTTTGCTCTCGGGCGATTATTAAAATGGGACTTGACTCCGGTATACTGACGACAATTCGCTCCGATAAATTTGTCTCCTGACAAAGGCAGAGCTCGAGGTAAGGGACTTAAGCTCCTAAGCTTCTCGGCACCTCGGTATGACACTAGGAGCCTGGGAGGAGCAGGTAACTTGCATCAGAAGACATCTCTAGTTCCTACACCACAAGTGCTTCAAATCTGTTTGCTTACCGCTCCACTTGCACGTTTGCATCCCTGCGTCCGCGCCCTACGCTTGTTACTGCTTGATCGACAACGTACATCCATAGGCCTACTTGAAGCTCGCCTCCCTATCTCCCAGAGATTGAGCTTCTACAGTCCATCACGAAAGACTCCCTATCCATATATCGTTGAAAGTTTCCCCTAATTTCCACGATGTCTGGCAACACTCAGGAATCCAACGGTGTCAATGGCAACACGGATACCATTCCTCTAGGTCGATACCTCTGGACTCGCATCAAGCAAGTCGGTGTGAACCGCATCTTTGGTGTTCCAGGCGATTTCAACCTTACTCTTCTTGATCATATCTACGATGTGGAAGGACTAGAATGGGTGGGAAACACCAACGAGCTGAACGCCGCCTACGCCGCCGATGGTTACGCCCGAACTATGCATGGAGCCGGCTGCCTTGTCACTACGCATGGCGTTGGCGAGCTCTCTGCCTTGAACGGTATTGCCGGATCCATGACAGAACAGGTCAGGGTGATCCACGTTGTAGGGCAGACTTCTCGAATGATGCAGAACAAGAAGATGATGATCCACCATTCCATCGGCCCTGATCCTGACCATCAAGTCTTCAACAAAGCTTCCACCAACTTCCGCGTAGCAGCTGCAGAACTGCAGAGCGAGCAAGGCGCTGTGGAAGAGATTGATCGTGTTCTGCGAGAATGTTACGTGAAGTCTGGACCGGTCTACATCTTTGTTCCCATCGATATCGTGGATCTTCAGGTTCCAGCGGCAGCTTTGGAGCGACCCTTGGACCTCTCGCCATCGAAAGATTCCAAGGCCCTCGAGGATGCTACACAAGCAGTGTTGACTGCTTTGTACGCTTCTAAGAGCCCAGCCATCTTTGTCGATTGCCTTGTTGACCGGCACAATGCTGTTTCTGAGCTTGAGGCTCTCATCTCAAAAGTTCCCTGCCCAATCTTTTCAACCAACATGGGCAAAGGCATTGTCGACGAGACCCACCCAAATTACCTAGGCGTCTACAACGGCACCGTGTCAGCTCTTGGCGTGGCGGCTGCCATCGAAAAGTCCGATTGCGTTCTCGTTGTCGGAAGCCTGGCGTCCGACACCAACTCTGGCGGCTTCACACGCAAAGTCCTAGCGGAAAATGCGATCTACTTCGACGCCAATTCCACCACGGTCAAGGGCACCAAGTATGCAACCACGCCTCTCAAACCTCTCCTCGCGGCGGTCTCTTCTCAAATAAAGTCCTCGCAAGCTCCCTCTGCATCAATCCCTGCTCTTCCACCTCGCCCACAAGAAGACGACATTTCCTCGGCCGAATTGACACAATCATCCCTCTGGCCAACCCTCGCCGCTTTCCTCCAACCCCACGATGTCATCTTCGGCGAGACAGGCACAGCCGCCTTTGGCATTCCAGACAGCACCTTCCCGGCCAAAATCCAATGGATCACACAAACCTACTACGGCAGTATCGGCTGGGCTACTCCCGCAGCTCTTGGATCAGAAATGGCGCTTCAGGACCAGTCTGCGGCCGGCACCCGCCCTCGTGGTCGTACGCTATTGGTCACCGGCGACGGCAGCATGATGCTGACGGCGCAAGAAATAGGCAATATGGTGAAGCAGAACCTGAGCCCGCTGATCATCATCGTCAACAACGCCGGCTATACGATTGAGCGTGTGATTCACGGTGCCCACCAGAGCTACAACGACATCGTGCCCTTCGCTTACCAGCACCTGCTGCCCTTCTTCAACATGTCGCCCGAGCAAGCGGCCGCCAACTTCCACCGCGCAGCCACCAAAGCAGAGCTCGACGAGATCCTGGCGTTGGAGCGTGTTAGAGATCCTGTGGGTTACGCAAAGGGACCTCAGGTCATCGAGGTGGTTGTCGACAAGATGGACGTGCCGTGGCGACTGGCGACGCAGATTGCCACGAGAGGGCCGGAGGCTGTCAAGGAGATGACGGACGCTGGCTTCAAGGTCAGGGACATGGAGCACGGAGATGGATTTTGGGCGTGATCCTTCTTGAAGCGACTTTGCTGTAGCCACAATTAGTCACGTCTTTCAATTCATTGATAGTAATGTCTTCTTTATTCCGGTCTTTTGTTCTCCCTTTCCCTTACCCGCTTTCGCTTTCGTGTTCCTGCGTTGCGGACATGCCGCTTTTTACGATGTCAAAGGCAAATGAACGCGAAAGCATAAAAATGACTTCCTCTTTGCAGGATTCGTCACCCTTCCTTCGATGATTCCATGCGATGCCGGCCGGCCTTGCAGGACGCACATGATAGAATGCGAAAGTTGTTTTCCAATGAAAGATTCTACAACAGTCGTCACCTCTGAGAAGATTTGCGCTACTTCGGCAGTAGTCTTACCCATTCTCCACGGCCTCACCTCACCCACATCTGCCGGGGAAGAGAATACGGGTCAAGATGGGGTTCATTGAGATTCCTCCTCGCTTACGTGAAAATAAATATTGTGGATGCGGCGGAGTTTTCCCCTGGTTGACTTGTGGTAGTTACTGTATGGTGCTAGCCGCGTCACTCACTTCTTTTTGGAGGCTTAAAACGGCTGGACTCGTCGCGGTTTTATCTCTGTAGACAGTAGTACTTGGTTGCTTTCAGGTACCTTGTACCTCGGTCGGCGAAAGTTCATCTGTGCTGGATAGCGCTAGAGGAGGTGGTGGCGTCTATTCATAGATCTGATTCAGTGGAGGCCCGCGCGTCCAGAACGTGGGAGATACAAATTGATAACGACTGCATGGATGAGGGATTTGCAAGCGCATTGGAAGAGCTCGATTGTTGTGGTGAAAAATTGCGGGTGATTCGATCGGACGTTTGCCGAGGTGAATTCCGAGCATCGTGTGCTGTTATTCCTTCTGGGTTGAGAAAAGTTCAAGCATGCCTGTCTGCCAGAATTAGTTTGCAAAAATGACACGTAGATGAGTCAATAGTTGGAGTCTCAAGCGAGAAATGCTATGCATGCCCTTGCTCTTTGATTGCGGCGTCGAGGCTTGGAGAGAGATAGATTGCGGCAAGGCTGAAGCCTAAGAGGGGTACATGTCGTCCTGGCGCCTCGCTGCTGAGTTCGCAGGGATAACCATATCATGTAGGTATCCTGGGCATGCTGAGAGTTGAATGATGTCAGGCACACCGTTTGTCGATCTTTGTAAGGCTGAGGTGCGTGATTGCTTGACTGCTTGCTCGCTCGCTATCATTATCATCCTCAACGTGTGAAGACAACACTTGCTTACATGCATTGTATGGTTAATTTGGCATGTGAGACGGCGGAGTTCAGTGCGGCAAAAACGGGTCCTTGCGGACACTGCGGTGGCGTGGGCGGCAGATTGACGTGGTGTAAAGGTTGGCCAACCAAGCTTTCGCCCTACGCCACCCTGCCGCGGAGAAGACGGTTAGCCCGATGGTAGTATGCATGGCATTGAAGCTAGAGAGGGCAGGAGTTAATTGTTGTGATACGCTATACGCATCGGTAAGAGAGGTCAGCGTAGTCGCCAACACCACCCGCCAAGTGTACATTATCCCTCTGTACAACAGACGTCTCGGCGCTGAGCCATGTTCAGCCTTACCCAAAAGTAATGACAACTGAAAGGGCCCATGGCATTGTTGATTCCTTTCTGTAGCAGGAGGATGCATCTTTTGAGGTTGTCACAGGATCTCGCTCTCGCATACCACTGCACTTGGCACCTAGCAAGCGCCATCACTGATCATTTCACGCTAGCGGCCCTACGAATGGAAACCAGGCGCCTTCTCTGTTACTGTTTTAATATCTCTCTCTGTGCTCTCCCCAAGATGGCGTAACAGACACAGCCGCATGTACTTTTTCCCTAGAGGCTGAGGAGGACGAGTAAGATTCTGGACAAAAAACGGCGTTAACTTGGCTGACGAATCGCTCAGTGTCCGTGTGCTGATTTGATGTTTGGTGGGGCTGGCTCCCTCCGAACAGCTCACTCGCACTCACCCTCAGCAATAATAGTCGTCTGCTCGTCTGCTCCGTGTCTACATAGTACTAACCCTACCTGGTCCTACCACTGTGCCACCTTAACTGTTTCCCCGGTGCATGATCGTCGCCCTGCCTATCATTGCCACTTTTGCCAAGCGTCCATTGCTTAGCCTTTGTGTCGTCTCTTGCTGACGGACTTTCACCTTCGCAAACACCGAGCGACATCGCCTGCGCCCTGCAGCACTCGCCTTGCTCATACCTGGACGCACACTCGCACTCACGCTTGCAGCTTTCGTCCTCGTCTTCACCACTCTGCCAGCCTTCTGATGCCGACTAACACGAAACGCCGTGCACAGCCTACTGAACGATCACGACGTCCTCCACAGCGCAATCTGTAACTCATCATTCGATCTTTTCTCCGCATCTTGGCCTGGCCTGGTGCCGTCATTGAACAGCAGTAGCAGCCGCCATGGATCGCACATCTCCCGAAGAATACGACGACCGACTCAGTGAGATAGAGTCCGGCGACGACGATGTTGCTCTCAAGATAGAGGACGCACAAACATCGCCGAGCACCACCAGCAAGCCAAATGGCGTCAAGACCCCTGCGCATCTGCAAAAGAGGCGCAGGGTGACTCGCGCATGCGATGAGTGCAGACGGAAAAAAATCAAATGCGACGGCAAGCAGCCGTGCACGCATTGTACCGTCTACAGCTACGGTAAGCGAAAGGTCAGCCATTGTTACGAACCACAAGCTGAGACCATCCAATTGCAGAGTGCACATACGATCAGCCCTCGAACCGAAGGCGAAACCCGGCACCGCAATACGTCGAAAATATCGAGCACCGAGTGCACCGAGCAGAGACTCTTTTGCACATCCTGATCCCGAATCTCGACTTGAACGACCCTGGTATCGACGCTGCCGTTGCACAAGGATGGATCCCAGGCGCTCCAGGCAAAGGCCATCCTGGCGTAGCTGCTGCTGCTGCCGCTACTGCTGCAACGCAACAAACACAGCGACCACCATTGGCGCCGAATTCGGAGATCAAGTCAGACACCAATCTGGAATCCATGGTTCGCGCGGTAGCGCAAATGGACGTAGATGAGCAAGGCCATTGGGACTACCACGGACACTCTTCTGGACTCAGTTTCATGCGCCGCATGAGGGAACAGCTTGGTGATCTCATGGGCCCGGAAATCCCTAGCACGCCTTTCGTGAAGTCCAGACCTCCCTCACTCGTGCTTGACTCGCCGAGGTCGATTTTAGACTCGCCATCGGAAAATCCAAGCAGTCCAAGCAGCGATCTTCCGCCGAAGGAGTTGGCCCGCCAGTTCTGCAGCAATGCCGTTGAAGATGCTATTGCGCTCCTGAAATTCGTCCACGGTCCATCTTTCTGGGCGTCATTCGAGCGCATCTACGACACACCTCAGGAAAGTTGGGGTAACGAGGAACAGCGCTTTCTGCCTCTCTTGTATAGTGCTATGGCCTTGGGAACGCTCTTTGGTAAGGACGAGCACAGCAATCTGAACCAAATTGGCTACGAAAATGCTATCCAGCAGGGCTTCGCCTATTTCAAATCCGCCCGACAGATGATGGATATTGCGGACTGCAGAGATCTCACATCAGTACAGGCTGTGATATTCATGATTCTCTTCATGCAGTCTTCTTCCAAACTATCACAATGCTACGCCTACGTAGGTGTCGCCTTGCGATCGGCCCTTCGCATGGGTCTCCACCGGTCGTACGCCGGCAATTGGGATCCTATCGAAGGCGAGGTTCGAAAACGAGTGTTTTGGGTTGCTCGGAAGATGGATGTTTACGTTGGAGCCATGCTCGGTCTACCGCAAACTCTCAGCGACGACGACATCGACCAAGAATTCCCCGCCGAAGTCGACGACGAATACATTACGCTTGAAGGCATCAAGCCCATGCCCGATGGCCAAGTTTCGTTGCTGACAGCTTTCAATGCGCACACTAGACTGGTTCTGCTACTACAGAAGATCGTGCGCAAAGTCTATCCCATCAAGGTGCAGAACCTCCAAGGCCAGACTGACAAGTCATATACTGTACCATTCTCCACTATCCGAGAAATAGAATCGGACCTCGAAAACTGGAAAACCAGCCTCCCGCCAATCTTGAGCCCATGCGAAGCACCGGTGCGCTACATCCGAGTGCAACAGCTCCTTCGACTTGCCTATGCACACGCGCAGGTCCTGCTCTACCGCCCTTTCCTACACTTCACAGCAGCCGACAAGCGATCAAAGCCCGTCGACCAACGAGCGTACGCATGTGCGGCATCTTACGTGAACGTGTCTCGCAACATCGTACACATCACTACGCAGATGAAGCAGAAAGGCCTGCTGAACGGCTCCTTCTGGTTCACCATGTACACTACATTCTTCTCTATCCTGTCGCTAGTATACTTTGCAGCCGAGAATCCAGATAACCCAACCACTGAAGCAGTTTTAAAGGACGCGTACGAAGGCAAAGAAATTCTGGCATCACTTGCGACACGAAGCATGGCCGCGGATCGCTGCACCGCGACGCTAGACATCATTTTCAACAGACTGAACGAATGGATGCGCGACGGTCAACACCACCCACAGCCAAGTAAGAAGCGCCAGTATGGGCCTGCTCCTCTGCCCTATGCGGCTGGTAGATCCCAAGCAGCGCAAAGTCATCCAGACATCTCTGCCGCCACCCGTGAACCTCCGGGACCAGGATTCAACCAAAGGTCTAGTACATTTCCTCGACAAGGTCCCAAGTCCGAGCCCAACTCATTTGTAGGCTCACCTTGGAGTAGCGCCTCGGTATCGTCTCCATTTGGTCCAACAACGACTAGTCCTAACGCCTTCGACCAGCGTGGATTCCCTCAGGACTTCTCGGCGCCTTCCTCCAACCCAATGCAGCATTCGACCCAGCAGCCTATGTCTTTACCTCCGAATTTCGCGAACCCAGCCATTCCAGACGTCTCTGCAATGATGTTCCCTTCTGGTGGCGACGAACCTTTCCTCTATCCAAACCAGCCCCTGACAACTTTCGAAAATAACCAACAATTCGTTGCTGCTGCCGCGAACGCAGGTGGCAAGCAAAACAACCCGTACATCGCAAACATGGCGAATGGAGGCAGCGCAATAGATAGCAACGCGGCCACTCCTCACACTCAGCCCCAGCAGCTCTTCCCGAATACTCCGCCATCGCGTGGCAGGGATGACAACATGGAAGCACAATTCTTTGCCCTCCCGCCCTACCTCGAACAGTCGCGCTCCCAGCAGCGCCAAGGTGGTCCTCCAACCAGCTTCCCATCCGACAATATCGGCTTCAACGGTGGACATGCGGCACCGCCCATGACTTCCAACCCGGCCCAGCAGCAGGCGAACATGGGCCGAATGCCGAGTGGTTGGTCTCATCAACAACAATCGCCTTTCAACGGCGCCGGTGGCGTTCAACAGCAGCAGGATTTTAACAACATCAACATCCAGGATTTGTTCGGCGGTGCCGAGTGGAACGCTATGATCATGGACCCCGGCTTTAGACAATGAAGGGAGACAGACATGCGAGAGAAGGGAAGGGAATAGAGATCTTTGGGATACACCACGAACCGTGTGTCTTCACGCAGCAGCCAGCCGATGACAGGCGCTGGACACCTGGGCTGCGCTGCTGAGGGTTGAGGGTTGAGGGCATGAGAAGCAGGCAACAATCATTACAGGCATTCTGAACGGTCGGGTCGGGTCGGTAGCATGGCGAGGGAAGGGAAAGGGCATGGACGAGGCGACAACGGATTTTCATTTTCAATTTTGGACAACGATACCCTTGTACACGATTTTCGACATGTCCTGTTTTTGTTTTTGTCTTCGTTTCTGTTTCTGTTTCTCCGTGCTTTTTCTTTACGCCTGTTCTTTCTTGGGCTGTTCGAAGTCAAGTTGGGTTCGTCGTCAGTTGTCGCGATAATTATAATCATAATGGTTCCCCTCTCGAGTTTCTCTGCTTCATGCATACTTATCTAAAGTCTTGCGTGTCCGACCGGACGTCTTCGTCGGTTTGGTACTACATCTTTAATACCTGCGATTGATAGAGTGCAATACACATACTTCAATTTGAGTGGCGTGTAGATCCACGTGAATGTCAATTTCTCCAGCCCATAGCGTCGCAGACAGACCGCAGAGAGAGGCACACACTTGAAGGTAGAAATGGCAAGAATGTTACTAAAGTATGATGTACTTGGAGCTGTCCCTGTTCAGAACGCAAAAGAAGTAAAAATAGCAGCGCCCGACATTCAATGTCTCCAGCGGCGGGAAAGTAACAGGGAGTGAAAAGGAAGAAAACAGTTAATGATCCGTAAAGTCGTTCCACCCAGGCGAAAATTAAAACCCCAAAAAATGTAGCAAGAGCGACATCCTCCATGTATGCTCGAATGTGTTCCCTCTACCCATTCGTAGGGAAGATGGGTCGACTACAAGCCTTTCACAGTGCTGTCCGCGCCTGTCAAACGCCAGCTCTAACTCCAAGCGTGTGGTTTACGCTACAAACCCTCAAATCCCTTTGGAACGCCTTTCTGGTCTGCCCAGTGCTTAGAGATGCTTCAAGCCGGCAGACTAGGGTACTTGACATCCTGGTCTTGTGCTTGGTCCTGTTGCTGCTCTGGCTGGGGCTGTTGTTCTTGCTGTGGAGGGTGTGCGGCGTTGTGCGCGGCATTGGCTTCGGCCAACTTTTCGACCATCTTCGCCGTCTCCATCATAGAGGCATCCATGTCATGTGCAGCGCCCTCCTGAGCATCGCCAGCAGTGTGTTGCTCCTGCTGTTGCTGCTCTTCGCTGTCGTACTCTCCAGTGCGGATTCTATCGGCGATCCAGCGTCGAAGAGCTTCAATGACACGGATGTTCTCGACCCACTCTTCTTGGCGCTTGTCGTCGTGCTCAGAGTGTGCAGCAGGGGTGCCAGAAGATTCTGAGGGCGACTTGGATTCCTCGCCACGGAGTGCAGGGTCAATGCTACTGGCCTCACGCTTGACATCAGATTGCTTTGGTGTGCGCGAGCCATCTTCGGGAGCAGCATCAGCCATCTCAGTATCTTGTTCGGGAGCTTGGCGTTGAAGTCTGCCTCCGCTGTAGCGACGACCTTCCAGGCCTTCAAAGCCGGAGGCAAGACCAGACGCGGGTGCAGAGGTGGTTGTGGGGTAGCCGGCACCGATGTCTGAGATGCCAGTGACCGAGGGCAAGTTGGGGTACATGGCGTTGCCGCCCATGCTGCTGAGGCTAGAGCGGCCGTGGCTCGACATAGGGGAGTGACCTGAGCTATACGAAGACACTGAAGCTGGCGTCAGCGCTGGGGTGTCCAAAGCCGAAGCCGAAGAGGTCATGCCAGGCATACTGCCGCTGACACTACTGAGCGTACCGGAACTGCTGTAACCCTGGTTTGAGTTCATGCTCGGAGGGCTGTTGCTGGGACGGTTGTAGTTTTGGTGGTTGTTGCCGAAGCTGAAGCCATCAACAGACTGCGAGTGCACGCCGGGCTGCTGTACACCTGCGGTCGCAGCCGAGTTGCTGGTCTCGTAAACGGTAGCCTGCAGCTGCTCAAGGAAGCGGTCGATATCTTGGAGATCGCCCTTCGAGCGCGCGTTAGGCAGCGGAAGGGAGTAGCCGTGCTGGGCCATTGGGCCGTGAACACTGGCACCTCCGTTGCCTCCGTTACCCGAGCCGCCGCCACTCCCACTGCTGGCGCCGTTAACATTGTAGCCACTGTTGGAAAATGCGTCGATCAAGCTGGCCGTGTTAAAGCCACCGTACGAGTTGGACTGGTTGTTGTAGCCGGTGTTGTAACCGTTGCCAGACGCGACAGGAAGAGGCAGCGAGTTGCTCTGCAGCCTCTGGCCAACGTCGTAGTAGGAGCTTGGATCGATAGCACGACGCTTGATGTCACCGAGGAAATCGTTAAGCGCCTCGATTGCACGGCGGCGCGTGTCCATGCTCTGGATATCCTGTACGTTGTTGTTGGGGTAAGAGACGGAGCCGTAGCCCGCGTACTGTGCACCGTTTGGCTGGTAGTGAGCGCCGCCGTTGGGCCCGCCCATCTGAGGCTGGTAGTTCGGGTAAGGGTTCATTTGGTCGTTGCCACCGTAGTAGGAAGACGCTGTGAGCCGCGCAACCAAGTAAGCCTCTGGGTCAGAGGGAGAGTGCGACGGGTACTCAC
>Ga0265797_10008702_pt1 | contig 13419 bp, 14 predicted proteins | sample P2T30metagenome_FD_192433 | JGI IMG/M metagenome (GOLD analysis project Ga0265797, IMG submission 192433) | Plant litter microbial communities from East Loma Ridge, Irvine, California - P2 T30 | ecosystem: Environmental > Terrestrial > Plant litter > Unclassified | place: USA: California... | reverse complement strand
GCAGGGGGGTTTGCATTTTTTGGGGTTGGTTAGGTTGTGGGAGTATGGTCTGGAATAATTACCTTTTCTCTTCTGCCTCTTAGTCTATCGATAAACGACAATACTGATCCTAGAATGTATTATTTTAAATCTCCTGATCAGAAGATGCTTAGTTGTGTACTTGGTGGCTAGTTTGACGCACATGGATTGACTATGGTTGGAATAAGTGGCACGCGTCAGTTGTGCTATTGCATTGGTGTTGCGTAGTTGTGTATCGTGAAACATAGGATTTCTTTAGCAGTCTACATGGTAGGACCCCAGCTTCCAAGGATTGCACATCAGACACTATGTGGTCAAAGAGTGTCAGCTGATTATACTCTTGTCGTGCGGGACGAGTACTTGGCTTAGGTGATGCAAGGAAAATTTCCACTTGAATATGTCTGCAATTGCCAAATTTATGTCATAATTCAACTTAAAGCTACTTCTCTAGTTTAGTAGCGGAGCGAGATAACTAAACTAGTGAAAGTGTGTAAAGATGATAAAGTCTTAGACTTCTTGCCTCTAGGCTACTAGAACAATTTGTATTTTATTTTATTGTAATTATCCGCTAGTATAGTATGAGAAAAGCTATGGAGAGAACGAGTACGGTCAGCACCCTTCATGCTGGGTGCGAAATACGGTAATACGAAAGATTTTGGGCCTCGGGCTCGGCAGTCCGAGGCTCCAACCAGGATCAATTTGTATAGAACACCTTTTGCGCTGTAGACGTTAGCAATTTCTACTTGTATGAAAGTATGTCCTGGCTCTACCGATGTGATTACTAAAAATTTATCGTGAGTTGCTACTATACTGGTTAAGAGACGCCCGCTAGGTTAACTTTACAATATAAAACTTGATTTTGTAATTGTTAGCTTAACCACTTGCTCGCAAACAATGTCACAATTAATAGCTCAACCGTAAAACAGCACAGCTTTGTCATAGGCCGAGCTCAATAACTGTAGTCACGTGATATGTCCCCTGCGCAGCTTTGTTCGATAGTATAATATATCTCGACCCACTACAGCTTGTAACACGGATAGGACACGCCAAAGTTGGTGTTTCTAGTGTTCGATGGTGGTTACGCGCACGGGCACGACGACGTATTGTAGGTACGTGCGTTGTGCTAGGCAACTATACAAGGCAATCAAAACAAACAACCTGACCTGATCCTTCACGCCTACTTATCACGACCTGTCATCTGCACAGCATGTAGTCCAAAATCATTCAACTAGTGTTCACTTGCTAATTCGACATCTACTATCTCTGAGGCCTACCGAGTATCTAAATACTAATACAACAACTCCAACTCTCACGAAGCTATACTGCAGCCCCGGAAACCTTCGCGGAGCGATCCGTATCATCCTCAATTTCTGCTTTTTGACCCCTTGAAATCCTTCACAGCCTGTAGCCTTCGCTCTTGCTTTTAGAAGACTGCACCTTTTGTCTATACGCCAATATATTCGTTATCGAATAATCCGGAATAACGTTTCTCCAGACATTGGCCAGGATATCGACCTACAGGCTAGTCACCTCCAAAGGACTTTCCAGTCTCACTGGCCAACACTCTGGCATATTGTACTTTCCTGCCATGGCTGAACAGTCCCCAGATTATAAAGCGCTGTTCCTTGAAGCACAACGCAAATGCCTCGAAGCACAACGCGAATGCCTCGAAGAACAACGCAGACGCCTCGAGGCAGAACAGGCAGAACAGGCGCAACAAAAGAGAACTCGCAAGACGACACTTCCAGAGTTCCTCGACGCTTGTCACACCTATCTACACTCCCGTCTTACTGTCCAGACCGATGCGTCCTTATCGACGCAGGGTGACCCTGCGAATGCGAATAACAAGCTTCGACCTGAGAGGGTCCTTCTATGGGAGGATTTCCCGGCACAACAGGCAGCAATTTGGGATGAACTTATGGGATCTGAATTCATGTTAGAGCGACACTTTACCTCGTTACATACGTTGAAAGAGTCTCGCGAATCTATCCAACCGAAAATGATGGCTTCTGAGCTAGATTTGCATCAATTCCAACATTTAACTGTAGATTACCCTGTAACTTCTATTATCAAACGACTATACGACCAACAGATACTACGAAAGAAATTTGGGCTCAAGGGCTCGGTACAGTTTGAGAATCACGCCAATACTCTCAGCCCAGAAACTCAACTAGAAGAGGGCATTGGTTCCATGGCCGTGTCTGGGGCTCAGCTACGACGGTCACCATGCCTACAAGTTCAGAACCAAAATAACTCCGTGACCGCATCTCGCGCTCAAACAGCACCATTGTCCCGTCCTCGGGCCGATCAGTTCTGCGTCTACAACACCAGCACTGAGGACTCAGAGACTCGCGTAGCGGCTTTTATCACGGATTACAAAGCTCCACATAAGCTAACGCTCGGATACATATACGAGGGTTTGGAGGATATAGAACTCGAGGATGTGATCATATCTCGTGAAGCAGATACATCTCGCGACAAACTTCGCCGGCTGATGGCTGCAGTCATCACACAAGCATTCTCTTATATGGTCAAGCTTGGGGTCGAGTATGGTTGCGTGTGCACCGGCGAAGCCTACGTCTTCCTGCGAGTTCCCGACGATCCTAGGACAGTCCACTATTTCCTATCCGTCCCTAAAGGGGACGTTGGGGACAGCATGGGATGGACATCGGACTTAGGCGGAACAAACCGCCTGCACTTAACAGCTGTTGCTCAGATGCTAGCTTTCACTCTTCGGGCGCTGCAGACACCGCCCCGTAGCCACAAGTGGCGTGTTGACGCCGCCTCTCAACTCAACACCTGGGGGGTTATGTACGAAGACGTGTTGATGACTATCTCCGAAAAAGATGCGCCGTCATCAGAGTACCGCCAGCCTCGCCACAACGAATTCCTTCGCATGTCACCGATTCGGCTCCAGCGGATGCATATCCCAATTAGCTCCCCAAGTTGCGCACCACCACAGGATCAGCACGTAGCTAGCGACGAAGAATCCGATCCCGATACTCCGAGCCGACGGGGACCTTCACCACAGCGTCTACCTCGCGCACAGGTCACTTCCAGCAACTCTCCGCCGCGTCAAAGTTCCAATAAAGGACAGAAGGGAGAGTATTGCACCCAAAAATGCCTGTTGGGGTTAATAAGAGGGGGCCTGCTTGACAGGTCGTGTCCAAATGTGCGAGATCATGGGGAAAACCATCATCAGATAGATCAACCAACCTTCCTGACTCGTATACGCCAGCAGCTCTCAGAGGACTTGGATACCGACTGTAATTCTGTGAGTCTACCTGGTGCTTGCGGCGTCTTATTCCGAATTCGCCTGAAATCGCACGGATATGTGGTAGCAGCAAAGTGCACTCCTATTGACTTTGTCCATCGTCTTCAATATGAGGCTACCGTCTACAAAATCCTCAGTCCAATCCAGGGCATACATGTGCCGGTTCACCTGGGCAACATAGACCTGATAACCCCCTATTTCTATGAGGGTATTTGTGAGCTTGTCCACATGATGTTTCTTAGTTTTGGAGGGAAGCGGATCACCCAACACCTCACCGCCGAGAACCGGCTTTCTGTTACCCAACAAGTCGATTGTTCCGCCCGAGCCATTCATAACCTTGGCATCTTGCACAGAGACCTTATGCCTCGAAACATATTATGGAATGAGGAGATTGGTCGAGTGATGGTGGTAGATTTTGAGCGGGCAGAGTGCGTTAAGCCACGACTTACGTTAGGTACTATCTCGGCGAACCGGAAGAGGAAGGGAGAGTACGACACAAGGTTGTCTAAGTGTGGAGAAGATGGTCTTTCCATTTTTTGGCGAGAAAGAAACCAAGTAGCCTACGAATTGCGTGGACTACACAAACGCCACCAATTTCTACCCGGCCAATGACACGGTCAACGCAGGTACTAAGCGAGTCGTGTGTCCTACTAACTTTGTGCACCTTCGAAAGCGTTCGCACTCCTGTTTGTCGCCATGTTGAACTCTTTCTTACCAGGTTCTAGTAAGCTATTCAAAAGAGATGAGACGACGTTATCGTTAGAATTATAACTATCCCCTTCATTTTGCAAAAACTGTACCCAACAGAGTATAAGGTGCTGTGATAGCAGTTTCATGACGTTCTTATATTGCTGTTACAATAATGCTGCGTTATACATGTCTGCTATCAAGCATCGATATTATGTATATAAATTCACTACTGTTTTCTACAGTTGATCCAGCCTAGACTCTCTGTTAAAAGAACTCCATACACCGATCTGTAGCTCGTCCTGTAGAATTCCCAGAGAGGCATTTAACAAGGGCAACCTTGACTGTTACAGGTCAAAGAAAAGCACTTGCTGGCAGGACAAAAAGCAGCACAGTTGAATTGACGCTACATCACGTTAGTCTAAAGATAGTCTTAGTTACTCCTATCATCTTACCTTGTCCAAAACAGCCAGAACATCATTTTGGCTTTGTTCAGTTGGAGCAGCTGTCGCAATAGCGAGAAGTCCAGCGCAAATAAGGTAGAAGTTCATGATGAAGTAGGACAATGGAATTGGTATAACAGGAGATCCCAGTAATACCGTAGGTAAAGAGGTATGTTTTGGAGGATTTTATTTGTAGGTGGGAAGCTCGGTAAACGTATATGTTACAAAAGCGATATCTATGCGTAGTAGCAAAGTTTTAGAACGCGGGCTCTGTATATTTATAAAGCGAGATTATTTGTACATTTATCATGTAAACCTTGATATCGACGCGGTGAAACAGCGGTTGCTTTATGATGAAACGAAAAACGGCCGATACGTATCAAGGGGCTGTAGTTGGAACCTACTGTGCATTTAGCCGTGGACTTGACTTTACTTTGCATCCTATTCGCCCATCTTACCTAGCCCTCCCTCTCCTTGGAAAAAGACCTGGAATATACCGAGAACAAGAATTCCGACTACACGTAAACTATTGACTTGACCTAAAGGCCAGCTTCTGAGTGGACTTGGTAATTATACTGCTAAGCTAACTATCCTCTATGAATACGTATGATGTATACGTGGCAATTCGTCGCATTTTTGTACAAGTATAATATGGGTTGGATAGCTATAGAGAGCTCGACCTTGCTTGACTTGTAGATGCATAATGTGTAAGCAGAAGTACTGCAATCTATTTTGCTGTGCTTACTCTCCGCAGAAGCTCTCATTCTTGTAGCCCAGCGTTTTCTCGTAGCCAAGTATCTTCTTCTGGCCAGATTTGTGCTTGCCTTTGCCTTTTTCAACGCCCATAAAAGTTACCTCCTCTGCACTTAACCCCCAGGTGCGCAAGGATCGTACAATAGGGTTTCGCATTTTCATCGAAAGAAGTAGTTATAAGCTCGCTATTCTCTCTGAACTTTTGAAGATGCATGGTAAACAGATCTTCCTCTTACACTCGTCATGGTTTATCAATACTTAACAGCAGCTATTCACAATGCGGTGTTACCGTAACTGTAATATGAAAAAGAAACGAAGATGCTATCTCCTGTCACTTGCTATGAACATATCCTTTAGGCCCCCTTCTTACTCAAGTTGTGAGTTTTCATATCACTGATATCGAATTGGATCGTCGTTACTAAAAACCTATTTCCCACAGTGCCGCTAGACAAACTTTGCGGGGCTTTCACATTCAGCCCCACCTGTCTTATTGCGGATCGGGATCAGAGAAGCACAGCCCCTCTGTGTAACAAAAAGCCAAAGTGGAAAAAACCAAGGTCATCAAATGTAATCAAGTAGTCGCTAGGTCAATCAATTCTCACAGTTCTGGTGTGGTGGGGCATCTGTGCCAAGGGCTGAAACTCCGACCACCGACGCGGTTGCCTAGCTGCTGATCTACCCAGCACATGGTGCGTTTTATCTTACCAATACATGGGGAACCCCGCAGTACAAGTTGCTTTCCTCACTCCAACACCCCCCACTTGCTACAGTTAGTTACAGACTTAGAGAGCCTCTGCCCGGTCAAGATGGGCGACTTTCCGATGGCTTCACAACTCAACGGTCTCGAGGACGAAACAATGATACCAAAGGCAGCGCTCCTGCGTGTGCTGGAAGGAGTGGCTGTTGCTACCAAGGCTTCAGACAAACAGGTTCGGATGCTGAATGACGCAATTCTACAATTTCAGCCTGACCAAATTGATCACCAAAAAATGGAAAGCTCTCCTAGCTTCAGTCAATGGTGTCGGTTCATGGTAGAGAACCCTGAGATGGCCACTGAAGGAGTCCGACAGCTTGTTCAAGTCACCTTGGCTGTGGCCTTGTTGCGAGAGAAATCACGGCGCGACTTGCCAGTTGACACGAAAAGCATCGACAAGATCTGGGGTTTAATCCACGATGCCGTCGTCAGTGCTTCGGGCACTGCACTTCGATTCACTGTCTCTCGCAGTGCGCAGGGTTTTTTGGCTGTGCCACTGTGTAGTCTACTGGAAAATGGACGTATTGATGAGCTGTGGCGACTGCACACATGGTTGCCTGACGGTCAGCGTGGCATATCTGAAGAGGTTTGCATTCACGCTCACCAGCCATTTGGTCAGAGTTGGACTTTACTGGGTAGTGGCACCGACTGCACTTTCGAGGTTGATGCCCCGGAAGATCCCTCTCTGGCCACACATGCGGCTTACGAGTGTTGTTACATGAGCGAATCTGGCCAGCAGAGCGCAGGAGCGTCGGGATATCAGACCTTCCAGGTTACCTCAACAATCCGAAACACAGGTAGACTTTTCAGAGTGAAGCCTTCGAACCAACTGTCGCACTCGCGCGACATGACTTATTCGGTTCCAGGAGGCGCCTACCATCGGTCCATCGTATCCGGCGGTAAACTGCACGCAACCCTTTTCGTCTTCGACTCTCAGCGTGGTTATGACGACAATGCAGCTGTGCTTGGCCCCAAAAATGGTGTTGAATGGGCACAGCCTCGGGACCCCGCCGACCTCACTGCTGAAGTGCTCGCACAGACGGTGGACGCAACGCGGAGATGGGAACAAACACATGAAACGACTGCCGGAGGGGACAATGAGCATCCCACAATTCTGGGATACTATAGATTCTTCCGCGGCTTGGGCCTGCTACGAGCTGGCCGTAGAGACGATGCAATGCAATACCTGAGCCCTGCTGAGGGGCCTGCGCCCGAGCAAGCGTTTTTTCAAGAGCCCTCAGAGGAGCACCAAGGATACATCCAAAAGCTGCATGAGCTCGGAATCACGGCGAATACGCCTTGAGATCCAGATGTTCTGTCATACTATTGAGAAGAATATTTCGAACAGATCATGGCGGAAACCTGCGTTTACATTGTCTCGAGCGAAAATTGATTATTCAATCTGAAATCAAAAAAATAGTGGAGTTTGTGGCATGTTCATTCTATATTACGCCCGGACTTATGTGATCTAACAAAGATAGGGTGAAAATTGAAGCGTGATATAGACAGAGCTGAAGCCTCAAGCCTTGTCCCTTCCGAGCAATTTGCTCTGGCGGATTAGAAAGTCAATCTTCGGCCTGTCAACACCTTCTTTTGTTAACTTCAAGTTGTCAACATTGAGAACTTGCTCCATATCTCCTTTTCGGAGTGTGCCGTTGGCGTGTTCCCACCATTGATGAAGTTCATACGATTTACAGAGGGCGCGCATGAGCATGAACTCTACAGCGCACCAGGCTCGTTCGTAGTAGGTACCGTCTACCAGGCTTATCATTGCGTTGCATTGGGTCACTGCAAGAGGCAATGCATCGATGCCGCGCTGTTTCTCTTGTGCGTCCTTTTGGTCTACGCAAGCATAATCCTGTAGAGACACCGTGTTAGTCTCAAGAGAACCGAATAGCCATCTGTCTACTTACCAACCATAGACTCAGATCCTCTGCACGGATCTCGGGATTTGCAGCCAGGAAATCGTCAGCAGCACTCATCATTCGCCGCCACTGTGTGTTGTTTTCATCGTCTGGTGTGTTATTGCCAATCCAACGATAAGAGAGAAAGATGATGAAGTTGTCTTGGTCCGCCGAAGTCGGCCCCATAGTTGTGTTGTCGAGCTGTCTTGTCAGCCCAGCGGTAGAGATTGGAAGTTTCCCATGCTCTTTAAAGTCTGTGTACCTGACGTAATGGAATTTGCTGAACATGCGCCGCTCTTCGTTGTCGCCTGACACAACCTTTGAATATATCTCTCGAAGCTTTTGAAAGGTGTTGGCGGATTTCTTACGCAGCTCAGGTCGGATGTGCTCCTGTAGTAGGGACCTGTACTGCCGGCGCAGTTCTGCTTGCCGACTTCGAATCAAAATCTCGCCCTCGACAGCCTCTTCAATGTCCTTGTCCGAATAGGCTGGATTGGCTTCGCGGATATTTGGCCCAAGATATTTACGGAGAGCCTCCTTGACAATGGGTATAGCCGTCCATGCGTCAGGGCTATCACTCAATACTGCGTGGTCCAGAGCGCTGAAGCCCTGCTCGTCATACGAATCAAAGTTGACACCAGCACCTGACATGAGTGTAAGATACTCGTTGTGATCTGCGCCTGGCTCTTTACAGAGCGCCATAGGGGAGCTACACACTCCAAGCGGAGCATTCCATTGCTGCAGAGCCTCCTCTCGTTTGTTGTTATGCCAAAGCGCATTTCCGTAGAAGAATCTTGAAAAGGCCGTAACGGTAGGGTCTTCACGCGCTTGCATCCTTTGTGACTCCTCAGCAACGCGCAGAGCCTCGTCTGTCCGACCGGCAGCAATTAGACACAGTGACAGTCTGTCCAGGCCTATAGTATCCCATGTATGCGCCATTGCGGTATATTTCGACTGGGGAGCCTCGATCAAAAGGCGTTGCCGAAGAGCGCGAGCTCGGTCGATGCGCTCTTGGACGAGTTTGATAGCGTCCTCCAGTAGCTTGTCATCACGCGGTTCGGTTTGCTGCCACAAGTTATATAATGACATGCCTTCATTCCCAACGGCACGACAAATTTCAGCGTCTGCTTCGACGCTTGGGAGATCCTCGGAAGCTAGGCGGCCTTGCTCACGAAACAAATCTCTGGCATCGGCAAATCGACTGTTGTGCCTTGCCATGACACCAAGCTCGCCTGTACATTGTTTAGCTTACATATAGTAAAGAGAAAACAAAAACGTGCTGTGCTCGTGTGAGCGGGTTGACAACATACCGAGAACGGAGGCTTTGAAGGACGAAGTCGCACCAGGCTGAACTGCAAGTGGTCGAAGCGTCTCCTCTGCCCGTGAGTATTGTCCCAGGCGCCTCCAGATACCTGCCACATCAAAGTGTAGGCTTCGTCTTCTTTGGTCGACATCTGGAAAGTCTGCCTCGTCACAAATCGCCAATGCGTCTTGCAATACGCGGAGTTTTTCTTGCCATAGAGCTTTTTTGTGGTAGTCATTGGCTTTTAGCATGAGAGCCTGATACTCTTCTTCGAAACCAGGTGCCATGGTGACAAGTTGGTGCTTTTGCGCGAGTTGAAGATGGTGTTGTGGCAGGGTCTTACAATCGCTATAGGCCCTTGTGATTGGACAAACAGACGTGGGGGTGGGGGATCTTGCGCCTTGGACGACTTTGACAATTTCAAGCGTGTGCAAGAGATGTATGAAAGTCTTTGGGTCTATTGTAGTGTCGTGGCCATTATATTGCGGGGTGTGCAGTCATTGAACGCGCCCCATCCACACCAGCCCAAGGCTGTGCTAGGCTGCCATGCGGGCGCGCAGCCGAATCTGCAAGAAGCTGCATGAGGCTGCGGAAACGGACTCGGCTGGTGACAAATTGTCTGCAGTATCGCCTTACAGTTTCGGGGAGAGGTACAAGGCATCGTCCTCCAAAACAAAGTTTTTGAGCGTGATGTTGTTGCTTGCACCAGCTCTGTTCCTAATTCTTCATATTTACCCCTCTTCTGTGCAGCTAGCAGTACGTGATAGTCAGAGATAAGGATCGTATCGCATTTCCTAGTCTCCACGCCACCAGCGCTTACATTACGTGGCAAGTTTTGCTCTTCATTTGTATAGTTTGAGCAGTGAGAATACCGGATATGGTTAAATTAGGCGTCAAGTGCCCACCACACGTGAGACAATAAGGTTTCTCGTCAACACATCGATATATATGACCAGCGTACTGGTAGATTGGTAGTTAGGTGGGTGGCCACTAGCGAGTCCCTGCTTTTGTATCTTTTCGGTCTCTCCATTCAGCTGGGCGTGTTTTTGCACATGCTACGGAGGTCTGCTCAGCTCGGGGCTCTGGCTATGTTGTGTGCGACTTGGTAATTCCCCCAGCACGGGTATGGATAAACTATATCATAACGAGTTACACCGATTTACTTTTTATTTCATTCAGCTTGCAGCCGTGTTGACGCCAAAGATGTAACCAGGAAAACCAGCTGAGCTCATATAAGCACAAGAAGGCTCAGGCTGCATTATCAGTGTAAACCACCAGTCCCCTTAACTCCATACATTCAGATTGGCCATTTCTACATACCCTGAGCAATTATACGCACACAAGCAACCCCGGAAAAAACCATGAACTCGACACAGATTTTCAACATCACGCTACCTAAACCAGATTCATTTCAGTTCAACAACTGTGCACATGCAATGTATTTATTTCAAACCTTGGACGTTGGTTTTTCTGGATAATGCTAACAAACAGAAGATTTTTACCCGTACATTCTCAACCCACTGCAGGACTATCTACAAGTATCATCTGTCTGCATCCTCTGTCTTTGCCGTCGCAATACTGGCAGTCTATCTTTTCGGCAAGGGACTAAAACTCTTGTATGAAAGTAGTCTTATAATTTGGATGGCATCACTCTTCATAGCCGCTGTACTCGCTGTTACCAGTGGTGGTACTTGAGATGCCACGGTAGACGCACGCAAAAGCTACACTATATGTTCTAAGATTGATAACAAGGATATGGAATGGATAATTGGACAAGTAACTAACGCTCGCCACATCGGCCTCATTTATAGTCAAGACATGTGAATAGGTCAGACGGATTTGGATATACGGTATAGTGATTAGAAACTCTATCCATACTATATACATCTAACAAAAGGACATGGCAGCGCTACTGAGCGACCGGGGATTGAGGAACATGATACATGGTCATGTACGAGCCCTGCTTCTCAGAGTAGTTGAAAGAGACGTAGTCGTGGCTTTGTGTAGTGTCAGGCGATGCGGTACCACTGTTATTGTTGCTGTTAGCTCTATCAAAACCGGTAAAAGTGAAAGAAAAAAAAACTACTTGGGGAGACTATACCGAATCTTCTGCACCAGTGATGCGTATTTGCCATTGCCCCAGTCCCAGCCAAAGGACTCAAACACTTGCTCTAGGTTGCGGATCGCTTCTGTATCGTTCTTGTGGTACTGGAAGAACGGGACGTATACTTTTACATCGGGTGTAGGGCGTCGGGCAGTGACTTCAAAGGAGACGAGAAGGCCCTTGCGGTAGAAGGTTGGGTCGAGAGGGGGGCGGTTGTAGGTTTCGTCGGAGCGGCAGAGCGGATCGTTGAGCAGTAAATGCCAAATGGAACCTAATCGATTTAGGTATTCGATGGTTTCGTGGTTGTTGATCACGCCTCCCATGGTCACAATGTTTCGGACGTTGGAGAAGGCGGTGGACTGAGTGCGGCCGTACATTTTGACCCGCGCTGTAGAAGGCTCGGTGCAGTCCAAGCCCGTAAAGAGGAGCGGCGAGGGCAGCGCGGCAGACTTTTCCGTCTGGAAATACTTGGCCACAGCATCTACCGCGGGCGATAGCTGTGCTCCGCCAGGTTCCAGTCGGCAGACGGCATTGAACAGGAACTCGTCTGAAGTCTTTGCGCCCGCACCGCTGGATCCTAGGAATTTGGGAATGTGAGAAGAGCAGTACTTCATGGCGCGCTTGTCGCCATCAAACGTGATGCCAAAGTAGCCCAGCGAGAAGCGATCCAAGTAAGGAGGCAAGCGGGTCTTGGCTTGCGCAACCTCGTGGCTCAACGGATTGAATGCTTCGCGGAGCTGATGCGCCCAGTGGGTATAAACAGTAGGTGGCATACCGGCTTCGAGTGTGTCAAAACAGGCCAGAATCGGGGCGGTGGCGAAGGGATCCTTGGATGATCCAGACTCGGCATCGAGAGGCTCAATCTCCATGCGGGAAATGGGCTTTCTCTTGTCTGAGAGGTTGACGGAGAATCCCAAAGGCATGTAGGGAACGGTCAACATGGCTTTGATATGCGGATGGGGTAGTTTTGGGCCCAAGTGCCGTAACAGCGAATCGAAGAAGTTGACATGACTGGCTTGTTGGGCGGGAGTATCAGCCGCAATCTCTGCAAGATAGGCTTGGAAACGGGGCAGAAGAAGTTCTGACCAGAATTCGTGGTCTGGATTTTGGGTAACTGGCTTTGACATGGTCACTGCACGAATAGAGGTAATCTGTAAACAGTGCGAGTGTATGGGACCGGAAAAGATTGTGCTAGAGCCTGAGGATTTGCAGTGTGACTTTATTTTTGTGTGCAAAGACCACGTATCATCCGAGGTCTTTTTCTTTCAAGTCGGAACACCTCCTGAGGCCTCTTTCCTCGAAGAACGAGAATCTCTCCGAGTTCCGACCGGGTCGACGTAGTCAAGGCGAGAAGGCCCGGATAGAGAAACATGGCTAACGCCGGAAGGTTCGGATAGCTTAGCATGCCCGATGCTTGCTCAAAGGCCCACATGGGCAATTTGAACTATCCGTATAGGCCTAGTTGGGAAAGCCTACGCGTAGACCGGTATCTGCAGCCTCGTACACCAAAACAAGAAAAGTAAAGTACCAACGTACGTTATGGGTCAATAGTTTACATAATTAATATAAGCTGTTACCTTAAAATAAACTAGCAGAAACTAATACCTAGCTTTGATCACACTTTTTTCCCCTCTAAATATACAGAGAGATGATGTATGTAATTGTATTAAAATACGCTGATAAAAAGTGTAGATAAAGGCTTTATAACTAACAGAAATCAATCTTTTCACCTCTAGAAGGGTTGATACGAATTCTAGAAAATTATAGCGGTGGTATAGTAAGAATGACAATTAGGAAGAAGTAAATTTTAGTAAGGCCTGAATGTAGTGACAAACTAACCTTTCTGACCGACCAAACTACTTGACCAACCAAACTACCTAAACAACTGATATGCCTGACCCACTGATATGCCTGACCCACTGATATGCCTGACCGGACTGACATGTGTCGTACGTTGGTATCCGAATGCTTGTACAGGGTCGGCCCTATGTACGGTATTACTAGAATGACATCTGTGTCACAGATACGGTATCACGCTACGGTTTTCCGGTGCAACCTAAAGAAGGCGTGCCGGATGTGGTATGGCTGCTCGGGGGGTATCGAAGTACCGCAACGCCGCTAATAATGGCTGCTTGTCTAAAGAAGGCGTGCGGGATATACCGCATGGACGCTCGGGGAG
>Ga0265797_10008701_pt1 | contig 13419 bp, 7 predicted proteins | sample P2T30metagenome_FD_192433 | JGI IMG/M metagenome (GOLD analysis project Ga0265797, IMG submission 192433) | Plant litter microbial communities from East Loma Ridge, Irvine, California - P2 T30 | ecosystem: Environmental > Terrestrial > Plant litter > Unclassified | place: USA: California... | reverse complement strand
CGAAAGTGATGGCACAGCAAGAGCAGGCGAAGAAGCGCAAGATGGAGAACGAGAATGTCAAGAGTCTGTTTTCAAATCGCGACCAGAGCGCTTCGGTGGGGAATAGCGCTGGGTTCATGACGAGGGGATTCAGTCATGTGAAGCGCTGAGAGGGAAATCGGAGGGATATTCCTTGACTTGAGATGCTGTGCTGAGGAGACACGAGATGCGACTCTGCGCCCGGTTCGCGAAAGAATTGGCGGGAAACGACAAAAGACATGCCGGGGAGACGAAGATCCGTTCTACCAAAACGATTATTGCCGGCTTCAACTCAAGCCACCCCGAACTCTCTCCTTGAGAACACCAGACATTTATGCTCGCATCAACTCCATGCCAGCCCGTCTGCACATGAGCAGTCAAGATGACTTCGGCGAGGAGTAGCACTGAACAACATCGTCATTTGAGAACTGGGGAGAGCCAGAAGCCGAGCCTACAGCGTTGGGAGAGTCTAGCTGGCTGCGGTATCGCAAAACCAGACACGCGATGAATGTCAAATCCGGGTCATTGACTCGGAAGAATCGTGAGACGGGTATCGACTGCAACAGAGGCAGAGAGGAAGAGCTGCCCGCTTAAGAGTGACATTTGCAGAGGAGCGAGTAGACTGAGCGGGTGGGTAGAACGAAGTAAAGATAGTAAAGGCAGCAGAGGAATGGGGTACTGCCAAAATCCAGAGATTCTAAAAAAATCAAATGCAGTATCATCTCTTTACCATCGAGCATGTCATTTCGGCTCATACCTTTCAGTTCCCCGGACAAGTATCTGCATGGGTGTAGAGTGTCACACTTTTCATCTCATATGTTCGTGAAAAATAGACAACAGAAAAATAGTTATAAACAACATAGCAAGACCTGCGATCTGAACAAAAATCAAGCCTCACATACAACCTCACCCTCTCCACCAACATCACCAACCACATCTACAACTTAGCAAAAACAGTCCCCACAGCCCCATTCATCTCAACAAGCGTACTCTTGTTCTGCACCCAATTCTCCAACCCACGCGGTCCATTCTCCACCCCCAACCCGCTCATCTTCCAGCCCCCAACCGGCATCTCCGCCGGCGACTCGCCCCAAGTGTTGACCCAGCAGATGCCCGCCTGCACGCGCGCGACAACCTTGTGCGCCAGATCGACGTTGCGCGTGAAGACGCCCGCCGCAAGGCCCATGCGCGTGTCGTTTGCGCGGGCGATCAGCGAGTCGACGAAGTCCGGCGCGGAGTCGTTGTAGGGCAGGATGGTCATGACGGGGCCGAAGATTTCTTCGCGCGCGATCAGCATGTCGTCGGTGACGTTTGTGAAGACAGTCGGCTTGATCCAGTAGCCGGCGGGGTTTGTGCCGGCGGGCAGGTTGGTTGGGGTGCCGGTGCCGCCGGTCAGGAGGGTGGCTTTGTCTTTTGCGATGCCGTGCTGGATCAGCGAGGTGACTTTGTCGTGGTGCGGTTTGCTGACTAGAGGGCCGAAGTTGGTGGAGGGGTCCATGAGGGGCCCGGGCCGGATCGAGGCCATTTTCTCCAGCAGGCGGGTTTCGAAGGCTTGTTGCATGCTGGTGGGGACGAAGACGCGGGTGCCGTTTGTGCAGACCTGGCCGGTGCTGAAGAAGTTGGCCATCATGGCGCCGTCGACGGCGTTTTCTACAGAGGCATCCGGCAGGATGATGCAGGGCGATTTGCCGCCGAGCTCCATGGTCACGTATTTCATGCCGGCGGCGGCGGACGAGGCGACTTTGCAGCCGGTTGAGACTTGGCCGGTGAAGGAGACTTTGGCGATTGCTGGGTGCGAGGTCAGCATGGCGCCGACGTCGCCGGCTCCTTGCACGACGTTGAAGACGCCCGCGGGCAGGCCGGCCTCGGAGTAGATTTCGGCCAGTTTGAGGGCGTGCATGGGAGTGAATTCAGAGGGCTTGTAGACCATGCAGTTACCGGCGGCGAGGCAGGGTGCGGACTTCCATAGGGCGATTTGGATGGGGTAGTTCCAGGCTCCGATTCCAGCGCAGACGCCGAGAGGGGCCTTGGTAGTGTAGAACCAGGCGTCGGGGCGGAGTTGGGTGGTTTCGCCGTTGAGACCTCCAGAGGCGATCATGTTGGCGTAGTACTCGAGGACGTCTGCGCCGGTGACGACGTCGGTGGTGCTGGTCTCGGAGAAGGGCTTTCCGGTATCTCTGGTCTCGATCTCGGCGAGCTCATCGTTGCGTTCGCGCAAGAGGGCGACTGCCCGCAGGAGAATGCGCGAACGCTCGATGGCGGGAGTGGCGGACCATGAGGGGAAGGCAGCCTGGCCTGCTTTGACTGCTGCGTCGATGGCGTGGCGGTCTGCTTTGCTCACGTCGGCGATGGGTTTGTCGGTGGCCGGGTCAATGGTCTGGAAGGTTTCCTGTGTGCTGTGGCGTTGGCCGGCGATGTAGAGTGTTTGCTGGTCGAACTTGGGGATGGAGGGGTCTTGCTTGGGCGAGGGAGCGGCCATGATGTGCTGTTGCTGGGTTGTGTTTGTTTTAATGGTGGTGTGTAATGCAATTATTATGCAAATAGATGTAAGTGGAAATAGTAATGCAGTGGAGATCACGTGTTGCGTTGGGTATGAGTGAGGTGAGGTGTAAGGTAGTACTGCAGACAAGGCAAGAGCTGGGGTCTGGCTGGTACTTGAGACGACGTGAAAGTTTACTTGAAAAAGACGTCTAGCAATTGACATTCTCTGCCTGACGTCTTGCAGGCAATTCACTAACCAAACTCTACAGCCTACAGATCGTGGAGGGAACAATGACTTTAGCCACTCGATCTAGCTGAACAAACGATCATCGACATGTTCCTTTTCCACCGCCAATTCAGCATGATATGATCTTGACTCTCGACATTTGTCTATCGTCTGGCTTTGTTCCGCAGAACAGCCACAGGTCTACTGGAAGCCAAGTGGAGTCGGACCCCAGCCCTGCAAAACTCTGTTCCGATCGCATTGAAGCCGATACTACCCTGCGCAGCTGCTGTTCACCAGTATTCTTTTTGCCCTACATGTATCCGCATGTCATCAACACAAATCATCGGACGTGTTCAACACAAATAAAGCCCTAACCACGCAATCCGGCTATCTCTGCACCGCATAGCCATACTGGAATCAGTAAAGGAAGACACAAACAGCACGCTACGGCAGCCATTCCGCCCCACTGGCAGCAGCGATACGCGACTTGCAGTAGTCAACTTCTACCTCGTTTCTCGAACAAGGATTTCAGTCCGTGCACGAGCCAGACTGAGAGCTTAACTCTTTTGCCCTGCCAGACATTTTTTTTCACTTTTTCAGGTGTCAGGAAGCGCCTCTTCCAAACAAGCATAGCGTCGGTGGCCGCGGTCTCCTGCGCGCCCAGGCTATCAGAGATCTCCCCCAATCTCGCCGAGCCGTGCATGATTCGGAATACTCGCGCAATCGCCCACAGACCGCAATAGACGCAGTTGGTGACGGCGGTGGCGGTCCGCGACAACAGGGCTGCTGTTGACTTTTGCATGGCGTTGCGTGGCTAAGCCTGAGACCGTCCGTCCTTCGATGGTGGGGGGTTCCATCTGCCTCTCGCTTTGCTAGCTGCATCGCGCCTGCTGACCCGCACCCGGAGCTCACCCTCTCGGACCTCTCCTCTCACAGCTCGTCTCGTTGTATCTCTGCGGTGTCAGCTAACTTTGGCGCCAACGACTCTTCTTTTTTATTTGCCGTTCAAGTATTCATCGCTTCCGTTTCTCTACTTCACCTTCACTTCCCTCCACCCTCTTTCTCTCTCTCTCACCCCTCCTCTCCACCTCCACCCCCATCATCTCCACCAACACCGCAATCATGACCACCTCTCACATCCCCGGCTCCGAGTCTGGCAGCTTTGACTTCGTCATTGTCGGTGGCGGTACCGCTGGCTGTGTCATTGCCTCGCGTCTCTCCGAGTACATGCCCGACAAGAAAGTCCTCCTCATCGAAGCCGGCCCTTCCGACTACCTGGACGACCGTGTTCTCCTCCTCAAGGACTGGCTGAACCTTCTTGGCGGCGAGCTCGACTACGACTACCCCACCACCGAGCAGCCCAATGGCAACTCTCACATCAGACACTCCCGTGCTAAGGTCCTTGGAGGATGCTCTAGCCACAACACTCTCATCTCCTTCAGGCCTTTCGAGTACGACTGCAAGCGCTGGGAGGCCCAGGGTTGCAAGGGCTGGAGCTTCAAGACTTTCATGCGTGTGCTTGACAACCTGAGGAACACCGTCCAGCCTGTGCACGAGAAGCACAGGAACCAGCTTTGCGTTGACTGGGTCAACAGCTGCTCCAAGGCCCTGGACATTCCTGTCGTCGAGGACTACAACAAAGAAATCAAGGAGAACGGTCACCTCAAGGAGTGCGTCGGCTTCTTCAACGTCTCATACAACCCCGACGACGGCCGCCGAAGCAGTGCCTCCGTCGCCTACATCCACCCCATCCTCCGTGGTGACGAGAACCGCCCCAACCTGACCGTCCTGACCAACGCCTGGGTCGAGAAGCTCAACCTGACCGGCAACAAGGTCACCGGCCTGAACCTGAGGCAGCAAGATGGTACCCGCCACACCATCCGTCCCAAGTGCGAGACCATTCTCTGCGCCGGCGCGGTCGACACTCCTCGCCTGATGATGCTTTCCGGTCTCGGCCCCAAGCAGCAGCTCTCCGAGCTCGGCATCCCCGTCCTTCACGACCTTCCCGGTGTTGGCGAGAACCTGCTCGACCACCCCGAGTCGATCATCCTGTGGGAGCTCAACAAGCCCGTCCCTGCGGCCCAAACCACCATGGACTCTGATGCCGGCATCTTCCTCCGCCGCGAGGTCCCCAACGCCGCCGGCGACGACAGCGATATTGCAGACGTCATGTGCCACTGCTACCAAATCCCCTTCACCATGAACACCGACCGTCTCGGCTACGACTCGCCCTTGAACGCCTTCTGCATGACCCCCAACATCCCCCGCCCGCGCTCCCGTGGCCGTCTCTTCCTGACCTCCGCCGACCCTAGCGTCAAGCCTTCCCTCGACTTCCGCTACTTCACCGATCCCGAGGGCTACGACGCCGCCACCATCGTCGCCGGCTTCAAGGCCGCCCGTGAGATCGCCAAGCAGGCTCCCTTCTCCGACTGGATCAAGCGCGAGGTCGCCCCCGGCCCCGCCATCCAGAGCGACGAGGCCCTGTCCGAGTACGGCCGCCGCGTCGCCCACACCGTCTACCACCCGGCCGGAACCACCAAGATGGGCGATGTCAGCAAGGACGCCAACGCTGTCGTCGACCCCGAGCTCAAGGTCAAGGGTCTGCAGGGCATCCGCATCGCCGACGCCGGTGTCTTCCCCGAGATGCCTTCTATCAACCCCATGTTGACCGTCCTCGCCATCGGTGAGCGCGCGGCTGAGATGATCGCCCAGCAGTGGGGCTGGAAGGGCATGGAGAGGCAGAAGTTGTAGGCGCTTGAGAGAGAAGCGAAGATTGAGATTTCTTCCTTGGGAGAGAAAATGTCATATATGACTGGCGCTTTACGGTACGGTGGCTGGCGGTGTTGGTGCTGATTTTCCTCTCTATTTGTTCCGAACCAAATGTACATACACGACGTCGATCCGCAGCTCTGTCTATTTTGAGACGGGCTCGGTTCAGCTTCTGGCGTATTAACGTCTTTACGCGCTAGATACCCAAATGCCAAATCATCTACAAAACCGAATTGTTCAGCATCTCTCAGCGTATCGATGGGGTGGTTCTCTGCAGCTGCTAAGAGGTATGTGCATGAATGTGTGTTGACATGTCCGAAACGATTTACATAACTTACAGCAGACCACGCAACTCTAACCCTAACGCCGGTAGACGTGTGAGTGTGACCTACAACTTCAATTGCTATTCAGGATATAGACATATGTATCATGCAACCCGAGTCAAAGTGAAGTGAGGTATCGCGTGGCAAATTAGGCTGCAGCCACTGCGTGTCAGCGAAGGTCAAGTACTCCCACTTTTGTTAGCACATGACAGAGAAACAACAAACACCCACCTACTTACATGTACCTACCCGTCACCATCGCTCCTTCGTCACAGACTCACAAACGCCCTCTCAAAAGCAAACCCTCGCGACTGCCAATTTCAACTCTAGGCAGCAGCCTCGCGCGCCGCTCAATCAGCACCTCCGCTGTTGACCTCACCTCACCTAACTTCCCAGCCGCCCTCATCCTCATCTACACCACAACCTCCTGGAGTCACTGTCGCCCACGATGGCCAAGAGCAAGAAGTCGAAGATCAGCCAACGCGGCAAGAACCTCAAGAAGCCAAATAGAGTTGTCATTGCCGACCAAACCATTAGCGCCAGCTCTTCTACAAATCAGCAAGTGAACAGCAAGCTCATGCAGCTACCTCAGGAGATTCGCGACGAGATCTACGCGACAGTCTTCCGCTCCACCCGCCTCACCATCGCAGAGCGTTATCTCGGCTACTCCAAGGGATGGCGCGTTCTATCATCTTCGCGTGGCACTATGCTGTCCGTACTCCTCACCTGTCGCCGCGTACGAGATGAGATCGGCGTCTCCTGGCTTCACCAGGTGCTTTTCTGTTTCGAGGATAACATGGCGCTGCTGGGCAAACTCACCGCCATTCCCATCGCTGTACGCTCGCAGATCCGCCATTTGCGCGTCTCAGGTCAAACGATGATGGTCTGGGATGCTGAGGGCGGCGACAGCTACTACACCACTGCTCAGGTCTTGAAGCTACTGCCCGGGCTTAGACTCGATACCCTTACAGTTCTGGATGACAGCCTGGATGGCAGTGGTGACTCGTCGTATGAAGCCCTCGACAAGCTGGTCCGCTACGGCAACGGTTGGAAGGAGCTGCACTGGCTGTCACGTTCCTCGGAGCTCCTCGGCTACAAAGTCGACGACGACATGAGCGCTCGCGATCTGCGTCAACCTCAACCCTTCGACTGGCAGACAGCCCTCGAGCAGCGTGATGGGCAAGCGTCACATCCGTCAGTGGTAATTTACCGAGCCACTACCGTCACTACGCCTGGCGACGTCTTACAGCCTTCTACACGGAGTCTCTTCACTCAAGCCTTCGGCGCTAACCAGGACGCACGGACTTTCGGCAGATTCGAGTACGCGACGCTGATGGCCCCTGGAGAAACCGAGAAAGAACTGATGGTCGTCGTCAAGCGTGGCGCTGGAGTGTCCTACGCTGAAAAAAAGGGATCTCCTTACCTTTCGATCGGTGACATTCGCAAGGACCGTCGAGGCGAGACTTGGAAGAAGATCAAGGCTAAAAACGACGCCTATAACAGGATGGAGGACTCTGACATCACACCGTTTACCGATGACGGGATCGCGGATGCGTACAGTCACGTTGACGAATATACGTGGCCGTCACTCCGCTCTTGGGACGAGTGAGTACGCATGTGTCGAACCCTTTGCGAAAGGCTGAGCTATGAAGCACGAGTTTGAGTGAGAGCGCGTGCCCAGTGGTCAAGTATGGCTGTTTCGCTTCGTCTTTCAGCTTTCGGGAGAGCAAGCTAATCAGGATTCCAGAATAGCATGACCACGCTTGCTCTTCCAGGAACATGGCCTATCACGGGTATGGAAAGGAGTCGGCGTATGAGCATCAAGAGTTCGGTTTCATCACACTCGCTGCCACGCGCAGCAACTACGCTACTCAACCGCATGCTGTTGATCCAGTTCAGGTCTTCAAGAGGGCATAGACCTCACGGAGCAGGCAGCGCTACTACACCGTAGGCGAACATCCATTAGACGAGCAGACCATGTGCCGAAAAGTACCTAGGACAGCAACGATGGGGCGGAAATTATGATTCTTAGTACTTGGGCTTGTTCCGCGTCTACGTAGCCCCTTGAGCTTATTCAATACAAACACAAAGTCGAATTGATCGTCTCTCATGTTCTTAGTGATGTTCTTGAGGATGTTGTCGTCGTGAATAACTCCAACCCCAACCCTAAGCATTTCGAGCGAGTCTCACTTGCTTGGATGTATACGTTCCATTTCAACCTGCCGACTTGTCGCTCGCTCTTGTGATATCTTTGTAGAGTTGTACTGATGGTGCTGATTGTGTGTATCTTGTTTTACGTGTAACGTTAAGTGTCCTTGTAAGTTCTAGCGTAGTTCCAGTGTTGACATATGTGGTGGGAAGATGGTCTGATATGGTTAGTATTCTTGATCATACTATAACCCAGATTGATGTATAACAGTATTACAATGCTGTAAATGATGCTATGATTGCTCTAGGGTTTTCCATCCATTCGATTTCGAGCCATCTCGAATCTTGTCGCGGGTACAAATTGCGGACATGGTCGGAACAAAATCCAAAAGTTGATGAGATGGATCAGGTAGTCTCTTCCAGCATTACGAGTCAATCTCAATGACTGTTGTTATGTGTTAGGCATAGTGAGAAGGCTGTAGATGAGTGTCCCTGTGCGACATATTCGAGTCTGTAAACTCGTTTGGAATCTTTCGATACTTGTCTCCGACGCCTAGGAAGATCTTAACACAATTTTAGCATCATATATTATAAAACATTAATTTTAGACATCAATCGGGCGCTTGGTCTAGGGGTATGGTGAGTGCAAACAATTCATCTCGGGTCGCATCTGATCATCCAACTAACAACAACTGCAGATATTCGCTTCGCATCAAATGGGATTGTGAATGGTCGTGGGTTCAATTCCCACAGCGTCCATATTTTTGCGCTTCTTTTGCTTCTATCGGGAGTCATTCGGTCAAGTTTTGGTGGGGTCTCGATCGTCTGAAGTTGGAGCATACCCAGCTGGAATATGTGCATGGCTTCTTCGATGCTCACTTTTGCGCTTTAGGGCGTCGATGGAACGTTGGAAATAGCCTACTCGCGGATGAACGTCGAATGGCACGACCTATAAGGGTCCTGGGAGAATGGCAACGTGGTAAGTGATGTGGATCGATGAGTTTCGATTGAACGCTGGATGATCGACGATGAGGGTGGAATCACACGTCAGCCAGGTCACTCGTAAAAGGAAATCGACTACATGTCCTCGCGGGTGCGATCGATGGCATGTCTTTACGCATGCTCTTACTCTGTCACATGAATGCAGACTGAATGAGAATGGATGACTCTTGGGCCTCTATCGCTTCCAGGTTGACTTGCGGATCAAGATCTCGAGTGAAACATGCTTGCATTGCACCTAAAAGATACCTCAAGCCTCACCATCGATATTTTAGATCTAGCCAACATTGCCCATCATCTCACTACTCGTCAACGTCCGCCCAATCATGCCACCAACCGCAGAATTCCCCTCCAATACCCAAAGGCAGTCATATTCACTCTAGAAAGCGGCATACCTGAGGAGCTGCTCAAAGTAAGCCTGGAACCAGGTGCCAGCCTCGGGAGCCGGGGTCAGCGAGTCGGCGTAACCGCAGTGAGCATCGTAACGGCTGGCGCTCGAGTCGCTGGTGCCGTCGCTTTCACCGCCAGGCTTGACCCAGACGATAGCGTCAACAAGAGGGTCGCCAGTGTTGGTGGTCGGCGCGCGTCCAAAACCGGCACCCTTGACGTTGCACCAGTCACCCCAAGCCTGCTGAGCCGTAGGCTGGACGCCGCTGCGGCCCTGGTCGACGATGAAGTGCGCGTCCCAGCCGTTCTGCTTGAGGAGCGGAGCGATGGCGTTGATGTACAGCTTCTCGTTGAAGTTCTTGTTGCCTTGGGTGTAGGACGGTGCGACGGTGGTGTCGTAGCCGTTGTAGTTGGCGACGTTGGTGGCCAGGCCGCGGAAAGAGGCGGGCTTGCCTGCTTCAGTGTAGATTTTGGCGAACATCTTGGCGGCGGGTGCCAGGTTGGCTTCCCATCCTAGCCAGCCGGCGTGGCCAGCATCGGCGTAGGAAGCGACGTTGGCAAAGTTGAGCGTCTTCACAGCATACTCGACACCTTCGATGTAGGCGGGCTGAGCTTCCTGGCACCTGGGAACGTTCAGGTTGGTGATAAGGTTACCGAGACTGTCGGGTTCTGGGAGGATTGTTAGCGCGAGTAAACAGAATATTATTGTTGGTGAAGCATCATACCAATGACAAGAGCCATGGAAGTCTCGGGGTACTTCTTGATGATGGCAGCGATCGAGTCAATGTATTTCTTGTACTTGTTGAGGCCATCATCAGCAACTTGGTACTCGCCGTTGGAAGCAAGCGCCGCGCAGTCACGGTTGGGCAAGTCGTAGACAACGAAAGCGCCCATGATTGGCGGGGAAGCACCGGCGGCGTTCTTCGCCTTGATATCCGCGAGGTAGGTGTCCATGGTCGGGACCTTGGCGGCGGTGTCACTGTGAACAGTTAGTGCTTCGTCTTAAAAAGCAACTCTAGACTCAACTTACAGCCACACGAACGTGCCAAGTTTAGCAACAGCGCTGGCCTTAGCCTGAAGACTCGAAGGCAGAGACGGAATCGCGAGCGAGTGGATCTCCGAAGAGTAGTACGGGTTGGCGTAGATTTGCTTGCCAGCGAAGGGGTTGCCTGAAGCGCTCGTAGGAGGAGCGGTCGTGGTCGAGCCCCCAGTCCTGGTGGTCGAGGAGGAGGAAGAGGCGGTCCTGCTGCTTGTGGAGGTCGCAGTAGAGGTCCTACCACTCGTGGTGGTGGTGGTCGGTCTGCTGCTCGTGGTAGTGGTCCTAGTGCTGGTTACAAGCGTTGTCGTGGTTGCAGCGCCTGGCTGACACTGAGAGTAGTCTGCAAAGTATCAGAAGGCTGCCGTTCGTTCTCATTCAGCAAGCTGACTTACAGTCATTGAGCTTGACACAAGTGCTGCCAGAGTCGCAAGTACCGGTGCCCGTCCAATCTCTGCCACCGCACTGTTGCCAGACGGGAATGGCACTGACAGTGGCAGCGAAGATCGCCGCAGAAGTTAGGAAGTTTCTCATGTTTGGGGGATTGTGAGTTGCGATTGTTGTGTTGGAGTGGCAAGTCCCTGGCTCTGGAAATTTCTGGAGCGAACAAATCGCTCTTTATATAACCTCAAGAACCTCATGTCAACAACACGAAGCCACCCATTCATCACAAGGCCCGTCGGTCCATGGCTGCTCCGTGTATAGATCGAGTATAGAGCCACACGGCCTTCCCAGTAGCACGATTTCCAGTAACCGGCTCGTCTAAGAGATCTGGATCTGCAAGGTTGCAAGGCCCAATCCAGGCAAGACCGATCCGGGACCTGCGGCCAGGTCACACAGCTGGTACTATGCAGAAGCGTCTATAGATGAACTGAGGCTTAACGCAGCATTTGACTTAGCATGGCGTGTAAGCCTAGTCCAGAAGGGCGATCTGTACCTGGTTCGGGGCCTGCAGTTCATTGCAAGCATCTTGCTGGAGACTTAAGCACTTGCGAAATAGATTGAGATGTCGGACCGTTCAAGCCGTTCAAGCCGTACAACTCCATGGAGCTCGGAGCTCAACATGAGTCTGTCTGGGATGATCGTGAAGTTGTGGGCCCTTTGGTGTGATATCCCTGACTGATTCTGACAGTTGCAGTGGGGATTTAGCAAGGAATGCTGGCGGAGTGACGGCTGAAAGGAGAAAGGCAATTTTCGACGGGGATGTTGGTGTCCTCAGGATTGTCGGATACTGTAGTCCGCAACTTGGAGATCGTATGAGACTGCCAGCAGTGGTACGTTACCTATCCTGTCAGCACCATGGACTCGGGAACAACCACCTCTGGACACCGGAAGGCTTTACTCCGATCTGCCGTGTATACACTCTGCAGCTCTCTCCAGCCCAGCCATGCATAGCCAGCTGCGAGTCTGCGAGAGGCTCTGGCCGTGTGCTCCGTGTCACGCGGCGCGACTCAAGCCACAGGCATCTCGGCTAATATCATGCTGGCGCTCGCTTCAGCTGTGGCCTTCCAGAAAGCGGAATGTAATAAGAGGCGGCGTTTTAAAACCCAGGCCTGAAAGATGGCCTGTAGTATGCATCGAAGACAGACAACCCTTGCCCAGGCGGACATATAAGATAATGATGGTACGAGCTGCCGTTGCGCAGACTTCCAAGGTTCTTTGTCTCTTCTTCCCACTGGTGGTCGATCAGTTCTCCGCAAAGTCTGGCTGAAGAGGAAGGCGCGCTAGAGGTGAGTGAAATTGACTCCTCTCTCTTTCTGCTGTCCAAGCCCTCATCCCCACTCTGGGGTAGATTTGGCTGGGGCCCCAGACACAGGGCATGGGCGATCTTATTCGTCTCGCTTCCTGCGCGCAAACCCGTTGCCTCTGAGTATATCGACTCGTCCACGTGTAGACTGCTACAATAATTGTCCGGAGGCGTAGGGCAGCGTTGGTTGTGCCTTTTCATTCGGAGGAACTACGCGACTGCTAAGGCAACACAACACAGTAACGTGCATACTTGCAATCGGTTGTTACGCCCTTGCAGGGTTAATCATCACTCTTCTTTTGAATCGCTGGAGCTTGTACGACGCTTCGTAGACGCGAGGCTCTTGTCAAGTGAATAGAAGTCTACACTTCACCGGCTTGTATCGTCCACCACCTAGACATCAGTGTCGGCAATCGATATTGCAGATTATCCGTCGACAAGAGTCTGAATATGCTTGGAAACAATGTTTGAGCAGTCTGCTATACCAACCGGTACTTCTGAAGCCAAGGCTACCAAGACGGACTAAATCCATTGTTCCACGAATGGCGGCCCCGGTCACCAGACAGGCGTGAGCGCCACCCTTAAAGTGATGGCAGCTTAAAGGCACAGCACTTGCACATTCTCACGACCGCTTCATCCACGCACCACCACTCGAGACTCTCAGTACGAGCTATCGCAGGAAGCTCTACCGCAATCATGGGTTTCCTCAACAAGATCATCCACAACGATGCCATCAAACAAGATCCAAAGGAAATTTATGGATGGCGTGTCTACGCTCTGGCATGCTCGGTACGGACAAACAATACCCGATATATCAGAACTATAGGCTGACTCTCACAGGCATGCTTCGGTGGCATGTTGTTCGGCATGGACTCCGGTATTATCGGAGGTGTCTTGACCATGGACACATTCAAGAAGTAAGTCTGCGTGCAGCGAACACTCCTCGGTACAAGTGCTGACAGCCAATGCAGCACCTACGGTCTGGCCGGATTGGAAGGTGTTGAGAAGGCGGATCTCCAGGCTAACATTGTCACCACCCTGCAATGCGGCTGTTTCGTCGGAGCTCTAGGTACTGGTTTCATCGCTGACAAGATCGGACGTCGCTGGAACCTCATCTTGGCCGCTGTCGTCGCCACGGTTGGCACGATCATGCAAGCTGCCGCAATGGGCGAAATTGCCGCCATCTTCGTCGGTCGCTTCATCGCTGGTCTTGGTGTCGGTGCCGCTTCCATGGTCACACCACTTTACAGTAAGATCGCCCACCAAGGCATACCATCCGCCATCC
>Ga0265797_10008700_pt1 | contig 13419 bp, 2 predicted proteins | sample P2T30metagenome_FD_192433 | JGI IMG/M metagenome (GOLD analysis project Ga0265797, IMG submission 192433) | Plant litter microbial communities from East Loma Ridge, Irvine, California - P2 T30 | ecosystem: Environmental > Terrestrial > Plant litter > Unclassified | place: USA: California... | reverse complement strand
TTATAAGAAGAAAAAGATAATTACTTTTTATATACTTATATACTCTTTACACTTACTATAGCTACTTAATATTAGGTATTTTACGTTACTAAAGAAGGCGTATAAGTACTAAGCTAAAAAGCTAATATAGAATAAGATTACTTATATTACTAAAATAAAGTTTTTACTTTACTTTATTAGTACTTAAAATACTTTTATTATAAGAAGTTATATTCTAAAAAGCTTTTAAGGCGCTAGCTTAGTTTTATTTAATATAAAGACTATAGTATCAATACTTAATATTAACTTACGTACTCTACTATTATCTATAATTAAAGGTAGTCTTTAGTAGTTATAGACTCTAAGTAATACTCTAAAATAAAGTCTTAAATAAAGCTAGTTCTTAAGAGGTTTTAGTAGTATATAAATAGCTTACTAACTTTAATAGTTAAGGCTATTAAAAAGCTAATAAAGAGAGGAAAGATAATAGTATAATTTTTAGTATTTATAACTAAGTATAATACTAAACTTAAAGTAGCTAATAAAGTAGCTATATAATATAAATTATATAAAAAATACGTATATAAAAGAAAAAAACTTTTATAATTAGTAAAGAAGTGTAGAGCGTATAGTAATAAGAAGAAAGTTAAAAAGAGAGTATATATTAAAGCAGATAAATTGATTTAAAGACGCTATAAACGCTATAGTAAGGTAAGATATAACTTATATATATATAAGTAAAATATAGTAAAAGTTTCTAATTAATTTAGTCTACTATAAATATTAATTACTATTCTAAATAACGCTATATAGTTATGTATAATTATAGTTTTAGTTAGATCTTAATAAAAAGGTTCTACTTGCTTAAAGGTTCTACTTGCTTATTAACTACGTTAGAATATAGTAAATAATACATTTTTTAGCTAAAAAAAGGTAAGACTTTACTAGCTATAAAAGTAGTATATATATAGTATAGTATTAGTCTATACTAATAGACACGTAATAATAAACAGAATAGATTGTTAGTATTTTAGAAAATAGTATAATATAGCTAATATAGCTAGACTTATTAGTAATTATATAAGTATTATATTCATATTTTAAATTATATTAGGCTTTATACTAGTAGTAGACTTACTAGATATTCTTTTAGTATTACGTAGTTATATAGAGTAGGTATTAGTACTAGTTAATAGTCTAGATAGCTATTAGTAATATATAATAAATACAAAGTAGTTAGTCTATTATAATTACAGATATAGTAACTATTATATTAGTAGTAGTAGTAGTAGTAGTAGTAGTAGTATAAGTATAAGTAGGTATAAGTATTATAGTAAGTTATAAATCTAGGCTTGTATTAGAAATTTTTAAGTTTACTTTTAGATAATATAGTAATATATTATTCTATAATTACGTAATTAAGAAATTATAAAAGAATTACGCTATAGACTCTATCTCTTAGACCTAGAGAGAATTTTAATAAGTTTATAATATAATATAACTACTATAGATAGGTATAAAAGGCTTTGAGGATAGTAAAACGTATAAAGATAAAATATAGCTATATTCTAAGTAGTATAAAGATATTTCTACTACTACTAATTCTAGAATCTTTCTAAGTCTTTAGATAATAGTAACTATAATAGAAGTAGTAGTAGCAGCGCTTATTAGACTAAATATAGTATAGTAGTGACTACTAAGTTATTATAATCTTTAGATAGTATTAGTAGTAATACATAAGTTAATATAGTATTACTATTTATTATAAATATGTAAGAAAAGATTGTATAGATAAATAATTAGTAAGAGGTATTTAGGCTTAGGCTTAGTTATAATAGCTAGAAAGGTTATTTATTATTTGTAATATAGGATAATATTATAAGATATAATATAGTAGGCTCTATATAGACTCTAAGGCCTAGAAAGAAGCTAATCTCTACTATATATTCAAGCTTACTAGAAGATATATTAATTAATTTTATTCTTCTTTACTCTGTCTAATATTTTATAATTAGAACTTCTATATAACTATAAACTTACTACTTACATTTTTTATCTTCTATATGGTTATATTAATATTACTCTTTAATAATCTTAAATATAATACTTAATCTATAAATATAAGTAATTATAATATAGCTATTATAGTGATAAATTTACTGTTTTAAAAGAAATTAGACTAGAAGATCTAGTCTACGCTTTTTAGGTAATACTATTATAAGAAAAGTATTTAAAAAGAGATAATATCTAATCTTCTAGATGTTATATAGATAAATTCCTAAAAGTTTAAGTTTTTTAATACTCTTAGTTTAGAGTCTAATAAGCTAGCTAACTTACTTATAAACCTAACAAAGCCTCTCTAGACCTAAGAGATAAGGTCTATAGTGTACCTTTTTCTTAAAATTAAGTAATTATACAATTATATAATTACATAATAATATATTACTATATTAGACTCTAAAAGTAAACTTAAAAATTCTCTAACGTAAGCCTAGATTTACGCCTTATAACACTTATACCTACACTACCTTTATCTCTACTACTTATATAATAGTTACTATATATATAATTATAATAAGCTATCTACTCTATATTTATCATAGATTACTAATAGCTATCTAGACTATTAACTAGTACTAGCACTAACCTTATGCGACTACGTAACACTAAAAGAAAATCTAGTAAGTCTAACCTAACCTAAGATACCTATATAATACTTATATAATTAACTTATATTCTATATATAATTATCTATAAATTTAGCTATATTAGCTATATTACGTAACTGCTACTTACTATCTACATTTACTCTTATCTACCTACTTACTTATCTACCTACTTACTTATCTATCTACCTATTCTCTATCTATACTAATAAGTCTCTAGCTCTTACTATAGTCTTTTATACTTTGTAATAATACTTATATTATACTAGAGCGCCTATAAGTACTATTTCTTAGCTTACTAGATTAGTTAGTACTATACTTATACTACTAGCTTATCTCTTTTTCTCTAGATAATTCTAAGCGTTTCTAACTTCTAGAGAAAAGTCTAAAAATAGAGTTTTTTATGCTATATTTACTTTTTTACTACTATAAGTACTAGTACTATTATAGTATAAGTATATATACTATCTACTATTTATTAATACTTAAATTTTTTCTAGTTAAAAGTTTTATTTTTTTCTTTTTTTATAGTATAGTATATAAATAGTGTAATTATCTAGAATAGCTTTATAATAAAGAGTATACTTATATAAAAATTAATCTATAGTACTTAATCTTCTAAGTTAAACTCTATTAAAAGAATAATATCTTAGAAAGTTACTATTATATTATCTAAGTTACTATTATATATTTAAATTCTAAGCTATAAAAAATTAAAAGTTATATTAGTATTAGTAATACTAACTCTATAAGAGACTAAGCTTATTAGTAGTACTAGGTAACTATTACCTATGCTAAGTATTAAACAGTTAGCGTACCTATCTAGGTAGTAGGTATAGAGAGAAAAGTAAGGTTTAATATCTTTAAAGTAATATTAGTATTAGTTTTAAATTTAGAAGTAGTATCTAGATTTTTAGAGTTTTTAGAGATATAAGAAGCTTTTTATAACAGAAAGTTATAAAATAAAGAAAATAAAAATAAAAAAAGTATTCTCTATGTATAAAGCTCTTGATACTTCTCTCTAGGCTACTATTTTTTATACTATAGTTTACTTATATTAATATTATATATATTTTGTAGTAGTATAGTACTATAATTTAATATTACTTTAGATCTAGAGTTTACCTACGCTACTTAGACTTCTTTTTATCTACTTCTATAGCTAAGAGAAAGACTTCTACTCTTTCTACTAAGATTGTTACTAAGAGCTTTCTCTTAGAAAGCTTCTACGTTAGCTTTTAAGAATATTTCAATATTTCTATAGCTCTATAGCTTACGTATTTCTACTTTTAAGTTTATCTCTAAGTATACTAGAGAAGCCTCTGTTACTATTACCCTCTATAAGTATATTATTATAATTATTATTATTATTTTTAAAACACTATATCTATAGTAAACGTTATAGAGAGAGTCTTATTAAATGTATAGCTATATATAGTAAGTATAAAGTATTTTAAAAATAAATCTATATTAAGATTACTATATAGAGTTACTAACTGCGTTTTGTTACTTTACTTTATATTAACACTTTACTATAATAAACCTAATAAAAAAGTTTAAGAATATTTATAATAAAGCTACTAATAAGTACAAAGCTTTTTTATAAAACTATAACTATAAAAATATAAAAGATACTACTTTAATAGCTTAATACAGCTTTAAAACTAAGAAGTAGCTTAAAAAGAGTTAGAAAATAATAAATATTATACATTAAATTGTATATACTATTATGTCTAAGTATCTATTACTTACTTTAATAAGTAATTAAGAAATAAATAGTTTAGTCTCTTATTAAAACTTTTAAAATAATACCTATATTTACTTATTAGACTATTAGTATATAGTCTATATAAAGTATTATACCTATTTTTATAAAGATTCTAAGAAAGATCTACTAAAAAGTAGTTTACTAACTAGTTGATGATTTACGAGAAAGTAAAAGTATTTTAACTTTTAAATATCTAAAAAACTAATTATTGCTACTAAGTCTTTTATAGTTATTTCGAAGTTTAACTTAAAGTAAGTCTACTAGTAAAAATATAATTACTTATTAACTATAGCTTTTAAACAGAATATATTATGTCTTAGTAGTTTTGGTAAAGTATTTAGTATTTTTTTTTTGAAGATATTAATCACTTCTAAAATAAGTAAAGGTAATATTTTTCTTAAATACTATTATAAATTAGCTTTTTACTTATATTAAGTTAAGCAAGAAGTAATTAGACTTATTAATAGAATTCTACTTTAAGAAGCTTATTATAAAGTATAAATAAAAACTAATTATGTACTCCTAACTTTAGACTTCAACTACTAATTTTAAGCTACTAAGTATAATACTTTTAAAGTTCTCTACTTGAGATAAGTAAAAAATCTAAAAGTACTATTTTTAAAAGAAGTAAAGTAGCTAATGTAAAAAAGTTAAGTAATTAAACTAGAAGATAAGTACGCTAGCTACTAAGTACTTTAGTAATCTAGTCTTTATAATTATCTACTCTAAAAAGCTAATTACTAAGTTTAGGTCTTATATATTTAGTATAGATTCTATATATTATACGCTATTAGCTAGTTTAATTCTTAATAATAAAGCTATAGTCTACTAGTTAATAATAAAGCTTTATTTAAGTATAATCTTGTTATTAGAACTAATAGTAATATAGTAAAAGCTAGTAGCTAGATTCTTTAAGTAATTAGTATTAGTAAATATATACTTTATTTTAATTATTAGTATCTTAAAGAGACCTAAGAAGACTAATCTTATACTTACTAGTATTAAGATTCTTTTTAGATTTTCTATAAACATTATCTTAAAAACCCTTCTTAGAAATAGTAGTATATAGTATATAAGCTATAATTATATAATTAAGATAAGTATACTAGTAATATTTATTTTCTTTATAAATCTTAAGTATAGATTTAACTTTTTATTTATTAAATATAATACTATTATTTATCCTTTTTGTTCTATTATTAGACATACTATTATATACTTATAAGTTTAATAATTATATACTAGTAACGCTACCTTTTAGTATTATATATTAAACTACTTAGATAAGCAAGCTCTTAAGTTTCTTATCAGATTTACTTAAAATTTAAAGATTTCTAGTATATATAATAGTAAGTATAATAATTACGCTACTATATATATATATTTTATTATCTTTTCTTAGTCACAAAAGCTATTACTATGATTTCTCTTTCTAATATTACAGACTCTATTTTATTTTTATTAGAGCTAGAGAGATAATTTATAATTAGAGATGATTAAGTATATTATAATTAAGTACCACTAAAGAAAGTTAAAACTAAATCTCTAGCTAAATAGCTAAGAGCTAAGCAATTACGTATTTATAATTACGTAATTATACCTACTTTTTAATCTTAATACACTCTCTAGAGTAGTGAAAGTATTAATTTACTCTACTAAACTTAGTTCTATTGAATTTACTATAATTAGTATAGTTTACTAGAGTCTAAACTCAAGAATCTAGAGCGTAGTAGTAGACTATAGCCTAATTAAGTATTTAATTATACTTAATACTAATAGTAGTAAGCTCTTACTAATTTAGATATAGCGTAATAGTTATAAGATTAATCTTGTTAGTTTAGAAATTACTTTATAATATCTAAAAATATAGCTAATAGCTCTAGAAATCTAGGTACCTAATAAGTAAGAGATAATTCTACTAGTAAGATCTAGGCTTCTAATTTCTCTTAAGTAGAGTTTATAGTATAATTAATAGCTTAATAAGCTATATAAGCTACTTATATAAGTACGCGCTTAAACTAGAATTAGACACTTTATTAATGATAAGAAGTTCTCTAATTCTTCTTTTCTCTACTATAGTTATTATCTTTTCTATATTATTAAGATACACAAGCCTTTAAGCTAATAAGCTACTTATTTTTTTATTTGTTTTTACAAAATCTACTACTTTTAAGCTTTTACACTCTTAAGCTTCTATACTTAGATTTTTACTTTACTTAGTACTCTACTTTACTTAGTACTCTACTTTAATTACTTCTTATTCTTCTTTTTACTATAGTAAGTTCCTACTTTTATACTTAAATTAATAGCTAACTGTAATAATTGAGTTTAATAATCTAACTTTTAACTATAATGATAGCTATAAGTATTAGTAATCTAGCTCTTATAATAATAGCGTCTTATATAATAACTTTAGTAGTAGTAATTATAATAAATACTCTATTATTTAGTTTAATAGCGCTTAGTATAATAGCGCTTAGTATAATAGCGCTTAGTAAAATAACGCTTAGTATACTAGTACTTAGCCTTTATACTATAATTAGCTTCTACCTACTATTAATTAATATTTACTACCTTCTTCTATAATAATAACCTGAGCTAATAATCTATTTAGTATAGCTTTTAGTACTTAGACTTTAAGTAAGCTAGTAACTTAAAGCTCTATAAAGAATAATAATACTAATTTATGATAAGAATAAAAGAAGTAGTATAAGTACTTTAAAATTAGACTACTAAGCTTCTTATTTCAGTTTTAAGCGTGCTTAGTAATTAAATAATCTATTTTATAAAAGTGTTTACAAATTAACAGAGAAAGAGTCTAGTAGTATCTATTTAGAGAATAATATTCCTAAGTATAAAAGTTTAAACCTTTTATAATCTAAGTAAGTCTAGAAATAAAGTATTTAAGATTAATAAGAGTAGAAGTCCTTAAGCTAAGGTTATAGTTACTCTAATAAAAAATTTAAAACTAAGACTTCTAAGCCTAAGAGTCTAAATTCTCTAAGTTATCTATATAAGTAGGTTAAAGTAATACCTAACTATAAGAACTTATAATATCTAATATATAAGTATTATATTTATTAGTAACTTTATAATTATATTTTAAAGTTAGATTACTTTAAGTACGTCTATAAAGTCTAGTACTACTTATCTTAATACTTTTATAATTATAGAGTACTTAATTAAGATTTACATAAGCGCTTTATTAAGATTAAAATACATTGTAGTAAAGATATAAGTTTAATAATCTTTCTATTATCTCATTTTAATCTTTTACTAACTTAATAATAAAGATAAAGCTCTAAGAAGTACTTTACGTATTAATAAAAGCTTTATTAGAATATTTATAAGTATAACAAGTAGACTAAGAGGTTTTCTAAAACTCTAAAGTTTTTAAGTAAGAAAACTTCTAAGCCTAATCTATTTATAACTCTAAATAACTTTAATTAATTCAAGAGTTACGCTAAATTTCTAATACTAAGTAAGAGTCTAAGAGAGATTAATATAGAAAATTATATATTTATACTACTATCTTTATTTTCTACTTAAGATTATCTCTCTTTAGCTTTTAATCTATTATAGATTTACTTAGAATATTATTATTAGAGTTAGTTTTAGTAGTACCTACTACTTTTATTTTAGCTAAATTCTCTATAATTTTAAGCTTAGCTATTATATAACTAGTAGTATAATTAGTTTAAGTAGTATTAGTTTTAGTAGTGTAATCTATAGTTTAAGATGTATAACTATTAGTCTTAGTAGCGTAACTAGTAGTTTTAGTATTATAATTTTTAGCTTTATAGCTACTAACCTAATAGCTTAATATTAAGTATTATAAGTAGTAATTTCTACTATTAGATATTATATTAACTTACTAAGTTAACGCTTAAGCGTAAGAGTATATAAATTTAGTATAAGTATTTACTACTTAAAGCTTATGCATAGGCTTATAATACTAAGTAGACTTATTTATAAGCTTAGCTTAAGAACTTTAAAAATAGATAAAGTAAGAAAAAATATATTAAAGAATTATAACTATAGTAGTACTTAGTAAGATAGTAGCTATATAGATGAAATCTAGTAGAAAGGTTTAGTAATTTATATACTTTTACTTATATTAATTTAGTAATTACTTTCTTATAACTAAACGCTATTTAGAGTAACTAAGATCTAGCTTAAAAATAATCAATTCTTATATTAGTAGTCTAAATAAAGTTATTTCTCTCTATCTACTTTTTAAGAATTGAATATTATAAATCTTATAAGTTAAGTAGCTATTTAAACTTCTTAAACTATTAATAAGTAAGTAATATAGTTAATCTATTTATAGGTATAATTATAGTCTTAAAAGACTTAACTTTAAATAATTCTTTAGTATTTTTATACTATAGCTATATATTCTAGATATTAATCTACTTATTCTTTCTAATAACTAGCTTAATAGTTTACTAATTATTATACTATACTATCTAAAGTTGTTAAAAATTAAGCGCTAGCTTTTTAAAAGAATACCTAAGCGCTATAGCTTTTCTAGTAGTATACTTATGAGTAAAAAGCTTTACTTCTATAGTAGATATAGTAACTATACTTTACTTTCTAGCTTTTTATCAAATTACGCCTTTATATAGTATAGTAATATACTTACAAAATAAGTAGTAAGCCTCTAGATTATTAGTAAGTAATATTTTTCTAGTAATTCTTAAATTAGGCCTATTATAATTACTATACTAGATTATATTATAGTAAGTATAGTAAAAATATATAATTACTTACTCTATAGCTTTATTATATTATTAACTAGAATTTATAAAGAAGTATAAAAGTTTTAAAATAGTATATACTATATTTAGTTAGAGTATAACTACTATATAAAGTATAAAGCTAACTAATTTTTGGTATTTCTTAATTTTAGGCTTAGATACTTTTCTAGTATTCCTAATTAGCTCTTCTAATAGTAGAAGTATTAGAGAAAAAAATCTATCTCTAAGCTTAAACTTCTTAAGTATCTTATCTATATATATATTTTAAATAACTATAATTATCTTTAGATATTAATCTCTAATTATATTAATACTAAGAAACTACTTTATATCTCTCTAATCTTCGATCTTACACTTACTAGAGATCTTAGCTTATATAGCTATTACTTACTATTCTATATTTTTATAGTAGAGTAATAGAATATTATTAATATAGAACAGAGTAAGAATCTTTTATTTTTAATTAAAGAAGAGATATAGCTTTTCGAAAGAAGCTATTATACTTACAGCTTTTAGTATATTTAAGAACTTCTTATACTATAATAGTAAAGAGTCTTATTATTTATAAAGCGCCTAGTTTAGATATATATAAAATTTTAGCTTTCTAAAGCTATCTAGTATTTAATATATTACTAGGTTTTTTACTATAATCTTTATATTAAAAAATGCTTCTATAATATAGAACTATTTAATCTTTAGATTACTTTAAGTAGTAATTACTATTATAGAATAAAAGAACTTTATAGTAAGTATTACTATGTAAGTAGAGTTAATAAAGTTTTTTATTATAGATTACTATAAACTATAACTTAAGCCTTATATTTTAAAAGATAGCTATTTAAATTATACATATGAGTTTATACTTTTTTTAATAGAAGTAGCTAATTTTAGACTTATAATTCAAAAATTTCTATTTAGATTCTCTTCTTACTTAGCTAATTAATCTTTTTTTTAGAGGCGTTTTTAAAAAGCGTATACATTAAGTACTATAGTAGTTACTTCTATAATCTTAGTAGCTCTTAGAGATTATAATAGTATTAGTAAGTAGCTTTTAGCTTATATTTACTCAGTAAAGTAGCTATAATAATTAAGTTTATAGTCTTATAGCTAGCTTTATTATTCTAGTTTTCTTAAAGACTAAAGAGATAAGTTTTATAAAAGTTATTTTAGACTAATTTATTAATTAAGCCTATAATTACTTTATTTACGCTACCTATACTATTACTCTTTAGTTTATTTCCAGACTAAGTAGGCTATTTACTTTTACTCTTAGAATGTTTTAATAGTTAATAGATAATTATAAGAAGAGTGCGCTTAAACTTCTTACTTATAACCTTTCTACTTTAGCGTATTCTAAAGAATATAGCTATTAGCTAATTTTATAGCTATATATAATAATAAAAAATAGCTACTAATTTAAATAGTCTTTTTCTCTTTTTCTTTAGCGCTTACTCTTACTAAGTAGATATTTATTTATTTTTATAGAACTAGAGTCTATTATAGTATACTTAATAGATAAGCTTAGATTATTCTATTTATATAGAAAAGGCTTTTTACCTCTAGACTTTAATAAGTTAGCTTTCTTATGCGTATATTCTACTTTTTAACTATTAGAAACTTTATAATTATATTAATTACTTATTTTTAAAACCTTTAGCTCTAGCGTAGATTCTAGAGTTGTATACTTAGTAGAAAGTAGCTAATTATAAAAAAATTCTATTAAAATACTAGTTCTATACTCTATCTTTATTAAGTTAATAGAGCTTTGATTATAATTAATGAATAGACTAACCTTATTACTTTAATTAACGTCCACGTTACCTCTAAGATTCTAGTTAGTAGGTAATAGCTTTACAATACTTACTATTCTATTAAAAGATAAGATATTAAACTTCTCTACAAAATTAACAAGCTTACTATTATTAAGTACTTTAAGTTACTTACTTACTTAATCTCTATTTAGCTTTTTATTATACTTACCTAAATAGAACCTTTTTTCATTTAAGATTAAATAATGAATTATAATTATATAATCAATTACTAGTATCTATATAAAATACATATTAGAAGCTTAATAGCTAATAAAATATCTAATATAGCTATAAGACTTAACTTTAAAGTCTTAATAGTACTTTCTAGCTACGTAATTACTATTTAGTAGATACGCTTAGTAGCTATAAGTATAGATTTTACACTAATCTAAGTAAAAATTAGTAGCTTAGTACTTAATCTCAAGTAGTTTATAATATTAGAAGTATTTGTTAAACTACTTATATAATATCTAATTAGAGAATTAGTAGCTATAAAGCTATAGTAAACTTATTTTATAGAGTTAAGCTACTATATTTATAATTACTAGCTAAAGTATAGCTAGAAGATTAGCGCTTATATATATTTCAATTATCTTAGTAATAAGCTTTTAGCTAGCTCTCTCTACTAAGCTATTAAGCTTATAGATATATACTAAAAGCGTTATAATTATAATTCTCTTCTTTTTAGCTTATTCCTTATATCTTAAGTACTTTCTCTAATGTAGTATTATAATATTATTATTCTAATAAATTTTTATAATCTTCTACTAACAGCAGCGCTTAAATATAGCTATAAAGCTTATAATAACTTTTTTTTAAAGTCTAGTAACTTATTCTTTGAGTTATAATAGTATAGCTTACTTAAAAAAAGATTATTATTAATTAGAGCTTATTAATTAAGGGTATAGCTTATAGAGAAGTAAAATAAGTTGTATAATATTCTAAAGAAAAGTTATAGTAATAGCTGAAATAGCTAATAAAAGATTACTTAATATATAGAACTAGTAGTATAATTATTATAATTACTATATTATATAGTAGTAATCTTTATATTCTAGACTACTTTAATAAGAGCCTTGAGAGCTTACTTACTTAAGTAGCTTAATTTTCAATACTAAAGATGAGTAATACTAGTACTTAATTATACAACCTATAAGTAGGTAATAGTATTTATAATAATAGAATTTAAATAATAGATAAAAGTATTATATTTTAAAAATAAATAGCTAGATTTATACTTAAGAGTTATAGAAATAATAGATACTTTTAGCGTACTTATTTTAATTTTATAATTAAAGTCTACATACTATATACTATAATTTATGAGAAGCTTTTCTAAAAAAATATTAGTATAGAAACTAGAGATAATCTTAATACTAGTAGGTATAAGATTAGCTTTTCTAGATTCTTTAGAAGTACTAAGAATAAAATAAAGTAAATAATTTTTAATACTAATTACTAAAAGAATTTAACTACTAGCTTCTACTATCTCTCTATTAGTTTTGATAAAGAAGTTAGACTTAATTAAACTTTTATTGTTAACTAAGTAGAATATAGCTTTACTATTAAGAATTATACTATCTAAGAGCGTAAAAAGCTTAAAGTCTATACTAAAAATAAAATACTTAAACTTAGTAATTACTTTTTTAGAGTAAATAATTATAGAGACTATATTACTAAAGTACGTATAAGCTAGTATACTTATCTTTTAGTCTAATTACTTAACCTTTTTATATAGGTTACTTTAGTTTTCTTTATAATAGTGCTTTTAAGTTTTTTACTTATCTTAAGTAAAGAGCTCGATAAGTATAATACTTAGTAGCTTAGATTTAGTAATTATAGTCTATAGTTAAAAGTAAGTAATTAGCTTCTACTTATACTTTATATTAGGTTTATAAATGTCGAATTTAGGTAGTAAGCTTAACTACTTCTTACTTAACTTAGTAAAAGTAGAAGATTAACTTATAATAGTATTAAAAATTATATTAACTTATAATAGTATTAAAAATTATATTAGCTTTACCTTTTTTAGAAGTAATTAATACCTTTTTAAAAATAATACTAAATACTTTACTAAAATTACTAAGGCTTATCGTGTTCTTCTTAAAAGCTAGAGTAAATAACTAATTATATTACTACTATTAGACTTACTTAGAATTGAAACTTTAAATTACTATAAAAAAATCTATCATTATAAGAAGCTTTTTAACTTCTAGGAAATTAAAGATCTTTACTTTTTAATAAGTTATTAACTAGTTATTAAACAACTTCTTTGTAGATTCTCTTTAAGTACTTTTAAGATAAGTATAATACTTTACGTAGACTATATACTATATAGTCTAATTAGTTAATGTAAGTATTATTTTAAGAGTTTTAATAAAAGACTACACTATTCTTTTATTATTACTTATTATTATAAGAAATAAGTACTTAGG
>Ga0265797_10008699_pt1 | contig 13420 bp, 12 predicted proteins | sample P2T30metagenome_FD_192433 | JGI IMG/M metagenome (GOLD analysis project Ga0265797, IMG submission 192433) | Plant litter microbial communities from East Loma Ridge, Irvine, California - P2 T30 | ecosystem: Environmental > Terrestrial > Plant litter > Unclassified | place: USA: California... | reverse complement strand
GGTAGTCAGCGATGGAGATCGTAGTGTTGAAGATGGACGTTCGGATGGAACCCCGCGAAGGGCGACGGGAAGGCTGACGTCACAGGGTCTTCAGTCTATCTAGGTACCTAGCTTCTCCACCCACAGCTTACTGTGGAACATACAGCTCAGCTCTGCAGCAACGACTCAGCCTCAATCTTCCTAAACGAATCTCCAAAACGCCAATATGACAAAATCCGCCTCTTTCGATGTGATAGGAACATGTTTCGCCTTCGATGTCCCTATATCCACCATCCATTCCCGTCTCGGCCCTAAACTTGTAACCGCGGCTGTGGACCCCAAAACGCTCTTCTTCTCCTGGTTCTATGCTGCTCAACGTGACTTCACCTACGTCTCCATGACCGGTGCCTACGTTCCCATCGCCCAGGTTCTCAAGTCTACGTTCCGACGCGCATGCGCCGTTGTCGATCTACCCGTCGACGCCGTCACCGACGAAGACTTGGAAGAGATCATGAAAGCATTCAAGGCCATGAAGCCGCGCGGAGGGCTGAAAAAGTGTTATGATGGACTGAGGGAAGCGGGCTGGGATGTCTATGGTGTAACAAATGGAGGGTCAGAGACCTCTTTGAACTACTACCGTAACGCGGGCATTGAATTGGACGAACAGCATCTACTCAGTTGTGATGCCATTCAAGTTGCAAAACCAGATGTACGCGTTTATGAGAATGCGCAGAGGCATTTGGACGAAAAGGTGAAGCATACTGGTTCTCTGGGAAAGGGAGAGGGTGCGAGATGGTTCATCGCGGCGCATGCGTGGGATTTGATTGCAGCGAGGAAGGCTGGATTCCACACTGCGTATCTGGACTTCGAGGAACATGACCCTTGTACAGATGTTTTTGGGGAATTCGATCTTTACGCGTCTAGTATGGAAGAGTTGTTGGTCAAGTTGAAGGATTGGAAAGCAGGTTCTTAGCGGAGTCTTGTTGCTGTGATGATAATTTTTCACAATCTTCCTCTAAGAGCTATGGTGCATCAAAAATGTCTGGGCTGAAGCTGGGTATGCAACGTGCGAACCGAACAGATCCCAGAACGCCCCGTGGAGTCTACATCCGCAGATATGTCCACCTAGATCCACACCGCTCACAATCCATGCGAATTATTTCGTTTTCCGCCCAATCCAATGCCTCAAGCAACTCACCATATCAGAACCCATTTCCCTACCGAAACCCCATATGAAACAGCGACTCGCTTTCTACCTGAAAAGACTCCTCAGCTCTTCCAACCGCTGTTTCGTAGCCTCCTCCTTGCTCTTGCGCTCCTTCGCCATGGTAAGATCAGCCAATGCCTTCTTCTTTCCCTGCAGTACTAGCATCTTTTCCTCGAAACTATTCTCCATGATGAAACGCTTGATGGTAACCTCCCTATCTTGACCCAGACGATGAACTCGATCCACAGCTTGTGCTTCAGCCGCAGGATTGAACTGTGGTTCCATCATGAAGACTTTGTTCGCTGTAGTCAAATTGAGGCCAAGACCACCGGCACCAATCGAGACTAGCATCACGCGGACTTCTGGATTTTCGCGGAGCTGTTGCATGGACTTATCACGGTTTTCGCGTGTCATACGGCCGTCGAGACGGACGAGTGGGTGGCCGGCATTCTTGAGCGCAATTTCGATGAGGTCGAGATGCGTGGTCCATGAGGAGAATACGATGCTATCAAGGCGTGTTAATACGTTCTCAGAGTATCCCTACAGGACACGACGGCTTACCTCTTGATCGGCCTCTGATCGGGATGCTGCTCGCTCCAAAGGCGGAACTCGTGAAGGTCGTTGAGTAGAGCTTGCGTCTTTGTGTGCGGCCCAGTATAGCTTCCGATTTTCTTCGCCAACTTCGGATCTTTCCGAATCTGGTTTTGCTCTTCAAGATAGTTGTAATAGTCAGTGCGCTCAAGCTTCAGTGCCGTTGGATGATTGACATCGTCACAGACGTGGCATCGCACAGAGCCGTCAGCCATGAGGTTATCTTTCCACTGGTCCTTCAACTTCTTGATATGCTTTGGGCATACTAGATGGTAGCAGGTGGTCATGTAGCCGATAATGTCTTGAACGTTACCATCCTCGTCTTCATCGTCAGAGTCTGCATCTAGTAGAGACCTCTTGTCGGCGCAATACAGACAATCAGCTGCACTTGTCGATTCAAGTAGGCTGAGCATCTCGTAGGCTTGTTGACGTGTAAGCTGCGGCCTGTCGCTCTCGTCTTCATCTATCTCCATAGGCTTCTCATACGTCATGCCGTCCGTGGTCTTGAGAGCTTCCTCACTGAGAAGGTCGCGACCGTGAGCGCAGATCAGACGGAGGTTGGTAATGGCGGTCAAGATACGAGCGTACGATTGTCCGCCCATCTTGTTGCCTTGTGTGACTGCAGCCACCTTGCGTTGAGTGTCTTTTTCAAACCAGTCATGCAATTGCCGCTCTTGCTTAGAGAATTGCAATTTGACGACATAGTCCAACTTCTTCGGTACTTCTCCCTTGATGATCTCCTTGGTACGACGGATAGTGACGGTGCTAACAAGCAACTGAAGCTTCGTTACAACGTTGGGATCCGCATTCTTGAAAGGACCGAGAATGTATTGGTTGAAGCCGCTGGTGTTGTCGAATGGCTTTAACTTGATGAAATTGAACAGGGCACCAAGATCCTCAAGACGATTTTGAACAGGCGTACCAGTCACAGCCCAACGTCGCTGACCCATCATCATGCATGCTGCCTTTGATTGATTAGTCGGGTTGCGGATGGTGTGCGCTTCGTCCAAGACAATGCGGAACCAATTGATGTAAGGGAGAGCCCGCTTCCTGTCGGCTAAATCTTTGGCGATAATGTGATATGTTGTTAATACTATATCGTGATCCGCGAGCTTCTCAGGCGAGATGTTGAAACGATCTGCGCCATGGTAACGGGTCCACCTCAAGGTACTTCTACCCTGCGGGAAGTGCTCTTTGATCTGCTCCTTCCAGTTTGTCATGGTACTCAGAGGACAGACAAGGAGTGTGGCTCGACTATTTATAGTCGGTTGTATCATCGCCGGGTATGGTTTCGGAGAGGGCCTCTTTTGGCAGAAGTCCTTGGCTGCAGCAATCGAAGCATCGTCGCAGATGAGAGAAAGGATACTAAGCGTCTTTCCCAGACCCATTTCATCAGCCAGAATGCCGCCAAGGCCTGGTCTCGGCTTCTCTTCCACCTGTTCACTCGTGATGACGTGCACGTAGTACTTTCGGCCGTTATTTCGGTACTTGGCTGCCCACAATGAATCTTTGCGCTGATCGTATATCTCAGGAGGATGTTCTTGTTCGTGATCAACCATGAAGTATAATGCTTGCTTCTGGTGTGGGTACAGCTCAGTGGTGATAAGCGATGATGGCTCTCGTGTGGGGACTTCTTCCGAGCTACTAACAACCGTATCGAAGACATCCTCGACATCGGCGCGAATCTCGTCGACACTGCGAAGAACGTATGTGTTCGTGGGAGCGCCAACAGCGTACTGATTAGGCAGCTGGAAATCGGGCTGTCCTACCTGATTCTTCTGAAATGTCTCCTTGGTCTGGGGGTTGTAGTAGTCGTGGCGTGCCAATTCGAAAATGGGTGTTTCCAAGATCAGGTTCTTGCTCTTGAGGTGCCGGCCGATGTTGTCTGCAACCCTGCGCGGACAATACAGCTGCAAAGTCATACCAACAAGGGCAGATATCTGACTGCCAGGTGGACCTTCATTTGGCAACTTCCTGCGGGGTTCAGTCCACGCTATCCACTTGAGACCGCTAGTGTTGGCGCTGTCAATCAAGGGTGTAAGGCCTTGTGCCGTCTTCATGTCGACCCTGCCGAATTCTTTACCTACACCGTCAAGCACCTGGATGTCAGTTAGTATACGTTTTGCGAAAATCCTGTAAATCAAAGTAATTACCATAATGATCTGATTTCCCTTATTACCACCACCTCTGCGGAAAGATACTTTGATCCTGCTTTGACCACCATGATTGCCAGCGAACTTCTTCGGGTCGGGGAAGGGCACCTGGTGCGCCTGAATGTAGGTCTGCTTGAGTTTTCCGATACAAACATTCTCGTTGCTGTTGTCTCCAACGACTTGGATCTCGTCCTCGTCGTCACTCATGGTGAGATCAATCGCTGGTCCCTTCTGGAGTAGTGGAGCAGCTGAATGCGCAGCCTGGTTTTGCAGCTCAAGTGCGCTTCCACCGGCAAAGTTAGATCGATTACCGTTCTTCTGAATTCGCGGATCCTCAGTTTTGACACGCTTAGCAGGCGATGACGTGCGCTCTTGGACGTTGTGTAGGCGCTCGACAAGTGAAACCTGGCCAGCAATTGTAGGGTCAGTGCGTCCGCGATCAGTGTCGTTACCGGAAGATGCAGGACGCTTGGGATTTGAAGATGACGGATTTAGAAGTGCGCGAGGGTCAAATCGGAGAGGTTGTTGTGTAGGCGCTCCATGGGTGTGATGGGTCGCGTTGTCGCCTGGCACGTGCGCGGTTAGCTCTTGGGGCCTGGGGTCAGAGTCTGAGTAAATGGAGGCAGGAGCATTTGGTAATGGATCAGAGATCGGAGAAATAACACTGGGTTCATAAACGACCAGTTCAGATTTCTCAGAAGAGTCCGAAGCCGGACTACCAGTGTCCATATTGCTGGGCTAGGAATAGCGAACTTGAGAGGGAAAGGTGTTGATGAATATGAGAGCACTCAACACCAGAGCAAGTACCAAGGGCGAGTAGACATGACATGTAATGATGGAAAAGAAGGTGAGGCGGAGGAAAAAGATTGAGGATATACCTGTTCTACGCACCCTTCTCGGGTCAAGTAATAGGGCGGGATTCATCTTGTCCATGCCAGGCTTACAAACGAAGCGACTCGAACCTTGCAGGTAAGAGACCTTCAGGTGAGTGAAAAATACCCCTCAGCGTTTCCTAGCTCTTCCAACCCTTCCAACGACGTGGATGCCGAAGCGCATCTGATGGTCCAAATGCCAAGCTTTGATCCCTTTGCTCGCCACAAATTACGCGTTGTTAAAAGTGTCTTGACGTGCTCGTAGAGTCGTCACAAGTATTGCGAGTCTTTTCAAGCCTGGTTGCGATCGATTTACGGACGCGCAACTCCGTATCTCGGATGATGAGATGATGGTGTGTAGTCGCTTAGTACATACCCGGTCGTCGGGTAAGTAAAGGTAGACGTATGGGATGGCGGCTCAGCGGCGGGGCAGCTTGCCAGACAACGATAATGTGCTGAGTTATGAGTTAGATGATCGAGACCCCGTTCATTTGTATCGCCGTGCGTGGATGAAATGGCGCTGCTGCCTTTCATGTTCGTTGTGGGAAGTCATCGCGTGTGGCTGAGAAGAGCCTAGCAGGAGTGTCAGATGACCCTTCGATTATTCACGGGGTTTCGGCAAAGGGCTGTTGCCCGCGATTGTCGGGGAGAACCGACGCGTATTGCACGAAAAGAGTAAAAGCAAGAAATATCATCAGCTCGCACACCAAGTATGTGTATCACTGGGTTATTAGGGTGTGGGGGTTGTTGCGCAACGTATGCAGAGGTGTGGGTGCACCAGCAAAATAGCGGAGCTGTTCCCGCTACTGCATATATGTTACTATCTGTAGATTCTTGTACAACAAAACGCCTCCCATGCTACCCAACCAGATGCCATGCTATGGGAACAGTAACCTTGCGCCTGTGATGCAAGACAGTCATCTCTCACACGTGTTCAAGTCACGAAGAAAACACTCAAACTGAGCTACAATGTGCTCAACACCAAGTAAACACCGGATTCCTTCCCTTGACCATCTCCAACCGTTCCACAATGACCTTTTTCCTGTTTCCTTCCATATCTTCATTCGCGGCATATCCTAGATCGCCGTCATCGTCAAAGCCATAGTCATCAACGTCTCTTCTGTTCGTTAGTGAGAATCGTCTATGGTGTCGTGAGTCGCGTGTGTTTCTGCGAGGCGCATCGTAACTCATTCGCGACTGGTGCGCAGGGCGTCCATTTGAATGAGAGTTCAGGTTGCGCGAGCCCCAGTACACATCGCTCACTGTTGCTGGCGATTCAGGGCCTTTATCAGGACGTCGCACGTCGAGGGAGGAAGAGCCGCGCGTGAGATTGAAGCGATTTTCGTGCGCTGTTTCTAACGGTGGCGAGTTCATGAGCAGGTCTTGCTGGGGCTTCTGTGGTGGCGTCGATACAGCTGTGATGTCCATCTCTTCATGCTCTTCCTGTAACCGTGACTGTCTGCCTGGCGTCTGTTTTCTTCGCATCTCCGCGGACGGAGCCCGCAGTGGCACAGCGATCGGTATCTCCACAATGTCATCCCACACGCATACACGTGCTCTTCTTGTAAGCTCAAGTGGTCCCAGATCAGGCGTCTTGAGCGTCTCCACTACATTCCATGCTTGTCCCTTCATGACAGCGATCTGTTTAGCGTACATGCGCTCTTTGAAATCGGCATCTTGCGAGAAGCACTTGCGGAGTGCTGATTGTGTATCACTCCACCATTGTTTCGAAGTGAGGAGGGGGAGGAAGTGGCGGCGAGTGGCTTCGGAGAAGGGCTGGCCGATGAGCGAGACGGGTAGGAAGAGCCAACCGAAGGGATAGCTGCGCCACTACAGTCTTATTAGCTTGGCCGTATACAACAGAAATGCAAAATACTCACAGCATCGGGGTGCTTCCAGGGCCACGACAAACTGTTGTCAATGGCACCGATGGTCACTGTAGGCGTTGGCCCACTCTGCATGGGTGTGTTGGACCGGCTAGTCGTGGTCATGGGCTCCCTTCGCCCGTACGGGTCTAGTCCGGACTGCTCCATCGACTGCCTCGTGTAATCGCTTGGTTGATGGTCATCGTCGTCCACATCGCCATCCATCTTGGGCGGCTCTGCGACGATGGTTGCCTGCTGTGTCTTCTGGTCGATCTTGATCATCCAGTTGTCTAGGCCTCTGTCGGTGTTTCGCATAATGTAGTCGAGAATCACCAGTTTCTCTAGTTGCTCTCTGAAGGACTGTTGTATGGCAGGCGTCCAGAAGCCCCTCCGTTGGTGTTGTGTGGATCCGTTCCCAGATACTTCGTCATCGTCCTCGCCGTCTGATTGCGAGCCATTGGGTCTGCAGTCCTCGGCCCATCTTCGCTTCTTCTTGCGTGCCGCTCTATCAGCGCTGTAGCCTGTGTTGTGCTGATCTGGCCATGGGTTCTCCTTCAGGAAGATGTTCGCGTCCTTGAAGCCCTTCAAGAACACCTGGAAACTCCCAAGTTTTTCCGGGAATGGCTTCCTTTTCCTGTAGTATGCGCGCCGGTCCCAGAAGTCGTAGTGAAAAGATTTGGAGGAAAGACCGACGACGTCGGTGTAGGGTACAAGGTTGGTGCGTAGCTGGGTATCGAGGACGTAGGCAGCGGCTTCGGAGATGTAGGACAGGTTGGGGATGAGACATGCGCGACCGAAGAAGAAGGGAAAGAGGTTACGGTGTATCCACTTGGTCCATTTGGGGTTTCTTGACGCGTAGGGCTCCTCGTCTTTGGGCTTGAAGACGCCCACGACCTTGCCCTGTGTAGTTCGGGCGAAGTAGCTGCCTGAGCTGCCTTGTGTGATCAGCAGAGGATGCACGTCCATTTCGATTGCCGTCCGAACGCTTTCCACGATGTCGTCGAATTCGAGTTTCGTCAGGCGATCAGAGGGAACGTCATAGTCGAAGGTGAGCGACTCTGCCGTCGCTGGTCGCACCCAGTCGGGCGCCTGGAAGACGGAGTGATGGATCTCAAGCGTCTCATCTTCCGCCGAGTCTTTCTGCTTCTTCATCTTGAATTTCTGCGCAATCTCGTCGGCCCATCGCTCGAATCGCGCATTGATGGCCTTGATGTCGACGCCGGAATTAGCACGTTGCCGTCGCACGGAAGAACTCTTCTTGTGGTTTGGTGAGTTCGCGCCGGAGCCGTTCGTGCGCATATTCGAATTCCGCTGTGGCTGTATCGGGGCGTACTGCGCATTGGATAGGGGATTCTGGTGGTGGTCACCCTCAAAGTCGCTGCCAGAGTCGTCTTCCTCCTCCTCGGCCTGGGCTATTCGGGCATAGCCCGAAGTCGGTGGTCGTTTTGATTTGGGCATGGCGGAATGTGCGGAATGAAAGAACGAAGGTCGGTTGGGGTTTGCTGTTCCCGACGTCGTCTGTCGATGCCTGCGATTATGTGGAATGACGACGGAAGCTGTTGCAGGGGGTCTCAGCCGCTAGCGCCGCCGTTGTCTAGCGCCTCCACTGTGGATCACATGCAAATTGGCCAGAGCACACCAGTCCATCTGATTCTAGATCAATCAAGTTTCCTACATGCTATGGGGTATCGAATTCTATATGCAGGACCAGGGCGCTCAGAGATGCGCAAACAACTGACAGCACTAGCCCCACCTTTTAGAAGCTATCGTCAAGATCCATCTGCCGCTTCACTATACTGGGACTGTCCTCCTCCATACCACCCGTCGAATCCGTAACGTCGTGGCCGGCTGTCATGAGTAAGTCGTCCACAATGCGCTTGCTAGCCTCTCGGGCTTTTCTACATGTTAGCTTGCATCAAGGGTAGTAGGACCGAGGGAACTCACCAGGCGTCTGCATCAGCTTGCTCTGTGGGATGTGGAATTGTATCGTCTTCGGAGGGCTAAAGTCAAGATCGTCCTCCTCTTCGTCGCTGTCGTCGAAAATTGTACCGCCGGTTCGATGGACGCTCATCGGTTGCTTGCCCTTTGCAGGTGTCTGCACGCTTATGCCTGGTGTCCGCGGCGTCTTCATGGGCGAGAAGATGTCGGCTCGTAGTTGCGGCGCGGGCGAGGATGGTGGTGAAGAGTCAAAGTCCAACAATCGTGTAGCAGCACTCTTTGGTGTAGGCGCACCGCGCTGGCCGGCGCGAGGAGTGAAAGCACCCGTGGGCTTGTATTTCCTCGGACTGATGAGCGGCGTGGCTTGTACACGGTATGTCTTGTCGAGGACGCGGTGGAGCAGTGGGTCGTTGTTGGTATGTGACTGTTTCGTAGCTGTAGGCTGCATGAACGGCGAAGACTCGAAGCCGCTCATGTCTGGTAGGGCTTGCGACTTGCCGGGTGTGACTGGTTCAAGCTTTGGCGTCTTGGTGCCGCCGATATTGGGTCTGAATTCAGACTTCAGCGCTTCATAAGGTGAAGACATGCCAGCAAACTGGGGCTCTTCCTCGTATTCACTATCTTCCTCCTCTTCGAGATTTTTGCCTTTTGTGATTGAGGGTGGAGCTCGTGGTGTGCTGTGTCCGAGAGAAGGCGAGTCGAAAGCCATGGTTGACTCTGCGTCTTCTTGTGCAGACAAGGGTCGGGGTGGTGTCGTGGTCGTTCCTGTTACCGTATCCTCGTCTTCAACCGTCTCATCATATGTCTGTGATTGCTCCGTCTCCTCATGTACAGCTGATTCGTCTTGGTCAGGGGCCTCGTAACCAGAGAGCGACACGTTTGCGCTGGCCTCGAAAAACTGTTTCCAGAACTTGGAGCCTTCCCAGACAGCTTCCGAATGCTTTCCATACTGTTCGACTATCGGGAGGATACCGGTGGTGACGATTCGGTGTGCTCGGCTGAAGTTTTGGTCAATTTCTGCCCGTGTCAGTCGTGATAGTGGGGTGTGCGAAGCTGTGTTTACCTTGCAGTGTGAGCGTGATCGACTGCTCCAGCTTCTCCAACTCTTCTGTCAGCGACAGGTTGCGCTGCGGCGCCATACTCATTCGAGACATGGTGTGGTTCGCGTCGGTGACTTTGTTTGGGTGGTTGTTGACAGACGCGCTCCGTCGAGTTCGGTACGAAGACTCGCGAGTGCTTGCTTGGCATCCCCGAGTTCCCCGCACCTCACCCAACACCAGCTCTGGCTACAGCCCCTGCCTCCATCGTCAACCATGCTTTTCCTAGCCTCCCGCACAAGTAAACCTGCGGAACCGTGCCGCTCGACTCGTGTGATGATCGGACCTGCACTAGGCTGACAAGCTGGAGGACGTCATTTCCGGGCCTATTAAACCCGATCAGGATGCGTAAGTTCGCGCCGCGCGACCGACGTGATACCACGAGAGGGGTTGTGCATACACTACGCGTACTCCGCATGTCCGGGTAGCCCATGTGAGCTTCCCGGTATACGGGATGAGGAGATCTGGGTAAGTATATGGCCATATGGGTGCTGCGGGGGAAGCTTAATCGCTTCGCCATCCCCAAGGTACCGTTATTCATCTGGTCTTTGCGTCTGCCCTTCGAATTTCTATTGCGCCAGGATAGCAACCATCATGTCATTTCGTCTTCCAGCAAGGACACTCTGGCAAGCTGCCCCGAGATTCGCGAGTATACCACGAGTAGCTCCTCAGACAGCACGTTGGGCTCGCAGTTACGCAGTTGCATCGGATCAAAATCGGACAGCCATAGTAACAGGCTCTGCTCGTGGAATGTGAGGCTCATAAACTTCATGGCCATATGCAATCATTCTGACTAAATCGCGACAGCGGCAAGGCCATTGCTCTTCGACTAGCTAACGATGGATATGATGTCTGCATCAACGACATAGAAGCCAACAAACCTGAAGCCGACGAAGTTGTGAAACAGATTCAAGGCTTAGGGCGCAAGTCCTTCTCATATAGCGCCGATGTATCGAACCTGAGCCAGGTCCAGGGCCTAGTGAAAGCGTCTGTTTCAGAACTAGGACCTTTAAACACCATGGTAGCGAATGCCGGTATCGCGCAAGTCAAGGCGCTGCTCGATCTTACAGAGCAGGATCTCAAGCGTATGTTCGAAGTGAATGGTCAGTCTGCCTTGCTTTTGTGTCGAGAACATCGATTGACATGTCTCTAGTATATGGCGTCTACAACTGCTATGCTACCGCAGCGAAGCAGATGATCGAACAAGGCAGTGGCGGCAAGATTCTTGGCGCAGCATCAATCGTGGCTTTCAAGCCTTTCGCTCTCTTGTCTCACTACAGCGCCTCCAAGTGGGCCGTTCGTGGCCTTACTCAAGCCTTTGCTATGGAAATGGCTGAGCACAAGATCACTGTGAACGCGTACGCGCCTGGTATTGTTGGCACCGCTATGTGGGACCTCATTGATGAGAAATTGGGTGAGAAGACAGGCGCGAAGAAGGGGGACACGATTAAGAAGTACACGAATGAGTTGATCGCATTAGGCCGAACAAGTGTGCCTGAGGATGTGAGCAGCACGGTCAGCTTCCTGTGCAGTAAGGACAGCGACTACATGACGGGGCAGACCATTGTCATTGATGGGGGTATCATCTTCACTTGAGCGTCTCGTCAGGCTACAACAGTGGCTCTACTGTCTATGTACGTTATATTCTTCCCTGCAACTGGCGTTCAACGTGTGTTGTGATTCATTGCCAGGTTATTCATTGTCTTTTCTGGTTGTTCTGCCAGCGTTTTACCACCGACTTCAGCTATATAAACTGTCTCCTCCTCGGTCGCATTACACCCTCTTCATTCTACTATTGCAACAGCAACCTACTTTCTGAATACCAAGTTATCAAAATCATCATGAGCTACTGGCCAGGCGGGAAGTTTTATGGGATACCGGATCTGGGCCCTGTCGAGGTAGAAGAAGGCTACTACGACTTCGACGATTATGGCCGGCTTGAAACAAGAAGCGGTCCCGTTCTACTGGCGGATCGTATTAATCCATTCTCAGAGCGCAGTCATAACCAACGCGCTCCTTCCGCATTTCGCACATCTACCCCACCTCCAAGACGACCTGAGCCAGCACGTGTGCAACGCGTTGCGTCCGACAACATCGACAGATCGTTGCTAGACAATTGGCAAACGAGCTTATCGACAATCGAGAACCTCTTCGCTGAAGTGCTCGAGAATCGTAATAGGGGGGATGCTCCAACGTATAGGAGGAAACGAGATCAGATGGAAAGCCTGTTGGATAGCTTGAAGCGGGCCATCCGTAACAGGACACCGGTAGCATGATCGCCTGGTTTGAGTTGGCTGGAGGCTCTGCTCTGAGTCTGTATTTAGTAGGATCTGATCTCTTACTTGCAGTTACAGTGTTTGAAGGTCATTCGGTCACGCCGTGTTTATATTCGACCTTTCTAGGCTTCTCCTGTGCGTTCAGGATTTCTCGGTATGAGGCTGTTAGTGTATAGCAAACTCGGTGTACCTGGCTATTTATACTTTTCCACATGAACCATTCTAACCCATCAAATAAGAACACGCAAGCTCTCGCTCCACATTTGATAACAAAACATGCCATCCGCTAGGTTCACCCACTGGTTCCATGAACGATTACATCGTAACTCTTCGGATATCAGCATAGACGACAGAGCACAGGCAGCACGTATCCTATATCGGAACCGTGATTTCCAAGTAAGTATGCGGCAAACATTCGCTATATCAAGTAGGAGACTTGCGCGTTGGTACAAAAGTTTAGGAGACATAGACACGCTAAGGACCGCTATAGAAAACTCTTGGGAAAGACAAGAAGACTGGAGAGAGAATAATCAGGAAATGAAAAGAATCATTTATCGCATGATGGTTGAGATGGAAGAAAGGGTTGAGGAGGGTCGTTAGGAACGGTGGAAGTCATATCGTCAACACCTGGACAATGACGGAACGACAACAAGGAGCTGATAGCACACTGGAAGGACAATACGTTTTATGAGCTGAACACATGGCTTTCGTTTGTACTTTGATAACTTCATGTGCTCTTGTCACAAATCACTTGATGAAAACACGTGTCGTAGTTGCCCCATCCTCTTCGCTTTCTTCTGGCTATGTGGACAATGCATGAGTGGCGCATCAAACACTAAGCTTTTTGAACGCTTTTGCTCCAGCGCTTTCATATAAGTAGTGACTGAGTCCAAGAATTAGAGTTGCTGGTCAACTTCATACCTCTTAAGACATTCGTTCCTATCTACTTTGGCTTCACTCAAATTTCGGCATTCATAATGTCCAGCTCTGACTACGATCGCAAAAGCCTAAGCAACTACAAGCATTTTGCTGAGTTTATGCGCGACCAAGAAGCTATTATGGACCGAGAGGAAGAACGCCGACGGCATGAAGACGAGGAACGATACGATGAAGAAGAATCAGTCATGGAAACCTCATTCCCAGAATCAGCGGTATCCCAAGAACATCAGGTGATCTATAGCGCGCTGCCGCTCCGTGGAGATACCTTGACACTCCCAACCCTTGTACAGCGTCAAGCCGACACCATACATATTACGTCGACAGGTCTTGACGATCGCGAGGTGTTTGCAAACATGATCACCTACAGTTACCGTACTAGAAGTACCCCTCAGCTGGAAACAGTGACCGGCGAGCTCACGCATGTACTCAATACTCTCTACATCAGGATAAATGGTCTTGAGAAGTTGAATACTGATCTCTCAGATATGTTAGAAAATGCGCAT
>Ga0265797_10008698_pt1 | contig 13420 bp, 11 predicted proteins | sample P2T30metagenome_FD_192433 | JGI IMG/M metagenome (GOLD analysis project Ga0265797, IMG submission 192433) | Plant litter microbial communities from East Loma Ridge, Irvine, California - P2 T30 | ecosystem: Environmental > Terrestrial > Plant litter > Unclassified | place: USA: California... | reverse complement strand
AGTTCAATTACCAACCAAGAGGCGTTGCTGTCCCTCGCGCCTTGCGCAGTCCAGCATTAGTACGTCGGTCACCGACAAGAGCTATCTCCAGTTCTCTTTGTTTAGGTAGCGTCTCAGTCACCCGGCAAAGACATGGCTTCCCGTGAGTCACCCTTGCAGCAGAACATGCCCGCTGCCACCGATGGCGATACCGGTTGTTAATGGCAGTCCTAGGAAACGCTGAAGTGAAGATTGAACTTTCTCTCACCTCCAACACATACCGACGCTCTTCGCAAGATACGCCTGAGCTTGTGGTCAAGACCACGATCGGTAGCGCCGAAGTCGACGTCCTCACCATCGAGCTTCGTGGGGATCAGGACAGCGGCACTGTCCTGGAAGAAGGCTTCCGCATGGAGCACTTCACATTCTACGACCTCACCACCAACAGCGAAGTCATCAACACAGACCCCTTCCCAGGCACCTGCGATCCGCGCGACGCCCTGTATCTATACGGTGTCGTGGAGATCCGATGTTCAAAGCCACTCGTGACAAGGCAGGATTTTGAGGATGTGAGTCCCTTGTCGGATCCTGTCAGGCAGCTCCAAAATGGTCACGAGTACCGCATTACTCTGAAGCCGCAGACTGTGTGGTGCTTTGCTGGGAGTAAGGAGGAGCTCTTCCATGGCAGAAAGGATGTTCCTGTTGAGGATCTTCCGGAGGGTCTGATGGTGAGGTTGGAGAGTGCGGATGAGCTGAGGTTGAAGGTAGAGGCTTGATGAGTTGAAGAAACACCAAGTCGAAGGCGGAATTTGACGTCTTGGCGGAAAACATGAGCCTTTCTTTGACATTCAAGAGAAAACCATTGACAGTTCATGACAACCGAACATGATATCGAACTTTCTCGCTTGAACAATACTTGAATCTCACAAATCGATGTCTTTGTACACCTATCGCGCGATACATTAACCAGTTGCTCGCCACGACCGACAGATTCTCCCCAGTCAAGCGTCTTCCTCCGCAGTCACCAGCCATTCCTTCAACCACCCAACAGCAGCACCCAACCCCCTTTCCATCGCTTCCCTCTCGCCTTCTCTCTCCGGATCGCCTCGCACAAAACAATTGTGTTCTACGCCTGGGAAATGTCTATACGAAAACGGCATTCCTTTCTCCAAAAATACTCTTAACGTCTTCGCCTTCAAAAACGGCGTGTACATGGCGTCCACCTCCGGCGCCAGGATCTGCACCGGCACTCGCGGCGACACGGCTTCGATGTCCGCTTCTGTCAGCAATGATGGGTGGCCGACGACTAGGCAGTCGAGTAAGGGCTGCTGGGTGCTGCCGGCTGGGTTCAGGATCTCGCTTGTTAGATGGAAGCCAGCCCAGCCGCCGTAGCAGTATCCAATTGCGCCAAGTCTGGAGTATTGGGCTCGCAGATGCTGTGCGCAGGCGAGTACCTCAGGCGAGCGTACCTCGCGTGAGTTGGCATTCAAGTGAGCGTCCAGGTTGAGTTCTGGTAAGGGCGGCTCGCGAGTGGTCAGGATGTCGGCAGGTAGAGAGTTGTTGTTGAAGCTATTGACAAGTGTCGCAGGTCAGCGAATACCTTTGGGAAAATTGCAAGCTTCTGGAAGCCTTAGGGCAAGCTCAGGACAGGCTCACAAGTCTGGCACATAGACTGTTGCTCCGACCGAGCGGGCCAGATGGTCGGCGAGCAGACGATTGTTGCGAAACTCCCATCCGAACAGATCGCAAATGAAGAGTATCGCAAAGGTCGAAGTCGGGCCTGTTTTGTAGGCTTGGTTGGAGCTGGTCGGGAAAGGGATCGTCTGGCCAATTGGCTTGCCCTCCCATTCGAAGCCGATGGTGCAGCATTTCGAGTTCGACATGGTGAGTAATTCTCACGCCACGTAAGGTAACGAAGACTCTGTAACGAAAGTATGGACACGTTACAGAGCGCATGTAACTGAAAGCACGACGGATTCGGATCTCCGCACGTCAGATCTCGCTTCTGGACCAGTCAGCTGCCATCCTGTAGCGAGGCCAGCCCACCACGCAATTGTGCATAGATTTAACTGCATCACTGCCTTGTAACCATCAGGTATCTCAGACTGATGAGGCTGAGCAGATCAACAAGGCTGAACCTATGTACGAGACTGAACAGACGGCAGTGTATCTTACACTCTCGCTCCGAATCTCCATCAACTGCTACATCCACGATACACGCAAGACATACCCACGACTCGTCCACGACTCACCCACGACACGCCCACGACGCACCTGGACAAAAATGTACGAATATGAACCGCTCGACCGCGAGCGAAAGCAAATCCGTCTCCTCACCCTCCAACCTGGCTCAGGCGATGACAAACTCTTCTGCACACTTGCAACTGCATATCTCGACACCCCGACATCACCTTATTTCGAGACAGTCTCGTATGTTTGTGGAGACTCAACGGTCAAAGCGACAATAATGCTCCATGATAGCGAGGTTCAGATTCCAACAACGTCGGAAGCTGCGCTGCGTCGTATGCGCCGCAAAAACAGATTGAGGACGCTATGGATCGACGCATTGTGCATCAACCAGTTCGATATCGAAGAGCGAGGTCATCAGGTTGGAATGATGTACGAGATCTACACCCAAACCTCCCACAACTGTATCTACCTTGGACTCAACGACCGCAACATGCAAAGAATCTCCGAATCAATGCTAGCGATACTGCGCGAGATATCAATCGAGACTCGGGATTACGTTGATTTCGAAACCATGCTGTCTGAGCCTTTGGGTCATCGCACATTCTCGGAACAGCCATTCTCGATTGACATCTTCCAGTCGGGCCTTCTGGAGTTCTTCCAGAATCCCTGGTTCACTCGCTTGTGGGTTGTCCAGGAAGCTTCTCTCAGCTGCATCAGCACCTGCTACATCGGTCGACACCGTCTTTCTCTAGTAGCTGTTCTACGCATCGGAAAATGGCTCTGCTACAAATGGCATCAGATATCGCAAAGGGACAGCGCACCGATTGGTGGCATACGGCATGCTGGATTCATTTTCGACGCAGCGGACAGAACCCATGGTTGCTGCTACCGCGGCCAAAGTAATCTGTGGTTCTTTCTGTATACTTTCGCCGAGTTCCATACTTTTGACCGCCGAGATCAAGTCTACGCCCTGGTAGCTTTGTGGCAGATACACACCAGAACACCAGTTTTACCTCTGATCTTGCAACCCAACTATGCCCTCAGTGCGCACGAAGTCCTTATCAACGCATCCAAGTTCGCTGTGCAAGAGACTAACAACCTTGAGTTGCTCCGAGACGTCTGTGCGAACACAGCAGGGAGGGATTGGCCGTCCTGGATCCCAGTCTTGGATCGCAGGTTGGGAAGCTACTACCAATCACGACAACTTCGTTTGGGTCGATTCAAGGCTGATGATCAAATCAATTTACGCTTGTTTAGTCCAATTGATCAATCAAACACCCTGGACGTCGCTGGCGTGTTGATCGATGAGGTAACAGAAGTTGACGACGTCTTAAGGTACGGACTCGTGCAGTGCACAAGAGATGCGCCTGTCCTTGCAATGATCGCTATGGAAACGCTGATGGCATCAATGGAGGACCTACGTCCGAAGTCTGAGTGGGTAGCGAGTTTGGGAGGTAATGCTGAATTGAGAGCCAGCATTGTTCTCCTGGCCGGAGGTCAACGATTCTCTGATCAAGAGATATTGTTAGCCTATCGGGATTTCAAAAGCTACATGGAAGACTACGCACTTTTCCCAACGCTCTCGAGGAGGGAATCCAAATCAGAAGAAGGGACACGTGCTATCCAATATGGTGACGATTTGAGACGTAGTCTCCAGGGCCGGGATGTATTTTACACCAACGATGGCCACCTGGGACTCGGTCCGGAACAGACTCGGCGCGGAGACATTGTTGCGGTCCTCTACGGATGCGAATGGCCAGTCGTGATGAGACCATTACCCACGCCAGGCGAATACAAGTTGCTGGAGTGCGCCTATGTTTACGGCATCATGGATGGCGCAGCGGTTCGCAGGCACAAGGAGTTGGGACGGGAGGACGACAGGTTCAGGATCATTTAGGATGTGACCCTCCTCCTCGACCAATCGACTTGCTTGCACGCACAACAGCACTTTTTTTGCGGTGATTTTGTTGCTTTTGCGGCACCCTCTCGCGAATTTCAACCGGGCTCCCACATTCAACAAGCAGCGATACATCCGCTTGCGTGAACTTTGGAGTGAGGCTTCTAACCCAATCTTCTTCTCAGCTCGATCATCTACCCATGTGGGACTCTTTCAAGGCTACCGCCTCAACAACTTCTTGAGAATCTCCATTATTGCACAATTCGCATACAAGACAACAACATAACGCGTGTTGGTGAGGAGTCGTACTTCCTACCCCGCCGCTTGAGCGGACAACTCCTTCCGAGGTTCAAGGGCGATGAAATCAAACATTGAAGTTCAGAATGCAATCGAGACTACCTACAACGCAAGAGACATCCGTGGCTTTATTCTGTCAAGATCGTTCTGACAAAGATAAGCGAACTACCTTCCGTTGCCATTCATTCCCAAGCTTGGCCTTTTTGAAAAGACCAGACTGACCAAGATGGGTTCCGAACGCCTGCCGCTGCAAAACAAGGGCATCTTCCGCAACCTCCCAACCTTCGACGACAGCATCAAGGACTTGACTGCCATAGTGACCGGTGCGAATGGCATATCCGGCTTCCACACTATGCGTGTGCTGCTCGAGAGCCCGCAAAGATGGAAGAAAGTGTGGGCTGCCAGCCGCCGCCCGCCGCCCGAGGCCATGATGAAACTCCTCCCGCAAGAACAGCGTGACAGAGTCGAGCATGTTGCTCTTGACTTTATGTCCGAGCCCGAAGAGATTGCGAAAGTGCTGAGAGACAAGGGGGTCTCTGCCGATGTGGTCTTTTTTTATTCTTATGCCCAACCGGCGCCGAAGCCTGGCGCTGGAGCTTGGTCGAATGCGCAGGAGCTTGTTGATGTTAATTGTAAGCTTGTCCTGCCTGCCGATCAACATGGTCTCAGCCCTCCCAATAGAGTCAGACGTGCTAACGAGATCGCAGCGGCGCTGCTCCGCAATTTCCTGGGCGCTCTGGCGTTGGCTAACATTGAGCCCTCACGGTTCTTACTCCAAACAGGAGCGAAGAACTATGGACTACACCTTGGAACAACGCGAACGCCACACACCGAGTCCGACCCCCGCGTGGACCACATGGAGCCGAACTTCTACTACCCTCAGGAAGACATCCTCTTCAAATACTGCGCCAAGCACCACAACACTAAATGGAACATCATCTGCCCAGCCTGGATAATCGGAGCCGTGAACAACGCCGCGATGAACGCCCTGCACCCCCTCGCCGTCTACGCTGCCGTCCAAGCTCATAAAAACGAACCCCTCAGATTCCCCGGCGACATCACCGCCTGGCTCAGCGTGCCCGAGCACAGCTCCGCAAAACTCACGGGCTACCTGAGCGAATGGGCCGCCTTGGAAGACAAGTGCGCGGACCAAAAGTTCAACGCCAGCGACGGCTCGCCGCTGCCTAACAACAGACTCTGGCCAGAGCTGGCCCGCTGGTACGGCTGCGGCGGGCACACCGGGCCCGAGCTCGACGAGACCAAACTCACGACCGTCGACCCCGGCGATGTCCCTACACCTCTAGGCTATGGACCTCCTCCGAAGCCGCGTTTCGCTTTCACCCTCACACAGTGGGCGCGGGAGCCAGAGAACCACGAAGCGTGGAAGGAGATCATGGCGAAGCACGAGCTCGACGACGATCCGTTTGACGGGAACGTGGAGGAGAATTTCACGTATGGGGATGCCGCAGCGTGGGCTCTGTCCGTGATGTTGAGCACGAACAAGGCTCGATATTTTGGCTGGACAGGGCACGTGGATACTCTTGAGAGTTTGTTCCTGGCTTATGGCGAGCTGAACAAGATTGGGATGTTGCCGCCGCTTGTGGTGGACAAGGCTAATCCTTTGATCTGATTGCTGTGGTTGGTGAATGAATCTGCGCTCCAAGTTTGTCTTACCGTTCAGTCTCAATTATACTCGAGGATGCTGTCTTGCCGAGATGCTAAGGTTTTTAGGAGGCCCCCCGACGTTCGTGGGGTGAGGAATCTCGGCAGTGCTTGCCCACAATGGTATCGCGATGTTGCGGTCGATAGCAGCATCAGTGGCTTCGGTCGATGAGGTGTCCATATTTCTTCTTCGAGTCCATGGTTGAAACTTGCCTTGATATGGCTCGTTGTCATTGATACTCAATCTTCGGGCGGTCGCTGCCACGGCAGATATTTATAGGACTACTTTAGGGTACGATTTCGAATCGAGATCTGGATTAGGAAGGTTCTAGCAGACAACATCGAAAACGGAAAGATACCATACCGAACTTGGGGAAGGCGCAAGCGCTATGACAAGCAGATAGACGTACAGATAGCAGGTAGACAGAGGGCAAATCAAACTTCCAAAAAAGTCTGCTCTCCGCCACTTTGATGTCCATTCCCCTTTCAAACCTATTTCTGAGTAAACTGCCACCAGTTGAGACTGTACCCGCTCCCGCTAAAGACAAAGAACAGGTCCTTCGTCCCAGTCGCACCGCTAACAGCACAATCCACAGTCTTCCACGTCTGAGCCCCTCCGGTAGAAGCGACATTACAAGTCCCCACCAGCGCACCACTCTGGCTTCCCAGCCGAACAGCAATGGAACCACTCCCTGTCCCCGCCACGCGAACAGCCAGAGACTTGGCCCCGGCAGTGCCGAAAGCGACGCCCTTGACTTTGATGTAGCTCCCGGACTTGACGCCCGTGACATCGAGGCCGCCCTCGCTGCAAGTCTCGGTCTTGAGGTTTGCAGAGAAGGCGATGGTTTCTGCTTCCTGGCGGACGTACGGGTCGAGGGTGCCGAGCTGCGCCGCGCCGGCTGTGGTCATCTGGATGGTCGGGATGGTGCCGTCGGTGTTGTACTTGAACTCCTCGACGCAGGCGGAGCGCTGGTAGCCGCTGCCACCCGGGAGGGCGCCGTTATGGTAGAAAAAGTACGAGTGGCCCTGGAAGTCGATGATGGCCTGGTGGTTGGTGAAGCTCTTGCCCTGGGTAGGCATGATGACGCCTTTGTACGTGAAGGGACCCGTTGGGGTGGAGCCGGTCATGTAGCGGATGTTCTCCGAGCAGCAGGTGCCGGCGTAGGCGACGTAGTAGGTGTTGCCGCGCTTGTAGACCCAAGGCGCTTCTTGGAAGCCGGCGCCGCTGGGCAGGGTGATCTTGGTAGGGTCCTGGCTGTATGAGATCATGTCTTGGTTCAGCTTGACGTAGTACAGGTTCGGGTTGCCGTAGTAGAGGTATGCTTGGCCGTCGCTGTCGATGAAGACGGTAGGGTCGATTTCGGAGTGTGCGATCAAAGGCTTGCCAAGTGCGTCCTTGTATGGACCGAGGATGTTGGTGCTTGTTGCAACACCGATGCTGTTTGAGCCGTCTTTGCTCCGGACCGGCACGTAAAAGTAGAACATGCCGTTCCTGTTGATGATTTGAGGGGCCCAGGCATCCGAGCTTGCCCAAGCGAAGGCTTTCAAAGACAAAGGCGAACCATGATCTTGCCAGTTCGCCATGTCCGAGGAGGAGTAGAGACGCCAGTCGGTCATGTCGTACGTCGTGGCGCCAGTATTGTCGTGGTCCAAGAAGGCGTAGACTCGTCCATTGTATACCAAAGGCGCCGGGTCCGCTGTGAACAGGGTTTGGACGAACGGGTTATCAGCTGTGGCCAGAGGGATAAACGACGCTGCGAGCGCCAGCAGAGAAGCCAGCATCATCGTGTTGAGGTGTGGAGTGTGAAGCTTTGAGGACCAAGCCTTGCAAAGGGCTGGCTTATACTTATGTTCGTATGATGGACAGTTCGGTAAAGCTTGATAAGACCAGGGAACAAGTTAGCGGCGAAGTTCCTCACCGTGTAGCTACGCCCGTTATGTTTCGGGTCCGGAGTCATGGTATCCGCGAAAGTATGCAGGGGTCCTTGTGTTTCAGAAGCTCAGATAGGAAGGAGATGGTTAGGCGATGTAATAAAACGAGCATCGCGCTTGGTTTCCCCCTCTAGCAACACATGCACATCATCTTCGCTTTCCTCGACATCGTGATTGCGCACGCTGTACGCGATCTTGGATTCTGTTGTCGCTTCTCACAGTATCGCAAAATCACCACCTCCTTCTCCCTTAGTGTTCATTCCGACAAGAAGTACACTGATGTAACAGATCCACTTTGCACTCATCAACTAGTGGCCGGACCATGGATGACTCTTCTAGCATTTTAGCACTAACATACCACTCATACATGCGACAAGAAATAAGTCTTCATACTCCTCGGCTCGACCTGAGCACTAAACCGGCCGCCCTCGAAGGAAAAGCGGTCCGTAGCCGTCCCATTGTGGCTGTTATCCGTCAGGTACGCAACAGCGTGATTGACCGGGCTGCCAGCCAGGTTGACGTTGATAGTGTACGGGTAATGAGCAGCGTTGATGACCGGGATAGCAAGGGTGCCGTTGGCGTTCTCCCAAGCAGTGACATAGACTTCCTCGACATCGTTGCTGCTGTAAATGCGCACAGCGCCGGGGCGGGCGAAGCGGAAGTAACCTGACATAGCCCACAGACGGGCGGCGACTTGGTAGTCGGTGCCGTTGACCACGATGAGGGGCGCGTCTGGGCTGGACCAGGTGCACCACCAGTTGAACCAGCCTTCTTCATTCTTGCGGAAGACGTTATGCAGAAAGATGGCCCACTGGAAGCCCTCGAACTTGTTACCCGAGACGTCCCACGTGGGAGTCCAATCTGAGCCACCGTCGCTCCACTCATGCTCCAGTTCCGGTTGACTGTACTCGAGGAGGTCATCGAAGGGACGCTGGACGTCGGACTGGTAATCGTCGTAGGTGTTGATGTCGAAGAGCTGTTGTCCGCCGGCTACGAGATTGAATTGGTATAGCAGGTTACGTTGCTGACGAGCGCCGGTAGAGTGACAGCAGGACATGGGCAGGCGGCCCGGGAAAGTCTGCTCGACCTTTGAGGAAAAGATCGACAGGAAGTCCCAATGTATGTAGCCGTCTGGAAGTATGGCGAACCATGAGAAGAGGTTGTAGTCAGGCCTGGGCGAAGGTGAGCGAAGAACGATGAGATGGTGGATGCACGGATGCTTACTCATTGTAGACACCGAGGCGACTCGTGTTGATACCCTTTTGTTGGTACTGCCTGACATACTCGATCAAGTAGTCTGCATACGCCCCACGCCAATCTTGCGTGCAGTTGGAACAGATAAAGCCGCCAGGAGCGGACCAAGCATCAGCGTAGAGCTGCAAGTCCGGATTGTACTTGAGCGCTGTCTGCGCCAGGGTCAGCTGGCAGCTGTCGTTGTTGATGGAGGTGATGGAGGTGTAATCGGCCGGAGAATCCGGTGTTGCCGGGACTTGTGGTAAGATGGTAGCGCCCTGGGACGATCCGATCAAGTTGCGAAGGACCGAAAGACCGCCAACGTTCTCAGAGAAGAGAGTCTCGACGACTGCTTGTTGGTCGGCGGCAGACAGGGTGTTGGTGGCGCAAGCTGCTCCAAAGGCGCCTGAGCATCCACCACCAACCATGATCTGGTATCTTTTGCCCGCATCCACGTTAACGGTGGTTTCGAAAGTCAGCGACTTGTTGGAGGCATCATAGCCGGCTTGAGCTGAGGCGACATGGGCGATGGCCGTAGCGGCCACAACAGCGGATGACTTCATGGCGGACTGTCGTGACTACGAGACGTGACGCTGCTTGTCTGGTGACCACCTATACCACTGCATTTTGTGGCTTTATTTATAGCATCGTGATTAAGGTTCTGTTGCTGTCGGTGTACCTACCAAATTCGGCTGTAGGGCGGGACAGTTGAAGAACCTTAGAAAGAATAATATGAGGAGATTGACTTGCCGTCATATATGCTGAAGGATGATACTTGACTTGCCGTCTGACCTGACAGCAAGAGAGAGATGCCGGACACACCTGCAATTCTCTTAGCCAAGAAAGCGACCGATGGACTTGCTCGATGTCTTGTCACAGCCGTGGTCAAACATGGGAGCCCCGCTAAAGAAGGACTATAAGAATGCATGTACATGTAGCCAAGCACTGAAGCACTGAGGCTCAACGCTTCCAATAATGCTTGTGCGTAGTCATCGGCACTAAGATGCCGAGTAACGCTGGATGTTCCGGGTAAAAGCAACGCATGACGCCTGCCATGTCGACTGCAGTGGTGTGCTGCACCGAAACTCCTCATACACTGCCATGGGCGCCATCCGCGTAGCCTCGTAAGCCAGGAATTCCGCTGTGGTCCACTACTTGAGGCACCGGCAAGATTCCTCGACACGTGAAAGCATCGGGATCGAAGCTGAAGCCTTACAGCCACTTCTGTCAGCTCAGCCGTTTTAGACGGTATTGGACACAAGACTACAGTTTCTCACACTGGAGCTCCAAAGGCACTTCGAAATGGACAGCGCAATCCGCAGCGAAACCGCGTGGATATGGTGGCCCTGTGCCGTCTCAGATAGCGTCCAGAACCCTTCTTGTCCACATGATCGATGAGATCGATTGCGTCGGTGGGAGAAAACGATTCGCCAACACAAGCATACCCCCTCGTACCAGCCCTCTGCGGATGCAGTGGTGTTCTTCAAATCGTTCCGAGGAGTCCAGCTGTGGGGAGTACATGTCCTCCTCAGCCGCTTTGGTGAGCCTCGCAACTCCTTGCAGGGTTGCATTCCCCTTCTAGAAAGCGCCGCCCCCTTCTGAAATATGCCGCCCCCTTCTGAAGAGTACCGACTTTCTTCTGAAAACCGCCGGCCCCCTCAGAAAAGTGCCGCATACTTCTCAAGAGTGTCGGCCCCCTTCTGAAAAGTACCATCCCCCTTTCCCAAAGCGCTGCCTTCGTCTAAGGAATGCGCGGCCCCCCTCCATTAAGACGCCACCCCCTCCCGAAAAATGTCGCCCACTTCTCAAGAGTGCTAGTCCCCTTCCAAAGGCCGCCACTCCAGTCGCTCGAATGAGCAGTCAATTGATCCAGAGCGACAATCAATCTAAGTGGACTGCTCTAGGCCGCAAATCTTCATACGAGCTTTCGTACCAGCCCTCGGCGCCTGTAGAAGCGCCGGTTTGAATCGCTTCGCGGGCGGTGTGTCGGCGGCGGGGAAGTGGTGGGAAGGGAAACTCCCCGCCCCCTCCCCACCGCCTCCCCCACCTACCATCCCCAACCCATGACGTGTCGAATTCGCTGCGCCGGATCTCCTCACCCAACATCGCGAACCACGTACTTGGAGAAAGAGAGAAAGAGGGGCTAGAGACAAAGCAAACAGATACATTAGATGCATGAGCAGGGCTCAGTAAGAGAAACAGTTAAGGGCGCACAGGGAGATTCTGTTCTGATTCCAGATCCCGAGATTCGTAACATCATGATATCGTGCTTGAGGTCCACAAAGGACTAGCCTTCATAACTGTGCTTTCGCCAGCAATGGTTGTAGGATCATTTCCTCGAACCAAGGCCGATATCCATTCTGACTCCACTCCATCAAGTACTGGAGCGCAGCGACCACGGCATATGCGTCGACCACAGATCCGGTAGAACCAACGGTACATCCCTTCCTGGAAAGCAGCCGCGCCTTGGTGACTTGATCCTCGTAGTATAGGCATTTCCAGTCGTGGCCCTGCACTACCAGAACAGGGAGGACGGGGATGGGTGTGTTTTCCGGCTGCCCAGCAAGTGCGAGCAGTTCGCGCAGTTTTGCGATGTGTCGCGGGAGCCAGTGTAATAATTGTGACTGAGCCTCGCGCATGCCTTCTCCGGTGAGCTTTGTCTCGATGTGTACTCTAGTCGGCACGAATCGTGTGGGCGCGTGGAGGGTGGGATTCACAGCGCTTGTCGATTGGAAGAGATCTTGTTTGTTTTGATCGGACAGTCGCAGGCCGATTGAAAAGTCGATCTTGCGGTCTGGTCCCTCTGTGCCTTGGCCATACTGTGGAAGGTCGAATGCATCCGATTCTATCGAGGCGACGGTACTGCATTCGCGAACTGTCAACTTCTGTCACTCGTCTTGGAGGATACCGACAAACGACTCACACGTTGTGGCATCTGAGCTCCTTCCGCCATGTCGAATGGCGCAAGGCAATTCTCAGTAATGGATGATGGACACCACTGTTCCACGCTGCCTCGTGCTCAAACTCCCCCTCCATCTCGTTCGCAATGTCGACAAGGTTGACTATGTCGGCGTAGGGAGCTGGTCCACCCACGCGAGCGCGCCGTCCAGAGAACAACTCATCGTCGCCGGGATCAATGTGCGGTTCCATCACAGATCTGATGTCTTCATGTAGGATGCACACTCTTCTCGCATCGCCGCATATTCTCAGCAAGCTTCCGCACACCTACTGGAAGGTCGCGCACGGTTCCAATGCTCTGTTGTTCCACCGAGTAACGAGCAAGAGTCAAGTTTTGAAGGAGCCTCTTTGGACTTTCGTTCTTTCGACGTTTTGCTCCACGGCTCTGGCTAGATCCCGTAGTAGAGTGAGTTGCAGATGAACGGACGGATGAGGCTGACGATGCCGAGGGACTCGGTCGCAGGTCAGGCACGGCGGCGCGAGTAGAGAAAATGGATGACGGGCTCGGTCGAGCGTCGGGTACGGCGAACACGTCGGCGCGAGTAGACGGTGCCGGTCGAGGTGTGGCATCCTCGACTTCTGGACCTCCAAAGCTGGTGTTTGGTGTGGGTATCCTTGGCCGTCGCTCCGGTGTCTGCTGAGTCTGGTTGTCGTTCATCTCGACCCAACACCGTTTCCGCCCGGTTGGTTTCAGGGAGGCGTCCGACGAGTCTGGAAGACTCTCGATCCAGTGTATGATGTGATGCGGGAGCACCATGATGCCTGCATGGTCGATTGTGAGGTCATGTATCTTGTATATCGCATCAAGCGCCCAGTGTAAGCTGTACGCCCGGCAAGACCCGGCTGCTACGGCTACGACTACGGCTGCGGCTACGGTCAACCCCAACCTTAACCCTAACTCGAACCTCTTGGAGTCCTCTTTCTAATGCCGTACATGGGTATCCCACTCGCCTGCAAAACACATAAGGCCGCTATTGTTTCTTTTGCACTCCCCGTGGCTGTTGAGAGCGATCACTTGACATGCTAAAGTACCTTCCCGGCTCCAGGCAGCTGTGGACGAGAAACATCAAGCATCAAAAGTGGCTGTGAGCTGGTTCTTGAAGCTTCACCAGTATCTTACCCAGACCGCACGGCAAGGCAGCTCTTAGGGCCGATCGATCATGCACATCAACCCAGTGATAGCGTTCCTAGAGACGGTAAAGAATAGCCTTGTTATATCTGTCGCCGCGATAGCCTTGTCAGTTTCCTCAGATCGCTTGTTCAGGAAGCCGC
>Ga0265797_10008697_pt1 | contig 13421 bp, 10 predicted proteins | sample P2T30metagenome_FD_192433 | JGI IMG/M metagenome (GOLD analysis project Ga0265797, IMG submission 192433) | Plant litter microbial communities from East Loma Ridge, Irvine, California - P2 T30 | ecosystem: Environmental > Terrestrial > Plant litter > Unclassified | place: USA: California... | reverse complement strand
TCCGCGATGAACAACACATCGTTCTCGGCTATGCAGCAGGGCATCCCTCCAATTGGTACTACCATGGCTTCTTTCGCTAACGCGCCGGCTGCCGCCTCCACAACCTCGCTTCTGGCTCGCCGCTTTTTCGACGATGCGCATGCTGTGCCATTGACTTGGAACACCATGGTGGAGGATATGCGACGTGCCGTTCAGCGTTATCGCGAGGTCATTAACAATGGTGACCGCTCGGAATATGTACGCAAAGCTGAAGACATCTCGGACCACTTGCGCCTCCTGCTTGCCGCCGGATCGGGAACCACCGACAATCACTCCGGAAACCCTTCCATCATATCCACTAACAAGGCACTATACCCCCACTTCAGGGAGATGATGTCGCGCTTCTCGAAGCTTGTATTATCATCGCACATCGCCGCCGCAGACTGGCCCGCTCCAGACTCCTACCAGAAGTGTCTGCAAGAAGCCGAAGGTGTGCTACACGGTGTCTATTCATTTGTGGAGGTTGCACGACAGCAGCGGGGAGAGGACATCCCCCGCCTCACACCGGGCTTCGTCTCTGGTAGTAGAAATGCGGGCAACTGGCAGAGCAATGGCCTGTTTTCCAAAGATCCAATGGCTTCCATGACCTTCATGGACGATGAGCCCGACACTATTATTGAGCCAACTGCACAACTCGACCAGGCACTTTTGGAACGACTGGAGGATTTGAAGAGGCTTGTGGTTGCGAGCATTAGGAGACTGGACGAGCACCTCGTCTTCCGCGAGACTCTTGTCACTCCACAGAAGCACAAGAAGATCGGTAACAGCATTTGCAAACAGGGAGGCCAGGTTGTTGAGGTTTGCCGACCTTATCTCGCTACCGTGGAATCAATCAATCTCGCGCCGCTAGGATCTGACTTCACGAATCCACAAATTAACGACTTTGCCGAACACAAACAGAAAGTCTACGACGCAACTTCGGACCTTGTCATGGCGTGTCAGTCTGTTGCAAGCCCACTTGCTGATGAGTGGGCAGAGGTTCGTGGTACATCTCTAGAAGAAAGAGTGAACCGCGTACGCACTGTTGGCCGTGAGCTTGACACAGCAGCTTCCCAATTGTTATTCTCCCTTCAACTCTTGTCCGAGCTTATGCCATCAGACGATTTGCTCGGAGCGAACTCTCATCGTATATCAGACGGCGGTGCGGTATTCCAGCAGCATATGCGAAACAACTCTTCGAACTTCCGACCGCAGCATTTAGCAGATGTTGGCCATTCAAAGTCTTTCACGGAAGGTGTTGCACAACCTGCGGTCGACCAGCGCAACGTTGACAACTCAAAGGTCAAGCGTTTCTTCGGTGAAGTTCCCGCGACACCCAAGGAGTCACAGGATGTTCCTGCGTATCTCCGTCTTGACCATGAAGGCGAGATCGCTTACGATACCAAGACTGAGCCAGCGACACTACGTGGAGGTACGCTCACTGCGCTCGTTGAACAACTCACCAGACACGATCGTCTTGATTCACCTTTCAACAACACATTCCTGTTGACCTACAGATCGTTCACCACTGCACCTGAGCTGTTCGATTTGCTTGTCAAGCGTTGGACTCTCCAGCCTCCATATGGTCTTGCAGATGATGAGCTGCAGCACTGGATTGATCAGAAGCAAAAACCCATCCGCTTCCGTGTGGTGAACATTCTCAAGTCGTGGTTTGACAACTACTGGATGGAGGGTAGTGACGACCAGAGTCAGCAGCTTATGCAAAAAGTTTACAACTTTGCGCAAGATACTGTCCAGTCGACTAGCACGCCAGGTGCAGGACCCCTGATGACTGCCATTGAGCAGCGCATGCGTGGCCAGGATGCTACTAGCAAACGCTTGGTGCTTACGCTCAATGCACAAGCACCTGCTCCAGTCATTCCCAAGAACATGAGAAAGCTCAAATTCCTCGACATTGACGCGTTGGAGTTTGCTAGACAGCTCACCATCATCGAGTCACGCCTGTACGGAAAGATCAGGCCCACAGAGGTGCTGAACAAGACGTGGCAAAAGAAGCTTGCGCCAGATGAGCCAGATCCAGCCTCGAACGTGAAGGCTCTGATTCTGCATTCGAACCAGCTTACGAACTGGGTGGCTCAAATGATCCTTACGCAAGCCGATGTCAAACGCCGCGTTGTTGTCATCAAGCACTTCGTCACCATCGCCGATAAGTGTCGCTTCCTCAACAACTTCTCCTGCCTGACATCCATCATCTCAGCCCTCAGCTCCGCACCCATCCACCGCCTGAACCGCACCTGGTCCCAAGTCAACGCGCGCACGACGCAGACTCTCGAGTCCATGCGCAAGCTCATGGGCTCCACGAAGAATTTCCTCGAGTATCGCGATACCCTGCACAAGGCCAACCCGCCGTGCATTCCTTTCTTCGGAATCTACCTCACCGATCTCACGTTCATCGAAGACGGCATCCCTTCTATCATCAAGAAGACGCAGCTCATCAACTTCGCCAAGCGCGCCAAGACCGCCGAAGTCATCCGTGACATCCAGCAGTACCAGAATGTGCCGTACGGTTTGCAGGGTGTGAACGAGCTGCAGGAGTACATCCTGCGGAATATGCAGACGGCGGGAGATGTGCATGAGATGTACGAGCGCAGTTTGCAGGTTGAGCCGAGGGAGAGGGAGGATGAGAAGATTGCCAGGTGAGTTTCTCTCTTCACTCCATTGTCGATGGAGCTCGCAACATCGTTCGTCAAGTACCGACTAACTGACTATCTACAGATTGCTCTCCGAGTCCGGCTTCCTATGATAAGAGCCACGAGGACTTCAAGAAACTACGACGACGACGGGAACGAACAACACCAGTGGAATCCATGAACATCTACGACGTTATACCGAAGAGATCACAACGTCACACAGTATGTCAGACTGATTATGTCGAATGACCACGGAGTAAGTAAGTGCAACTTACAAGAAAGAAGAAAGAAGGAAGAAAAAGAGATAGAGGGACTGGGGCAAGAAAGAACAGAAAAAAAGAGGGGAAAGTACGCGTGTGAGAAGGTGGCCAAGAAAACATATGAGAGATGTCATGAGATCAACGAAATCGAGAGAGACCATTCTTAACGGGAACCTGCTGCTTGCCGGAACTGAATCTTTTCCTTCTCTTTCGAACAACTTCTTGGACGGCGCAACCGTATCTCGTTTTCGCTACGGAACGATCTGGCCTTGCAACAGCGAGTTTGCAGCCGAGAAACTTCCTGGAAGCATGTGGTGGCCGATGTGTTTTCGCTTTTTGCTTCTCGCTTTTGCTTTTGCTTGGTGCATATCACACTAGCAGGAGGAGGGGAGAAGCTTCTGCTGTACGGGAAAGGCTCAATGGCTTGTTGGGAAGGGCGTTGAGAGAAAACACATGGCGAAAACGTGCAATTTGCTTTTCTTTGGTCGCTGACATTTCTTCAATCTTGGAAGCTCTTCGTAGCGAAATAACATGGAGCAAACGGTCTGATTTTGCAATTCCCTACCCTTGCCATCCCCTCCCCTCCCCTCCCGTCCCCACACTTCACCACTACTATCTCTTGAGCACACTTCCCAAGAAACTCAACACCTCCTCCGCAACCTCCCCCCTCTTCGTCTGCAGCGCAAAATGCCCCGCGTCCACAAACTTCACCACCGCACCCGGCAGATCGCGCTTGAACGCTTCCGCGCCCGGCGGGAGGAAAATCGGATCGTTCTTCCCCCAAATCGCCAGCAGCGGGACTTGCGAGGCGCGGAAGTACGCGTGCAGCGCAGGGTAGCTGTCGACGTTGCGGCCGTAGTCGGCGAAGAGCGTGAGCTGGATGTCTTGGTTCTCGCGTCCGGATTGGTTTTGCAGGAAATCGAGGGTCGCGTCGGAGGGGTTTATTAGGGGCAGGTCCTGGGAGGGGACGCCGGCGGTGTATTGCGTGTGGGTGGCGGGGAGGGTGAGGTAGTTTTCGCGGAGCCAGGAGTGGGCTGAGGTTGTGAGGTCGGTGGGGTTGGTGGAGGTGGAAGAGTAGTCCCAGAGTTTTTGGATGGGCGCCCAGAAGGGTTCGGATAGGCCCTCGGCGTAGGCGTTGCCGTTTTGGCTGATGATTGCGGTGATGGAGGAGGGGTTTGCTAGGGCGAGACGCCAGCCGACCGGGGCGCCGTAGTCGAAGACGTAGAGTGCGTAGGAATTGATTTGGAGGGTTGCGAGGAGTGATTGGATGGTGGCGGCGAGGTTGTCGAAGGTGTAGACGAAGTTGGCGGGTACCTGGGTGAGGCCGAAGCCGGGGAGGTCGGGGGCGATGATGTGGTATTTGTGGGCTAGGAGGGGAGCTAGGTCGCGGTATTGGGTTGAGGAAGACGGGAAGCCATGAAGTAAGAGGAGGGTTGGGAGGGATTTGTCGCCGGCTTCGAAGTAGTGGACTTTGACTGAGTCGTTGACGGTTACGTCGTGGTAGGTCGGGGTGTAGGCCATGTTGATGAGATGGATGTGCTGTGTTGTTACTTTCGAATATGGTGTCAACTTTGTTGTCGATGTCTGATATTGCTGTGATTCTAGCAGAGCGTAACAGCGGGATATATATTGATTGGTTTCTCCACATATCGTCATATATGCAGTGCTTACTGATCAAGCACAGTCATCAATTGCCCAGCCTGATTAATCCAGCTGAGCAATATGTCTTGCATCGAAGAAGCCATATTACAAGAATGCGACCGACTGCACATGGCTGCAACGATCGACCGTGATATAGGCGGCGCTACTCCTTTACGAGTTCTGGGTCAGCGAGCGCATTACTAACGATGTTCCAGATAGGCATAGTGGCGTGCCAGCAGCATTCGAGCGAAGCGAGAAGGATTCTGCAGGGAGCGCTACGATTGCGTCAGCCAATGCGAGCATTAGTATGTGCAATCAGTCACCGATGTGTTTTAACACTTGCTGTTCTTGAAACGTTCGATGATGCTGTATCTCGCTCGAGATGACTTGATGGAGATGGACTGACGTTGATGAAAACCTTTGAAGGAAGCCAAAGCGGATTGCGTGACGTCGCGCTTTGTAGAAGGGCGCATACATGTAATAATAAATCTAGACTGGGGTTCGACACCAAACACGATTGCATGATTTTCGCTCGTCGCTAAGATATCCACAAACATGTATTGAATCATCCTCTTGATCATCGACATCTTCGATTCCACAGCCATGGAGTGCACACACCAACGTCGTGAATATCGCATCATGTAAATGCGATGCAGAAGACCAACCTCACCAATACTCATACTTAACTACACCTTCCGGACCCAAGACTTGTCCCCAGAGTGTCTCGAGATCATCACTCATTCTCCAACCGCTCGGTGCAGCCCAATGCAATTGCGAGACAGGAGCTGGAACTCCCGTTTCCGAGTGCGGGTTGCCCTGTGATATGTAACTGAACCCGAACTCTTGCGAACGGGTTTCTGTCCTTGGACACGGCGATACTTCTACCCCGATAGTCATCTCACATAACGCGGGCATGACGTTGACAGCCCGAGCTGCGGCCACCCAGACTCGCTCGAGTGCTTCCGTTGGTTCCGAGCGGAAGTTCAGGATGTAAGCGTCGCCTATTCGAAGTGCTTCCTTGTGTTCGTTATACGTGTCTGCCGGTGCGTCGTCTTCGTTGTCGGAAGGTGTGGCTTCGTCTGCGGCGCCATCGACTGATGTGAACTCGCTGTGTACCGAATCGTCATCCGAATCAGAATCCATGGTGTATTGTCTGCTCGGCTCATCGCGTGCGAAGCCGGGATGCCCGTCCAAATACCATCCTCCATCTGGGCGAAAGCAGCTTATTTTGGCATGGAAGTGTTTCAGGCCGAGCCATTGGCCACCATGTGCGCGCGACTCTGGGGGCCAGAACAAGGTCTCGTCGACGCAAATGGGACCGACTAGCGACACCCAGGCTAGACTTGAGCACGACGAGATGAACCGGTGTAGGGCGAGACTGAAAGCGTCGTGCTTTGTTTCCTTGGTAGGCGTGCGCAAATCGGTGCCTGTGAATCGGTGGTCCAAGGGATCCTCGAAGAGATACTCTAGATTAAGTCTCGCCAGGTGCGAGCACCGAGTGCTGCTGAGTGCTTCGGCAAAGTCGAATCGCAACTGCTTGCGCAAGCCTGGTTTACTCTTCTCGTTGTCGTAGAGTGCCAAGTCCAGTCGGTCAACATGCGGCATGTTCGCCAACAATAGGACAATCGATCCCGGAGCCATGTATCTTGGGTTAGAGGCAACGCCGAATTCCGAGATTCTGTTCAGAACTGGAATTGTGGAGGATTTGATGATTTGTAGATAGGACTGAGCGAAGCGAGCGTTGGATAGATCACCTTTGATCTCAATGTCATGAATGTTGGAGCCAGTGCCGAACAGTCTTCTGTCCCGGTAGGCACGATCGCTAGGCGAGTAAGGGGGTAAAATGAAAAGGTGCAAGCGAGGAGCTCCCTCGACTTCGTCAAGAGGCTTGAGAACATCAAAGAGCGTCTCCAAAGAAGTAGAAAAAGCCTCGTCGTTCCGCCTTCGATCTGCCCGTCTTTCAAATCGCGTGCACGCATTAACACTGTAAGCTGGTAGGACAGGCGTGAATACCAGATGGCGGAGCAGAGCATGTCGAGAAGGGCGCCTAGTCACAAGTCTCTCGAACGTGAGCAGATCGTCGGATGTGATCCTCAGCGAAGAAAATGTCCGTTGTTCTATTGCGTGTTGTATTTGAAGAGAAGTGCTTGCATACTGGCTGATGCTTATCTTTGGAACGTGGGAGAGTGGTGCCTTTGTCGTCTCTAGCTCGGCAAGATGCGAAATGATCCAGGCTGTCAGTTCAGGTGGGAGGTTGTTCAAAGACATGTCTGGCCATAAGTTAGCGAGCTGCAGTTGAAGTATGTCAGTAATACGGGTACGTATTGGATGAAGATTGTAGGAATGTAAGTTGGTCGATGAAGCCGATGTTCTACCACAGCGCTTGTAGAAGCGATACTACTTGCTCTCCAACAAGCGCCTAACGTACTTGATTAGGACATGCAACGTACCATGATATGCGAGGCGCCTTGGCGTCTGAAATATACGCAGTGGATTTGGTGAGATACACTCAGAACTACGCAAAGGCCTTCAGGAACTTCGCCTGCTTCCCGACGTACTGCGAATATATACATGTAGGTACCGGATTCGGTCACTTGGTCACAGTTTGGGACAGCGCTTAAGCCGGCGTCAAAAAGCACCAAGGCCACCCAAGCAAACTTGCCAAACCAACCAAGACCCGCGGAACAAGGAGCGAAGGAAGAAGGATCACAAGGGGGTCAATATACTCACAAGAGTAACATCTCACTTTCCCACTGCTGTTCTAGGATAATATCTTGATTGCTTCTTAATCTATCTACATATCTTTAACCCTTCATGTACTGGAGCCTACTCTTTCTTTCTAAAACTCTGTGGTCCATTCTTGGACGTCAAATATGCTACACTCAGCGCTGTTCTGCTATGCTGGAACTGAAAAAGGAAAAGAAAACAAAAGTATGAAGGAGCATGACCGCGAAACGCTGCAAAAAATTCAAAGGAATCGTTTGGTCCATGGCTCAGAGTCGTTATAAGGAGCCGACGGCATGCCGGAGAATGCGGTGCCGTGCGAGCCTGTGCCCCAAGGCGCAGTTCCTGTTCCTAGGAAGACACCAGTACCGGATGGATGGAAGCTCGCGGAAGGTCTCGTCGTGTTGTTCTGCGGAGACGCTATTGCCGTTTCGACGACCGTCTCGATGATCTGGACTTCCGTGACGCGCTGGATGGGCTGCACGATGATCGTCGTCTGCATGATCATGACCACGGGCTCTGCGATCACTAAAGCAAAACAGAAGACATCGGATCAGCGCCACTGTGCTTTTGCAAAGAAATGAGCTTTTACACTCGGTATCTCCCGGCAATACCAGTCGCTACAGCACCCGTGGGCGTGGCCTCCGCCGCCCTCTTGCCATTCTTCTTGCTTAGATTGCCGAGTCCAATTTGGCCGACGCCGGGGCTGGGAAGTTGGGCGGGGACTTTGGCGAAGGTCTGGGTGTATATGTCTGGGTACCATGTTTTCACGCCGCCAACGAGGGTAGGGCGCCAGTCTGTTGTCACGGTCGGGAACTGGGTTGGAACGTCTACGCCGCCCACATTTGGGTCGTGAGCTGCTTGGCGGACTCTGTGGATGGAGGTGGTTAGCGAGGGTGTGAAGAAGAGCGACTTGTTGGATGCGACTCACTCAAGGACTTCGTAGTATTCGGCGGTCAGGCCTGTGGGCTCTGGTGCGGCCTCCTCAGAGACAGAGGGTATCGTCGGCTGCAGGTCGCTTGCGAGGGTGTATGCGGCGGCATAGAGGGCCGAGAAGAGGCAGACTGCTGCGAGCTTCATTGTGTGTATGTGTGAGCGGTGGAGGTGGTGGAAGAGGCGGATGTGAGGGCGACGCGAGGGCGCGGTCTAGTATTGCAGTTCCCGTGGGTATAGAGGTGCTGTGTGTATTGTGCGAAGGTGTAGCCGTGCGTAGTAAGGTATTGAGTTGTGGCTGGTAGTGGTATGTGGTGTAGAGAGGAGTGGTTGTTGTGAGGTGTGGTGCTAATGCAGGTACGGAGTGGTGGTCTCGTCTCCAGCTCAACGGAGCGGGGTCTCAGTGTGCTGAAGAAGAAGGCACACGAATTGACGATGTCTCGAAGGTGTGTCTCAGAGATGTGTGATTGTGGCGTAGATATGAAGGACAGGCAGAGGTGTATTATTAGTTGTGAAGAAGGATAAGAATAAGGATATGGTTTGTGTCTGAGTCTGAGTCTCCCGGGATACGAGATGCAAAAGGCGCCGCCTCCCAAAAGCCCCCCGAACACTGGCCAGACGCGCGTTATCCTCCATTGGTGCGCAATGTATAGACTTTGCGGGACCGACTCCAACAATAAATTATGGAGCATGCCAGGGAGAAGACCATTGGCGGACTCTTGCTCCAAACAAGGGTGCTCTCCTAAGCGAAGCTTGGCCCGCAACTCTATTTCACTATTTCATGACAGCGGCCGTGCGAGCAAGATATCCAATCTCAACGCAACGCCTCTCCTGCTTTCCATGCACATCATTATATAAGTCTTGCATTCACCTGGAATTGGTCTACTGGAACGTGTCTGCCTCTTTGAGGATTCATCAATCTTGGATTGCTATGTGCAAATGACGGCCGTCTCGACTATACTCCACCGCCACTAGAAGACGCCACCGGGTCGATACGAGCACGGCTCTTGTGTCCCGAGAGAAACACCGTTCCTCTTCACAAGTACAGCTATCCGTGACACCTGATGGATCATTCTGGACCATCAGTTTGGGCACGAAGCAGCAGTTCACGAACCATCTGCACGATCTCCGGACTTATATTCTGCCCATCTAACGTGGATAGCACACAAGCTGTTTGTTACAGCCGATGCTATCTACTGCTGATCTGAAGCAAGCCTCCTGAAACCCTAAGCTGTGACATATCTCTTTGTTGTATAATGGTGCTGTTCACCGGAAATGGTAAAAGCTGGATATCTTTCATTGTTTGAATTCAGGACACACGCAGAAACCAAGTCCGCTGATCAAAAACTAACAAACACAACCATAACATATCAATCCACAAACTATGGCGCCAAAACTTCGAAGCAAATCCCTCTCCGGCCGTACTCATCGTGCAAAGAGCCTCCCAGCAGGCCGACTAGACCCAGCACTATCGCCCGTGAAATCGCCACGGAAACCGACTCCCTTCAAACTCGGCCGCATCAAACCCACCGACATCTCCATTTGCAAAGCCTGCAAAACACCCATCCTCAAATCTCCTTCACCGCCACCCACCCCAAAACTCACCCAGCCCGCTCGCAGCCATCTAGAATACGTCCTGCAGACCTCCCTTCTCCAAGCCCACGGCCGCACATCCAACATCCAAACCGCCTACGCCAGCGCATCCAAAGACTACACCGAGCTCGGCAACAAAGACAGAACAGGCCCAAAATCGGACTTTTCCGAAGAGAATCTGGAGCCAGGATGGAGACACGCGCCCTACACCGACGAAGTCTGCAAGGTCACCGGCACGCTTTACGGCGAACTAGGCAGGGCTTTGGCGACGAGCCAGAAGACTGTCGTCATGCTTCATGAGCTGCTCGAGACTGAGAGGCTGCGATTGCAGGCGGGAGAAACGGAGGAGGCGATGGGGTTGAGGACGGAGGAGGAGAATAGGTGGTTTAGGGCGCAGCATCATGCGCGTTTTCTGGCGTCGTTGCCGAAGAAGAGGGTGAGGCATAAGAAGAAGTTGGAGTTGAGGTTGTAGTTGGTAGTGGAAGGGGGAAGTTCCTGCTCTTTGCCAGAATGGACTGAGTAGTTCTTGAATGTAGGTAGAAGAGGAACTCGTGCTGGAATGTTTGCTTGGTTGCTCATTGACTACGTCTTTATAGCTTGCACCAATCGACTGCTAAACTTGTTTCCAGCGATTGTTCATGACCCTCTTCATTGCATCCTTGCTTGTATTCACCACTACAATTAACCGATATCCTTAGTGGCTATATATCTACGACGAGGCCAATGGCCGGCTCCATTGCCTACGTCTCCTTTCCAAGGTTTACGAAAAATCGCCAGTCTATCATGTCGACGATGTATCGTCGATTCCTCGAAGCTCTGCTGACGCTTACTGGGACTGGTAGCTGTTTCTCACGGCCTGCGAGGTCACTGGAGGACAGCTCTTCTAAGGATACCGTGCAAACCAGGACTGTGAATGCCAAACCCCATGGCTTTGCCACACAATCAGCGATCAGCCCGAATCAACAATTTGCAGCCGAACCCAGCCACTCCAGCTCCTCTTCTGAACAAGACCGTGTCCGAAACCTGCACATCCTCACCCGCCGAACTTCCTCATCCAGCAACAGCAGCAGCAGCACCACCACCCCAACATCATCTCTCCGCTCCCTACCCAGCACCCTCCGCGCCACCCTCACCCGCCGCATCTCCTCTTGGCAAACCAACCACTCCGACCCTTGGCCACTCGAAGAACCCACCGAAAATCAAACTACCACTTCATTCGAAAACACAGCAACCACCCCAAGCGAAACCGAAAGCAACAACGAGGACCTCATAGCCTCGTTAGACGCCCTCGCGCTCTCGCAGCATGAACGCGAGGTATTGAGTCGGATGCAGCTGGTTTGTCGGAGTGCGAGAGCTACGAGGGAACGAAGACTGGAACCGCAGGATTGGAACGATTTTAATGAGACGAGCAGCATTGAGTCTGGCCTTTGTCTCCGCGGAGGTGGCGACGACGACGATAACGTGCGGCCTTTCAGGACACCTCGGCGCCGCACGAGTCTTCCAGTCAGTGAACCAGTCTTTCCGAAGCCGGATTCTGCGAGACCACCGCGTGGGCTTTGGTGGCTCGCGGGTGGGCGGAAGGGGCAGGTGCCGACTTTGGGGGAGTTGAGGGTTAGGAAGGAGGTTGAGCGGGAGAATCGGAAAATTGTTGGGTTTTGGGGGACAGTTTTGGGGGTTAGGAGGCTGGGGAGGGTTGGGATTTTGGGGGAGGGCGAGGGTGATGGTGGTGGTGATGTGGAGGGGGATGCGGATGCTGGAGGAGGCGATGATACTGGTGTTGGCGAAGGAGTGTTGGAGAATGCTGATGCTGGTTCGTCACACCGGAGCAAGAGTATCGGCTCGATCGTGGGAGCTCCAGGAGCTGGCGGTGGCGGCAGTCTGGCGAGCTCGCACCGTGAGCGGGAGGTTGAGGTGGATCAACCTGTCGAGGTGAAGGTGAAGAGTGTGGCGAGTGCCGCCGGCAGCACTAAACAATCGAAGGCAGGCAGCCCGAACGGCACTGTTGAGGACCAGGGATCTGCCAGGTCCAGAAGCATAAAAGATTCTGGTGCTGCAGAGCCCAAGGGAGGATCAGAAAGCGCGGAAAGCGTTGCTGAGGACCACGAATCTACTAAGACTGGAAGCGTGAAGGATGCTGGTGCTGAGGAGCCTAAGGCAAGGTCGGAGAGCTTGAAGAGTAGTGCTGAAGAAACTGGAGTGGCGGAGGCAGAGAGCGTGAGAGGCAGAGAGGGAGTTGCTGAGACCGTGGGTGAGACCGAAGCGAAGTCTTCGAGCGACGGTTGATGATCGATTATGATTGACAGGCTCGCCAAAGGTGCCAACAGATGCTTTGGTGCTGAAATCTGCGTGCGATATCAGAATATATCCCATTGACTGCTCTGTAACATATTTGATGAGATCAGCATGATGATAGCTCGACAGATAATCAAATGAAATGGTACTTGTCCAGTGAACACTCCAAGGTTCCCGACATGGTTTGCTCTACGTGTATCGCCAAAGATCATAGACAGCGTGTCCCGGTCTTGACCGATACTAGAAACCCCTTGGACATTCAATTCTGCGCATTAGTGAACAAACGACCATATAGATCGCCACCGAATCAGTATTAGTTTTATGTACTGGTCATGAGTTAGATTAATGTGCACGCGAGGAGGTCATCATTCCCGTGCTACGCGAGCGCTTGGCGAGGACTTGGTTGTCTCGTCTCGTCTCGCACGCCTATTCCCAGCAACTCCTCATCCCGAACCTATCTATCGCCACGTGTGCTTGAGATAAGGCAGAGGTCAAGATCGAGACCCGCCAAAGAGACCAGGATCACCTCAATGCGTTGAAGATAACCTAACTCACGGACCAATGCGTTGGCCATGGCACGCGCCCCAGTGGTGAGCTCCGACATACGGTCCTAAAGTTCACTACTCCAACTCTACACCCCACTTCCTCCTCTGGACCCCGTTGCTCTCAGCCATACCACAGTAAGCTTGCTTACCAGCTGCTGTGCACAACGACAACATTCTCTAGCATGTCGCGTCCCAAGCCTGTCGCGGCGGCATTGGCGCCCGCTGGAGTCGGAGGCATATTGAGCCGTTCGCTCGGTTCAAGCTGGAGGGACTCGGCCCCAATCGCGCGAGCGAGCTTGCAGAGAGATCTGGAGGATGACGAGGAAGAGGAGGACACAAGCGGTGTTGCGAGCAGCGATGATGAGGAAGATGCAGGTTTGCTTTCTAGCTCTGCGCCGGCGAGGGAGTCGCAATTCTCTCTTTACCAGTCCTATCGGCGCAACAGCTTCGTCGCGGCTGGCAACAGAGCGAGGATGCCGGTGGAGTTTGGAAGTACCGCGAGTGTGAGAGGAAGGGATCTGGGACATGCTGTGTCCAAGGAAGAGCGGAGAAGGCTTCTTGAGGAAGAGAGAAGCTTGTTACGGGACAACAACTTGATACCACCCAAGCATGCCCGCGGACCTGAGGGCGAGAGGACGAGGAGACAGAGCTGGTATTCCTTCCCGATCCCACGAGGCGATGCAAAATTGAATGCGCAAACCGGAAGTACTGGCGTGAGTCCGGAACAATCCGAACAAGCACCACTTCTGGTTGATCCAAACCGG
>Ga0265797_10008696_pt1 | contig 13421 bp, 11 predicted proteins | sample P2T30metagenome_FD_192433 | JGI IMG/M metagenome (GOLD analysis project Ga0265797, IMG submission 192433) | Plant litter microbial communities from East Loma Ridge, Irvine, California - P2 T30 | ecosystem: Environmental > Terrestrial > Plant litter > Unclassified | place: USA: California... | reverse complement strand
AACGGTAACAGCGCCAAAAAAAACCGGGCTGCTCAAGCAGCCCGGTTTCATCGTTCAATCCGGCATTGCGCCGGACAGCCGCTTCTTAGAAAGCGTAAGCGACGCCGGCGACCAGCTTGGTCACGTTGCTGTCAGGCTTTTGCACTTCCAGGCGGCCGGTGACTTCCGGGGTGAACACGTAGCCCAGGCCCATGCCGTACAGGGCGTTCTGCTCGTGGCCCTTGATCTTTTCGCCGTCGAACTTGGCTTCGGCGTTCAGGCGGTTGTAGCCGATGCGGCCGAACAGGCTGAAGCCGTTCGACAGCGGCACGCTGCCGACCAGCGACACGTCGACCTGGTCGATGGTCGAATCGGCGCGGTAGCCCAGCACGTTGCTGTCGGTGTCGACCAGGCGGTGGTAGCCGCCTTCGACAGCGACGTTGTCGTTCAGCTTGTAGCCGATGAAGGCGCCGTAGCCGCCTTTGTCGTCGAAGCCTTCGACCTTGGTCGACGACACATCGACGCCGGCGTAGAACGGGGTCTGTGGTGCGGCGAGGGTGACCGACGATGCGGCGACGAGGGCGGCTGCGACTGCGATTTTCTTGAACATGTTGTTGCCTTTTCTTGCGATAAAACGGAAGGGCCGAAAACCCATGTTTCGGCCGGGGCCGGATTATCGCACAGGCATAATTTTCTCGCTGACAACGCCAAATTTCCTGCGGGAGGGTTGCGCCGGTCCCGCGTTATCAACGGCCTCGGTGACACGTAAACGAACAAAGGCGCCTCAGGCGCCCTTGCGGTCGAACATGATACAGGTCAGGCAGCCAGCTGCCCGGCAGACTGGGCCGCACGGCGGCGGCGATTGGCAAAACCGATCAGCATGGCGCCGCCGCCCAGCAGCAGGGCGGTGGCAGGTTCCGGCACGGCGTTCACGGCTTCCGGGGTGTAGTCGAAGACGATGGTGCCGAAGTTCCAGCGGCCGTCGGGCGACACGCGGCTATCGTTGAAATCCTCGTAGAACTCGAGCCGCAGGATGCCGTCTGCACCGACGAAGAAATCGAGATCCTCGAATACCAGGTCGAGCGTATCGCTGAAGGTGCCGGTGCCCGCGAAGTCGTAGATAAACGCGGGATTGAGCAGCACGCCATCGGTGACTTTCGAGTTCGTGAATGCCAGGCCCAGCTCCGACAGCCAGCTCGGCGTGAAGGCGGTGACATTGATGGTATACGTCACGTTGGTGACGTGCGAATTGGCGCCGATGTCATACGTCAGGACGGAGTTGCCCGGTGCGCCAAACAAGCCGAAACTGTCGACGTTGTTCAGGTTCACCACCAGTGGCGCGGCGAACAGCGAAGTCGAGGCAAAGAAAAGCGAAGCGGCGACAATCTTTTTCAGGACGTTCTGGATCATGTTGATCTCCGGTTGGTTTGAGCCCCGGGTGATTGCAAATAACATGCCAGTGCGTAAATACTTCTTTAAATCATTGATTCTGTTTGGAAAAATTTAATATTCTCAATACTCTGAATTTCCAAACGTAAAATTTTCCGACAGTCATCCTGCATAAAAAAACCCGGCCACTTGCGTGTGCCGGGTTTTACTATTCGGCCAGGCCGGACAGGACGAACTTAGAAGTTGAAGCCGACGCCAACAGCGACTTTGGTGATGTCGCTGTGTGGTTTCTGCACTTCCAGGCGGCCGACGACGGCTGGGCTGAAGGCGTACGACAGGCCGGCGCCGTACAGGGCCTTGCTTTCCGAATCCGATTCCGAGGCGCTGATGTTGCCCGTACGTGCGGTAGCCTTGATTTTCAGGTGGTTGTAACCCAGGCGGCCATAAACGGCGAAGCCGTTGCTCAGTGGCAAAGTGCCGATCAGCGAGATGTCGGTCTGGTCGAACTTGGCCTGGGCGCTGACATCGATGTCGTAGTAATAGATGTCGGCCTTGGCCAGACGGTGCCAGCCGGCTTCGATGGCGAAGTTCGGGTTCAGGTTGTAGCCGACGAACACGCCAGCGCCGCCTTCGCGGTCAGCACCTTCGATCTTGGTCGAGCCGGCGTCGACGCCTGCGTAGAATTGCGGAGCCTGCTGGGCGAAGGCCGAGGTCGAAGCGATGACGATTGCAGCAGCAGCGGCGATTTTCTTGAACATGACAGAATCTTTCTTGAATATTTTATGAGACGGCGAATATTTCCGTCGAGCACTATTATGGCATAAGTGAATAGTGATGACAATTTGACGACAGACTTTATTCAATACATATACGCAAAATGAGACACTTGCACATAAAATATGCAGTCAATATAAATGCGTCTTGATTGTTCAGCGAGTTAATGCCAGGACGGGAATAACCCGGTGCGGAAAGATAATCTGCGAGAAAGCGTGATATTCAATTCTCACACTTTCTCGCATTATTATCCGGTAAGCGGACTAATTAAATATGCAGCGCATGGCCCAATGCGCGCAACGCCGCCTCCTGAACTGCTTCGCCCAGCGTCGGATGGGCGTGGATGGTACCTGCGATGTCTTCCAGCGTGGCGCCGAGTTCGATCGATTGGCCAAAGGCGGCGCTCAATTCCGATACGCCGCGGCCCACCGCCTGCCAACCCAGGATCAGGTGGTTATCGCGCCTTGCCACCACGCGCACGAAACCATCGGTCGATTCTATCGTCATCGCGCGGCCATTCGCTGCAAACGGGAAATTGGCGCTGATGGCATCGAAACCCGCTTTCTCGGCCTCGTCCGGCGACAAGCCCACCACCACCACTTCCGGATCCGTGAAGCACACCGCCGGCATGGCGTTCGGCATGAAGTGGCGGCGCTTGCCGCCGATGATATCGGCCACCATTTCGCCCTGGGCCATGGCGCGGTGCGCCAGCATCGGTTCACCGGCCAGGTCGCCGATGGCCCAGACGTTGCGCATCGACGTGCGGCACTGGTCGTCGATCTTCACGGCGCGCCCGTTCATGTCGAGCTGCAGCGATTCCAGGCCCCAGCCGCCGGTGCGCGGACGGCGGCCGACGGCCACCAGCACGCGGTCGCAGGACAGCAGGCTTTCTTCGCCATTCGCCTCGCGCACGCGCACGGCGTCGCCGCCGGCGTTCAGGCCCAGCACCGCGGTGCCCAGGCGCAGGTCGATGCCGAGGCGCTTGATGGCCGCGCCTACCGGTTTCGTGAGCTCGGCGTCGTAGGCGGGCAGGATGCGGTCGGCCGCTTCGACCACCGTCACTTCGGCGCCCAGCTTGCGGTAGGCGGTACCGAGTTCCAGGCCGATGTAGCCGGCGCCGACCACCACCAGCTGCTGCGGCACCGTCTCGGGCGACAGCGCTTCGGTGGACGACACCACCATGCCGCCGTACGGCATGAAGGGCAGTTCGACGGCTTCGGAGCCGGCGGCCAGCAGCAGGTGTTCGCAGCGGATGCGGATCAGCTCGCCGTCGTGCTGCTTCACCTCGACCGTCTTGCCGTCGAGGATGCGCGCCAAGCCGTTGACCACTTGCACGTCGTTCTTCTTGAGCAGGGCGCCGACGCCGCCGGTCAGGCGCTTGACGATGCCGTCCTTCCACTGCACGGTGCGGTTCAGGTCGATGCTGGGCGCACTGGCCGAGATGCCGATCGCCGAACCGCTGGCGTAGTGCTGGGCCTTGTCGAATTCCTCGGCTGCGTGGATCAGGGCTTTCGAGGGAATGCAGCCGATGTTCAGGCAAGTGCCGCCCAGCTGCGCCGCTTCGACCACGACAGTCTTGATACCGAGCTGGCCGGCGCGGATGGCGGCCACATAGCCGCCGGGGCCGCCGCCGATGACGAGCAGGGTTGTGGAGATGGGTTGCATGCGTTTACTCCACGAACAGGGTTGCCGGGCACTCGAGGTAGCCGCGGATGGTCTGGATGAATTCCGCCGCCACCATGCCGTCGATCACGCGATGATCGAAGGACGAGGACAGGTTCATGAGTTTGCGCGCTACCATCGCGCCGTCCTTGATGACAGGGCGGTCGATGATGCGGTTCACGCCGACGATCGCCACTTCCGGACGGTTGATCACCGGGGTGGTGACGATGCCGCCCAACGCGCCCAGGCTGGTGATGGTGATGGTCGAGCCGGAGAGCTCTTCGCGCAGGGCCTTGCCGCTGCGCGCCGCTTCCGCCAGGCGCGCCACTTCGCTTGCCGCCGACCATGGGTCGCGCGCTTCGGCGTTGCGCACCACCGGCACCATCAGGCCGGCGTCGGTTTGCGCGGCGATGCCCAGGTGGACCGGGTGATAGGTGGTGACGATGTTCGCTTCGTCGTCGAAACGGGCATTCACCGACGGGTACTTGCGGATCGCCAGCACCACGGCCCGCATGATCAGCGGCAGCAGGGTCAGCTTCGGACGCTGGCCGGCATAGCGGGCATTGAGCTGCACGCGCAGCGCTTCGAGTTCGGTGACGTCGATTTCTTCCACATACGTGAAGTGCGGGATGCGGCGCTTGGCCTCGGCCATCTTCTCGGCGATCTTGCGGCGCATGCCGATCACCGGCATGGCCTGCTCGCCTTCGAGCACGGCGTAGCGGCGGTCGCCCTCGGCCGCCTTGCGCTGGCCGCGCGCCACGTGGGCGTCGAGGTCGGCGTGCTGGATCCGGCCTGCCGGACCGGTGCCGGTGACGAATTGCAGCTCGATGCCCATGTCCCAGGCGCGCTGGCGCACGGCGGGTGCGGCCAGCGGCTTTTCGCCGGCGGCGCGGCCGTGGTGCGATGGGGCCGCGCCATTGCTGCCACCCTGGCTGCCCCCCTGGGTGTAGGCAGGGGTTGCAGGGCGCTGCGGCGCGGCCTTGGCCGGCGCGGCGGTGGCTTCGCTGGTGACCGTGGTGACCACGGTTTCTGGCTGGGCCACGGTGATCGGAATGAATTCGTCGACCGTGTCGTTGCCGCCTTCTGCCTTGGCGCTGCTGGTATGCTGGCGCGCCGCCGTGGCGGTCTTTGCCGACGCGGACTCGGCGCTATGGTTGCCGGCGCCCTCGACTTCGAGGCGGATCAGTTCCGCGCCGACGGCCATGGCTTCGCCGAGCTTGCCGCCGAGCGAAGTCACGGTGCCGTTCACCGGCGACGGGATTTCGACGGTGGCCTTGTCGGTCATGACATCGGCCAGCACCTGGTCTTCCTTGACCGTGTCGCCCGGCTTGACGTGCCAGGCGACGACTTCGACTTCGGCGATGCCTTCGCCGAGGTCAGGCATCTTGATGACGTGAATACCCATTTATTTCGCCTCCATCGCACGTTTGAACGCGGCGCCGACACGGTCGGGGCCGGGGAAGTATGCCCATTCCTGCGCGTGCGGGTAGGGGGTGTCCCAGCCGGTGACGCGCTCGATCGGGGCTTCCAGGTGATAGAAGCAGTGTTCCTGTACCAGTGCCGCCAGCTCGGCGCCGAAGCCGGAGGTGCGGGTGGCTTCGTGCACCACCACGCAGCGGCCGGTTTTTTTCACCGATTCGACGATGGTGTCGAGGTCCAGCGGCCACAGGGTGCGCAGGTCGATGATCTCGGCGTCGACGCCGGACTCCAGCGCCGCCGCTTCCGAGACCCAGACCATGGTGCCGTAGGTGATCACGGTCAGGTCGTTGCCCGGCCTGAAGATGGCGGCTTTATCCAGCGGCACGGTGTAGTAGCCGTCCGGGACTTCGCCCATCGGGTGCTTGGCCCAGGACACGACCGGACGGTCGTGGTGGCCGTCGAAGGGGCCGTTATACAAACGCTTCGGTTCCAGGAAAATCACCGGGTCGTCGTTCTCGATGGCGGCGATCAAGAGGCCTTTCGCGTCATACGGGTTCGATGGCATCACGGTACGCAGGCCGCACACGTGCGTGAACAGCGCTTCCGGGCTCTGGCTGTGGGTCTGGCCGCCGTAGATGCCGCCGCCGCAAGGCATGCGGATGGTCAGCGGCGCCGTGAAGTCGCCAGCCGAGCGGTAGCGCAGGCGCGCCGCTTCCGACACGATCTGGTCGGACGCTGGATAAAAATAGTCGGCGAACTGGATCTCGATCACCGGGCGCAGACCATAGGCGCCCATGCCCACCGCGGTGCCGACGATGCCGCCTTCGGAGATCGGCGCGTCGAACACGCGCTGCTTGCCGTATTTCACCTGCAGGCCATCGGTGGCGCGGAACACGCCGCCGAAGTAGCCGACGTCCTGGCCGTAGACGACGACGTTGTCGTCGCGGCCCAGCATCACATCCATGGCCGAGCGCAGGGCCTGGATCATGGTCATTTGCGAGGTGCCGCCTTTGCTGCCTTCTTCGACGGGCGCGTTGTCCATCGTCGTGTTGCCGTTATCGCGAGCCATCTCACACCCCCAGTTGTTGACGTTGGCGGCGCAGGTGTTCCGGCATGTCTTTATAGACATCCTCGAACATCGAGGCCGCGCTCGGGACGCGGCCGTCGGCCAGCGTGCCGTATTGTTCCGCTTGCTTTTGCGCGGCGATGACCTCGGCTTCGAGGTCGGCCTGGACACGCTCGTGCTCCTCGTCCGACCAGGCGCCGATCTTCGTCAGGTGCTGGCGCAAACGGGCGATCGGGTCGCCGAGCGGGAAGCGCGTCCAGTCATCGGCCGGGCGGTAGCGCGATGGATCGTCGGAGGTGGAGTGCGGGCCGGCGCGGTAGGTCACCCATTCGATCAGCGTCGGTCCGAGGTTGCGGCGGGCACGTTCGGCGGCCCAGCACGAAGCCGCATATACAGCCAGGAAATCATTGCCATCGACGCGCAATGAGGCGATGCCGGCGCCCACGCCGCGCGCGGCGAAGGTCACGCTCTCGCCGCCGGCGATCGCCTGGAAGGTCGAGATCGCCCACTGGTTGTTGACGACGTTGATGATGCAGGGCGCGCGGTAGACGTGGGCAAAGGTCAGGGCGGTATGGAAGTCGGATTCGGCGGTGGCGCCGTCGCCGATCCAGGCCGAGGCGATCTTCGTGTCGCCCTTGATCGCCGAGGCCATGGCCCAGCCGACCGCCTGCGGCACTTGCGTGGCCAGGTTGCCGGAAATCGAGAAGAAACCCTTGTCCTTGACCGAGTACATGACCGGCAGCTGGCGGCCCTTCATCGGGTCGCGCTCGTTGGAGAGCAGCTGGCAGATCATGTCGACCATCGGGTACTCGCGCGCCATCAAGAGGCTTTGCTGGCGGTAGGTCGGGAAGCACATGTCGCCGTCCCTCAGGGCGAGCGAGTGCGCGGTGCCGATGGCTTCCTCGCCGAGCGAGGTCATGTAGAAGGACATTTTCTTCTGGCGCTGGCCGATGACCATGCGCGCGTCGAAGATACGCGTCTTCATCATCGTGCGCAGGCCGAAGCGCAGCGTTTCGCGGTCGATCGCGGGCGCCCATGGACCGACGGCGTTGCCGTCTTCGTCGAGCACGCGGATCAGGGACGACACGAGGTCGGCGGTGTCGCCGAACAGGGCGTCTACTTCGGGCCGGCGAACGTCGCCTGCCTTGGACAACTGGAGATACGAAAAATCAGTCTTGCAACCCGGGCGGCCGGTTGGCTCCGGGACGTGCAGCGACAGAGGATTACCCTGGCTCATAATACGCTTTCCCTTTGTGAGGTGATGTGCGGCAGGCCGGAATGATAAATCCTGCAAGCGCGCGCACGGGCATTGCGTGAAAGTATTTTTGTGCTGCTTTGCAGCATTTATGGGGTGAAATTGTGCGTTGGCACTAACGTTTTGTGCGTGGTGATTGCGCAGGCGCCGCGGCCAGGCGGACCTTACTATGCGCGGCGCACCAGGGATACGATGCACGCCAAGGTGTGGCGCTGTAGGGTGGGCACGCGTGCCCTGCGAACCCCGGAAAAGCCGCCGCCTCCGGCCCTCGTGTGCGCGCCAGCGCGTCAGGCCGGCGTCCACCCGCCACCCAGCGCCCGGTACAAACCAATCAGGTTTTCAATTTGTGTGCGCCGCAGCGTAACCATCGCCAGCTCCACCTGGTACAAATTGCGCTGCGCATCGAGTTCTTCCAGATAAGACGCATATCCGGCCTGGTAACGGTCGCGCGCATAGCCCAGCGAGCGCGTCAGGACTTCGCGCCGCCGCATCGCATGCCCCACCTGGTCCTGCAGGCGCGGCACCCCGGCGAGCGCATTTTCCACTTCCGAAAACGCGGTCAGCACCGTGCGCCGGTAGGCGAACGCCGCCTGGTCGCGCACCGACGCCGCCGCCTCGTACTGAGCGTTCAGGCGCCCGCCCGAGAACAGCGGCGCCAGCACACTCCCGCCTATGCTCCACACGCTCACCGGATCGTAGTCGAGCGAACTGGTCAGGATGCTGCCCAGCTGGGCCGTCAACGTCACTTGCGGCAGGAAAGCCTGGCGGCGCAAGGCCAGTGCTTCGTCGCTCGCCGCCAGCAGCAGTGCGCGCTGGGCCACGTCGGGCCGGCGTGCCAGCAGCTGCGAGGGCAGGGCGGCCGGCACCGGCGGCAGGCTCAAGTCCTCGAAGGCCTTGCCGCGCTCCACCGCGCCAGGCAGTTCGCCGGCCAGCAGGCGCACCGCGTTTTCCTGGCGCCGCATGGCCAGGTCGAGTTCCGGGATCGATTGCAGCACCGCCTCGTACTCGGACTGGGCCTGGGTCAGCTGCAGCTGCGAGATATAGCCGACCCGCGCCTGGTCGCTCGCCAGGCGCAGGGCCTCGGCGCGCGAGGCCACCGTCTCGCGCGTGATGCGCAGCTGGGCGTCGATGGCCAGCAGGGCGATGTAGTTCTGCGCGGTGGTCGCGGCCACGCCGAGGGCGGCGGCATCGCGCTCGGCCTGGGTCGCGCGGTATTGCAAGCTGGCGGCGCGGACCTGGGTGCGGATGCGGCCGAACAGATCGGGCTCCCAGCTGGCCTGCAGCGCAGGCTGGACCGAGCGCGCATCGCTGACGCCGGTCGCCTGCAGCGCGCGCCCGCCCTGGATGCCGATGGCCGCGTTCAGCGCCGGCAGGCGCGCCGCCTCGGCCAGTTCGGCCTGGGCCCGCGCTTCGTCGACCCGGGCGACGGCAATCAGGACATCGCTGTTGCGCAGCAGCGCCGCGTCGACCAGGCTGGCCAGTACCGGGTCGCCGAAGCTGCGCCACCAGTGCGGGTCGATGCCGCCGCTGCCTTCCACCGGCTCGCGCCAGGCGCCGGGCGGCGCGACGCCCGAGAGCGGCGGCGCCGGACGCCAGGCCGGGGCGCAACCGGCCAGCGCGCCGATGCCGAGGATGGCGAGGGCGGTGTTGAAGGTGCGTCGCTTCATCGGCCGACTCCGCGAGCCGCTCCAGGCGAGGCAACCGGCGCCGCCGCATTACCGGTCTGCGCCTCGCGCGGGAGGGCCCCGGTGTCGACTTCGGCCGTCACCGACATGCCGGGCCGCAGGCGCCGCGCCAGCTCCTGGTCCGGATCGATGGCGATGCGGATCGGCAGGCGCTGCACGACCTTGGTGAAGTTGCCGGAAGCGTTATCCGGGCGCAGCACGCTGAACTCGGAGCCGGTGGCCGGCGCGATCTGTTCCACGTGGCCGGTCAGCGCCGCGCCCTCGAAAGCGTCCACCGTGAAGCGCGCCGGCTGGCCGATGCGCATGCGCCAGGTCTGGCCTTCCTTGAAGTTGGCCACCACCCAGAGCTGGTCGGGCACCAGGAACAGCAGTTGCGAGCCGGCCGTCACGTACTGGCCGCGGCGCACCGTGGCTTCGCTCAGCTGGCCGTCGCGCGGCGCCTTGATCACCGTGTTGGCAAGGTCGATCTTCGCCAGCGCCAGCGCGGCTTCGGCCATGCTCACCTGCGCTTCCAGGCCGCCGCGTGCCACCGTGGTCGATTTCACGCGCTGCTGGGCGATGTCGATGTCGGCCTGCGCCTTGAGCACGTTGGCCGCCGCCAGGCGCGCCGTGGTGCGTACGCGGTCGCGTTCATTCAGCGACACCGAGCCGCGTTCGGCCAGCTCCTCGACGCGGCCCTGCTCGGCGACGGCACGGGCGCGCTCGGCCTCGACGGCGGCCAGGTTGGCGCGCGCCGAACCGACCGAGGCCGTGTTCTGGGCCTGGGTCTGCTCGGCATTGTTCAGCTGGGCCACGGCATTCGCCAGCTGGCCTTCGGCCTGGCGCACCCGCTCGGCGTAGATGCGGTCGTCGATGCGCAGCAGATCCTGGCCCGCTTTCACATACTGGAAGTCCTTGACCAGCACCTCGGCGACATAGCCGTTCACCTGGGGCGAAAGGACGGTGACGGCGCCGCGCACATAGGCGTTGTCGGTGCTCATGCGCGTGCTGTTGAAGGGGCCGATGTGCCAGGCCCACATGATGAGGGCGATGCCGACCGCCGCCACCACCACCATGATGCCGACCGAGGCCGGCGTGGCGCGGATCTTCTTGGGCGGCGCTTCTGGCGCGGGCGGCGCGGCGCCGGCGCCCGCTGTGGCGGAGCCGGCGGCGGCAGGCGCCGCGGACGCCGCCGCTGCCGAAGCGGGCGGTACCGGCGTGCTGGCGGCGTGCACCGCGCCTGGCGCCGGCCGGCTTTCGCTGGCGTCGTTGGCGTCGCCGGGCGGCGGCGGATTGGCTTCGGCTTCTTCGATGTCCGCGGGTGTCGGTCGGTTCGGGGTGTTCATGCGTGGTTCACGATTCAGGAAGGAGTGGAAGCGGCGGCGCGCCGCTTGCGCAGCGAGCCGCGGATCGCCAGGAACAGCGACCAGGAGAGAAACAGCATGGCAAGCATGCCGGTCAGGGCGAAGACATCGTTAAAGGCGCGCACATTCGCTTCGCGCCGCGCCACCTGGGCCAGCAGGGCCGTGCCCTGCGCCGCGCGCTGCACCGGGTCGGTGATCAAGGGGCGGTAGACGCCCTGCTGCTGGGCCAGGCGCCCGGCCACCTGCGGGTCGGCCGGGTTGATGCCGGCGGTCAGTTCGCTCGAATACACCTGCTCGCGGTGCATCTGGTAGGTGCTCAGGAGCGCCGAGCCGGTCATGGCGCCGAGCGACTGGGTCAGCGACAGCACCACGGTAAACGTGACCACGTAGTTCGGCCCGAACTTCAGCGCCTGGGTGATGCCGAGCAGGACCAGCGGCCCCATGAACATGCCGCTGCCCAGGGCGACGAGGAACTGGCTGAGGAAAAAGTTCTCGGGCCGGTCGAGGCTGGTACGGCCGTAGTCGATCATCGCCGCCACCCCGAACAGCACGATGGCCGCGATCAGCTGGGCGATCAGGGTCTTGGGGCTGAAGGTGAGCGAACTGGCCAGCATGCCGATCACGGTGCCGGCCAGGATCACCACGAACAGCGGCTGCATCTGGTCCGGGCCCATGCCCAGGGTGCGCAGCAGGCCGACCGCGCCGAAGGTCTGCTCCGAGGTAAGGAAGCGGATCAGGAAGGCGCCGATGATAAAGCGCAGCATGGTCGGCGTGGCCAGCCAGCGCGTCTGCAGCAGCGGGTTCTCGCGGTGGTGCTCGACGAACAGGGCGGCGAGGATGCACACCAGCGCGCCGATCAGCAGCCAGGCCAGCCAGGCTTCGTCGATCCACCAGTGCGCATAGCCCTGGGCCAGCACCGCCACCAGCATCGCGGCGCCGGGCGCCATCAGCGCAAAGCTGATGAAGTCCTTCTTCTCGAAGACCTTGATGTGCATCCCCGGCGGGAGCTTGAGCACCACCACCGCCGCCAGCGAGCACAGGGCCAGGCCGGCCTCGAACAGGTACAGGTTGTGCCACTGTCCATACACCAGCAGGGTCGGCGACAGCAGCCAGGCCAGCGGCGTGGCCAGCTGCGGGATGCCGACCCCGATCACCACCATTTTGCCGGTGTAGGCGCGCGGCGCGGCCTGCAGCATGTACAGCATCGACAGCGTGGTGGCGGTGCCGGCGGCAAAGCCGCTGGCGGCGCGCACCATGACCGCCATCGCGAAGCCGCCGACCATCAGGTGCAGCAGGGTGACGGTGGCATACAGGCCCAGGCCGATCTCGGCGAACAGGCGCAGCCCGTACTGCTGGCGGAATTTGAAGACCAGCATGTTCACCGTGATGTTGACCATCACGTAGGCCGCCGGCAGCCAGGCGCCTTCGGACGGCGTCAGGCCGAGCTGGCCCTGGATGGTGGCCAGGTTGGCGGTGACGAGGGCGTTGCCGAGGCCGCCCGTGATCCCCACCAGCAGCGCGACGCAGGCATACGCCACGCGCACCGCCGGCGTGTGGTAGGGCATCGAGGCCGAGCCGGGCAGGGTCGGCTTTTCGTGCTCTTCCCAGTTCGGCGTCGGTTTCAGCAGGACGACCACGCTAGCGCCTCCGCGCCGCTGCGGGAGTGGGGACAGGCGCGGGCGCGCCGATGCCGCCGGTGAGCATGTCGAGTGCGCGCCGCGCCAGGCTGCGCTGCTGGGCCGCGGTGGCGCCGCGCATGGCCGCCCCCAGCATCCCGCACACCAGTACGATGTCGGCTGGTTTCAGGTCGGCGCGGCAGGCGCCGTCCTTGATGGCGGCGGCCAGCGGCGCGCGGAACAGGCGCCCCAGGCGCTCGCGCCCTTCCTTGGCCAGCGGGTGCCCGGCGTCGACCGCACGCCAGTAGTCGGTGACGGCGGGCGAAGCGACGATGCACTGCGCCACCCGCTCCAGCAGCGCGAACAGGTCGGCGCCGGCGGCGCCCGTCTCGAGCGCGGAAAGCGAACGGTCGAGCAGCGCCTCCATCAGCGCCGCGCGGTCGGGGAAGTTGCGGTACAGCGTGGCCCGGCCGACACCGGCCTGCGCCACCACCAGGTCGAGCGGCGCGGTCACGCCATGGCGCGAAAAGACGGCGTCGGCTGCGTCGAGGATCTGGTCGCGCCGCAATGCGGCGTCGGATCGAAGGGTGGTCGTCAAGTGGGACACCTTTGTCCGGTTAATCGGTAGACAATGACGATGGCGTGGCATGCTCTTCGCGCACCGTTGCTTATTGTTTATTTGCCACTAGAATACTGCGATTCGGCTGGTTTCCAGCGCACGCCACGGCCCATGCCCGAATGCGGTGTCAGGCGCGGTGCGCCGTGGCGACATCGCTGGCATGGTCAATGATGGCCTCGACCATGCCGTCCTGGAAGGCACCGGCGAATTGACCGGGCGCCACCGGGGCGCCGGCGCGGCAGGGAGGCGCACCTGCCGTCGTCAAGCTTGGCCGGCCGCCCCGAACTGCGATTCGAAGTCGGCAATCGGGCTGGGTTTGCCCAGCAGGTAGCCTTGCAGCAGGCGGCAGCCGTGCGCCACCAGGAAGTCGCGCTGCGCGCCGGTCTCGATGCCCTCGGCCACGACGTCGAGGTTGAGCGCGCGCGCCAGCGCGAGGATGGCGTCGACGATGGCGCCGGCATGCGCTTCGTTGGGCAAATCCTTGACGAAGCTGCGGTCGATCTTCAGTTCGGTCAGCGGAAAGCGCTTCAGGTAGGCGAGCGAGGAATAGCCGGTACCGAAGTCGTCGAGCGAAAAGCAGACGCCATGGGTGCGCAGCGCATGCATCTTGGCGC
>Ga0265797_10008695_pt1 | contig 13421 bp, 8 predicted proteins | sample P2T30metagenome_FD_192433 | JGI IMG/M metagenome (GOLD analysis project Ga0265797, IMG submission 192433) | Plant litter microbial communities from East Loma Ridge, Irvine, California - P2 T30 | ecosystem: Environmental > Terrestrial > Plant litter > Unclassified | place: USA: California... | reverse complement strand
CATACTGATGCCAGTGAGACGCAGAGGACGGGTCACGGAACTGCGGCATCTCGATGGACTGGGTTTGGGTATGCAGTGGTATCAGCAGCTACCGTACGTGACAAGCATACTGGTACCAGTGAGATGTAGAAGGATGTCACAGTTATGTATGCTCATTTGACTATCCAAAGCTCCCAATGCAACTCACAATGAACACTTTTGAAAGCTTAGTATACGTCGAGGCCCTGGTCTTGCACTATGTTTGCGGGTGTTGGACTATTGCGGATAGGCCAGCGTTATTGAGAAGAAGATGTGAGATGCTGATGTGTTGCACGGAAGGTATCGAGGTTGTGGTGGCGAGAGAAAACTCCAAGAGCGTTGGCGAGACCGCCAGAGTACTCGAGTGCGAGCGCGCAGATGAATTGAATTACGTGCTGTATTTGCGGTGTATCTGTAGCGGTGTATGGGCAAATGGGGAATGAAATGATAGTATGAAGAAAGTGTATTGTCGGTTGGTAAGTTTGTTGGTGGGTGTCGTCAAGATCAATGGCTGTGCGCATTCGCAAACGAGTGCTTTATGCGCGACTTTGCTCACAAAGCCGCCAAGTTTCTGACCTCGCTCGTCAGACTTACATGCCGACAAGCAAAGACCCGCAGCCTACACATGTCGACGTAGCTTAGTACGGAGTAGCATCTAGTGACTTCCAAAGACCAAGAGACGACACAAGCGACAACAGCATCGACACGGCACAGCTCCAATGCTCAAGAGGTAAGTTGGCGTCAGCAACACCGGACAGGCCGCAACAGGAGCAGGGTACCATGCTTCTGCCTCTGGGCATCCTGGCTTCGATGGATCGGGCAGTTGAGGAAGAGCAACGGGTGCACCTTCATCTCAAAGGCTCAGCGGAGGGCAGCATGGAGGGTATACTGTGTACGCTCGACCACGAAAGAGGAGAGCTCATCAACCCGTAGATCAAACGTGGCCTCTGGTATCTCGGGACAAGTTCGTGCGCGCCCTGCCAGGAAGTTCGAACAGTGGCCGTCCGGGAGATGCCCATAGACAGCGACGAGTATTCACCACAATAGCATTGCTTCATGAGACGCCAGTACCAAGCAGGAGACCAGCAGCACTTATCCGCTGCGGATGTTCTCGACGAATGGCTTGCAGCTTCCAACCGTAGCCCGTTCGACACCACAGACTTGTCGATATATTGTAGTCCGGAGAAGCCTCAGTTGGACTTTGGATATAGCCCAGTGATGCTCACGCTTTGAAGCGAATACACAAAGCGAAGAGAAGCGAGCCCGGAAGTCACTAGGGCGACACCAAATTTCGATCGGGGCTCAGTCGTAGGTGCTATCGGGGTCTATGTGGGCTACTGAAGAAGATCCAGTTTCCGGTCAGAAGGTGTTGGTACCAGATCTTTGTCTGCGAGATCATAAGCAAGACCGGGGTCGTGATCAGGGTTCGTGGCACTTCCCATCTCCAAGATTCCGGGAGATAGGGCCACTTTTGAGATTTGCCGCGATACATGCCCTGTAGTAGCATCACCTGCCGACGTTACCTGGAGGATTGCAAAGCATGGCACCTTGCGAAGGTTCCATCGCGGTGTGCTCACCCTGGTTTGCGTAAGCGATGTCCACATCTCGGAAATCGCGATGGGCTTTCCCAACTGTGTTACTCTGGGTCTTGCGAGGAACATGCTTTATGTCGTTCGTACCTACCATGACAGCGGCGCTTAGCGAAGCATCGCCTTTCTCATGTTAGCACTATCATCGTAATCATGCTGGCTGTTGAGACGCGGTTACATCTATAAGGGCGTGTACTATACACTGCTTAACGTCTGAAGATTGTTCATGATGTAAGGCGCATCATATGGGCTTGATGCCATGGCGAAGACCCTCTCTTACCACGACATTACCTATCGCTTGTAGAGGTCAATGACTTCGAGAGTCTGTTTCAGCTCCTGAAGCAGGGCAATGTAGTATTCGGCGCAAGCTTCACGTCCAGAAGTTCTCGACTCCGTTGCTTCGGGCGTCTGGTTTTCAAGCATTAGCAGCGCGAAATCAGTAGATGGTGAGCTTGCAAGCCATCGGCCGAGCGGTTCTTCGCGCAACCTGGGATTCTGGTGACGTTTGCCGTGTGAGCAGGCGTCTGCCGTATGAGCATGCTACCTTTGACACTGTGGCCATACTATCTTTAACAGACACTTATACATGGCGCCACACATTGTTCTTCTTCGTTTTGGACTCGGGCTCGGCCCGATCGCTCCGCCGCCGTTGTATGTCCGGGGCCACTCGATGCACTCGGTGTTGCGAAGCGACGGGCGCAAAGTTGACAACACGCTGCACGTTTAAACGCCGATATCAATATCAAGCACCAGCTTCTCGCGTTCGATTCTTTGTTCGACAATGCCGCGGTGGTATGGCCCTCTGGTCTCGCAACATGAACGCCGACAGAGCGACGGGTTGTTTGGCGGACACAACTGCTCGGCAGAATCCGCATTGCTTCGACGGCCGAGTGACGGATTCTATGGTTATCATCGCATTCGCGTGCGGATGCTTATGAGCGTGAAGAGAAGTGCCTGTGGTGTCTTGCACGGGTTTGTTGAAGTCGCGGTCGCGAGTCGTGGTTGTCCAAAAAGTTGCGAGGACAAAGTTCCGAGGGCTTGGAAGGTTCGCTTTCTGCCACCGCTCCCTTGCTCCGCTGTATGAAGACAAAAACCGGGCAGCTACACCACTCCATCCACGGCACATACTGTAACACACCTGGAGATGAGAAGGAACCCTGTTAGCAGCAGCGTGTTCCAATATGGTACTGACGTTCGATGTTGAGCGCATATAAAATCCACATTGAACCTGCAATGCCGCTCTCGACGTGACGGCTACGAGCTCCAACAAAGATCTTGGTAACGCAGAAGATATCTCGAGTACCTGGTGACCAGGCAAGGATAACGAAACTGCTTATACGTTGCTGATCATAGCACTCGAATTCAAGAGAGTCTACACCGAAGAAGGTCGGACATAATGTCGCCAAAGAAAAAAGTCACTACACCGTGGCCGGTTGAGTTGAACTGACAATGGCTTTGTCATTCTGACTCTTCGACCGGGAAATTTAATGGAAAAGGATGCACCGACTCCTTCGTCTGCGAGCATCAACACCACCGCACCGCTGTCCCGGCGAAAACTCAACCCGCATGTCTTCAAGCCATTACATAGCACCCTCAGCTTCAATGCGCCAAAAGACAAACTCGCAGCGAGCACGCCTCACGAGTCCAAGGCTCCTGTGGATGCCTGTTCACTTGGACGAGCGGGGATGCCACGGCGGCGACTAGCTCGAGGAATGGGGCGCTTGCTCGGAGCGACAAAGCCTTCCTCGCTATTGCTTGAGATGGAGTCAGGCTCCACCGGGCGACGTAAAGAAACGGAGCGAGGATCCCGGATGCGCATCTTACGCGAGAGAGTGCCAGGGACCTCAGCGGTCGATAACCGGCGCTTTCTAGGTGTGAGGGCCCGCAAAGATGTCAGCAAATGGCAACAAGATCGCAATGTCAGGTCGAATGAGCGACAGTGGTTCTGAGACTTCAGCTGGGTAACGAGCGTCTTGTGGAGTATCGGCCTCTCTAGTTGGCGACACTGAAATTATCGACTCACCCAAGTATCAGGTCCATAACCACGAGCTCTCAGTAGCTGGCGGATTTTGTGGTGCCACTACTGCCGTCGAGCTCGGAGGCGAACCGCAAGTCGCATTCCATTGACAGCGCCCTCGCCAGTTTATTTGTCGCTCGGCTTGGAACTGCGAGCAATCTAGGATACACTATTTCTGCCATTGTCCGGCGACTCCACCAATTACGCCTCGAGCCAGACCTCGTGAGACATGAGATTTGTCTGCCCAAGCCGTCGATCTTGCAAATTTGCGACGATGTTGCTGTTCGAGGCATTTTTGCAAGATCGACGGCTTGGGGTTGTTCCTTCCCATGTAAGCAGAGCCAGCATTGAGAACGCCATTACGTATGAAGAAGACCAAGAAACTGGAACAGGTTTGCACAAACCGGCCACCACTTTGTCGATCAGGGTCTGGAAGTTGAAGGTTGCGATCTTGTATGAACTGCCACCTCGTCACTCATGAGGCCTCTTCCCACGCTTCCGTATCACATACGCGAATGTAGGCGTATGCAGGGAGGTAGATTGATGGAACTATAATTGTACGGCTATACCGAGGGTACAAGTATAACAAGTATCAATGCCGCAGTCCTTGGCGGGGTGGCGGGTTGTCGTCTATCCCTTTATCGATGCGTTGTTCTGAAAATCAAGTGACACTGATGATACTGCCCATTCCAGAGTCTGGCGGCGCAAGATTCAATGCGACGACTCACGCAACGTCGTACAGACAAAGGTCATGCGACTATGAAAAAGCACGATTTGACCCTTCGTTCTGGACAGGATCGCCGCCAGCGACCCCGAAAAGCGATGTCCAAATCTGGAGGTCCAAAGCTATACTACAAGCCGCATATCACAACGACCGTGGTATTTGGAACACGCTAAAGGCTTCCAAGCATAACGAGCTTGGTGTATAGGCGATCAACACCCATCCAAAATAGCAATCCAACCGCCTCCCTGCTGCTGCACGCTGCCATCGAAGAAAGACATAAAGAAGGCTGTCTGACCCGACTACCAGCTCATATCTCCAACTCAACCAACACTCAGACACAGCAACTTCACAATCCCAATCCACTAAACACCACCACCACCACCACCACCCGACTCCCTCAATCAACTCCCATCACAATGGCCTCCCTCACCAAATTCATCGTCCTCGCCGCCGCCGTCCTCTCGGCCTCCGCAGCCCCCACCGCCCCCACCTCATACACCACCGAAGCAGACGTCGACAGCCAGCAGAGCGGCGCCCAGTGCGGCAACGGCCAGAAACTCTCCTGCTGCAACAGCGGCAACAGCCTGCTCGGCCTGAACTGCCTGAGCGTCCCCATCCGTAAGCTCCCCTCATTCAGTCTCAGACCAACACTCGACGACTTTCAGGGTTCTTTCTTTTTTTTGCTAACGCAACCATGGTACAGTCGGCGTGCCAATCCAGCAGTCCTGCGGTTCCAACGTTGCCGTTTGCTGTCAGACTGGCGACTCCACGGTATGTCTCACTTACTTACCCCGAAACTTTGCGGGGGTCTGGTGATTGATACTGATGCTAATGAATCCTCAGGGAAACCTCATCAACATCGAGCTCAACTGCCTTACCATTGGATGATCGTTGCTTTGGATTTCCGGCGCGATGGGTTGAGCAAGCTTGACTACCGACTTTTTCTTTTCTTCTCTTCTGTACGGCTAATGCCATTTTATGAATATGTGATGGGGGGTTTTGTATGTAGCTATCCACTCGACTATGTCTGTACGATCTTTGAGTCAATCTGAGATCGATCAAAAACCCTTCTTTGATCTCAAGGTTTGGGCCAGTCGAGCTTTGCGCCAGTTTTTGATCGTCTCAGCTGCCATCTGATGGGGACTTTGACAGTTGATGTTCCGCAATCTAGCCAGAACCGTGAACGATCGATCGAGCCAAATCTAAAAGGTTTAGACTACCCCATCCCTTGGGTCGTAGAAGTTATCTAACGTCCGTCCACGTGTGGAGAAACACCAGCTGACAGGGAACACTTTCGTGCCGCAATCGATCTATCTTCCTTAATCGCGAAGCAATTGATGTAAAACACACCATCTAGTATTCCTGAGGGCCCTCTCTGTCAGACTTTCGGCTCATCATTGGTCTGTCGTTAACGTGCACGCCGCATTCCTGCAATCCGTAGCTGCTGTCTATAGTCGCAGCGTTGCTTTGCTTAAGCTGGAGAACGATGCATCAGACTGAGGAGATCGATAGTAGGTTCTCCAACTTCGCGCTGGCGCAAAGTGTATCATGCGCGCGTTTTTAGGCTGCCAATCTCCAATGCTGGGCCTTAATGCACATGTGTAGGCGCTGAACAAGATCATGCAAGGAGCACCCTCGCGCTTGCGCCGGTCAGGGCTGTGTGCTGGTCGGACCGATGTCGCGCTACTGACCTCGCCTGATTCGTTCGGGTTGTGGCGCGCGGCGACGCGGACGGGACGCGAGCCGCAATCTCGCGGTCGCTACACAAGCTTCTGGCAAAGAGTACGACAAACGTTGGTGACAGATATCTTGGACGAGGCTATGTTGAGGACTGCGGGGTTCCATTGCTTTCTGTGGGCATGTAGCAACCTCGAATGGATACCTAGCGCCTCTAAAGCGCCGAGTGTCATCTTGAGACCTGTCAGCACAGCTACATGCACCTTGTACAGCCACGTTCCATACATGGACAAAGCTAGTCAGGCCCTGGCGCACGGCGTCCCGACCGGTGTACCCAGATCTTATCGTGCAGTTGCAGATCATAGCGGAGTCCCCTGCTCCACCCTCTACCACCGCGCCCACGGCCGACAGTCCATCGAAGCGAAGGCTCAGGCCCAGCAGTACCTGGTACCATTCGAAGAGCAGGCAGTAGTGAAGTTCATCCTACAGATGGCCGAGCTCGGTACTCCAGTACGGATAAAGTACATACCCTCCATAGCCTTCACTGCCACCCGCCATAGGTCGGAAGCAGACAGACCAGCGGAGCCTCCGAACAAGAACTGGTCGAAAGCATTTGAGACGCGTCACCCAGAACTGAGAGCAAGAAAAGTCAGAGCGTTAGACTGGAATCGTCATGAGAAGAACATATACCATAAGATAGAACACTGGTTTGAGCTGATCGCGAAGGTGCTGGAAGAGCCAGCTGTCCTCGATGAGAATGTATACAACATGGATGAGACTGGAGTCATGCCTTCCATGCTCGGGTCTGTCAAAGCCCTTGCAGGACGAAAGGATCTTCGAGACTACCGAGGAGCTCGTGTCAAGCGCACAGTCGTGACTGCGATCGAGTGCATCAGCGCCGACGGTAGGTACCTCGACCCTATGGTGATTTGGCCAGGGGCTACTCACAGGAGCAACTGGACCACGTATCCCACTCCAGGATGGCACTACGCGTGCTCCGAATCTGGTTACACCGACTCTCAGATAAGCTTCGAGTGGCTCACACGTGTTTTCGATCCGCAAACCAAGGAACGGGCGAACGGCAAGCCGCGCTTGCTGATCTGCGACGGCTTCGGCACGCACGAGACGTTAGAAATCCTAGAGCACTGCTTTGCTAACAATATCCGGCTTTGCCGCCTGCCCTCTCACACTTCACACAAGCTTCAGCCCTGTGACGTCGCGGTCTTTGCTCCCCTGAAAACCGCCTACCGCGATGCCGTCGAGCGGCTGGAGCGAGGAGGTGTGAACACCATCGGCAAGCAACACTTCACCTCCTTGTATAGTTCTGCAAGGAAAGCAGCTTTCACCAAAAGGAACATTAGGGCCGGATGGAGCAAATGCGGACTCACCCCGCTAAATCCTCAGCGAGTGCTAAAGGATATGGAGAAGCCTTTGACTGAATTATCGGAAGCCGCTAGAGACCTGACTTTAGTCCTGCGTGGCTTGCAGCACGAGACCCCGACACTGCCTGTGGTACCCGTAACGCCCGTAACGCCAGTAACAGCGGAGGCCTTCGCGTCGCTCCGGGACATGATACTAGAACGTGACGCGCACGCTATGGACGACGCAGAAAGACAGAATCTGAAGCGACATCTAGACAAACTTACCAGGGCCGCCCAAACATCCATTGCGGAAGGCGCTCTCTTGCAAGAAGACAATCGGTTCGTGCGTAAGATGAACAACGAAGCTAAAGTTCGACGATCTACGAAGTCGCTGGTACTAGGAAAAGCGAGAGTGATAAGCTACGAGGATCTCGAAGCTGTAAGATTAAAGCGCTTGCAGAAGGAGGCTGACAAAGCTTCTAAGAGCAAGCGAGGACAGAGGCGCAAAGGCGAGGCGAAAAAGGCATGCATATCAGGTGTAGTGGTGGACGATGTGCAAAGCGGAGCTCCGGGACTCGCAACTTATGCACTCCAGGCCAATGAGCAACAACCCGAGTATGATATTGGTGTGCTTGACCCTTGTCCTGGCAGAGCGCCAACTGCACGGATGTGGTAACTCGCTTACCTCGTCGTTCGGTTTCATTCGCTGGTGATAGCAGTAACGGAAGTAATTGTGGTCCACCGAAAAACATCGTTGACGGCCGTACATTCTCAGCAATAGAATACCTTCAAAGACTGTCACACAAGGAAACCTGGCGCGTGAACATACCCTAAACGAGTATGTTAAACGCTTTGCAGCAATGAGACCGATTGCGAATCTTACCCGGCGGCTCTGAATCTGCAAATCCACACTCTGCCAGAGCCGGTGCCCATCCCTACTGTTTCTTTCGAAACATTGTGCGAAGCGGGTCTGTACTCTGATGGTAGCCACAGCACCTTCTGTGAGTTCCGCGTCACCCAAGATCTGTCTTGACTGATAGCAATGCTTCCGTCGAGAGGTCTTTGCGGCTGTTGGGAGTCTTCTGGCATGCCCTCACCATTAGGGTGTTGCAGAAAAAACACTGACAAGTCATCGACGTGATGGTCCTCGAGCGTCTGCAAGCAGTCGCCATTTCTGGCGTCCCAGATCTTGATTGTGCTGTCAAGAGACGCCGACGCGAGCCGGGTCGAGTCGTGTGAGAAGACCACCGAGCTGACCCAGCTGCTATGGCCCTTGAGCGTCTGCAAGCAGTCGCCATTTCTGGGGTCCCAGATCTTGATTGTGCTGTCACCAGACGCCGACGCAAGCCGGGTCGAGTCGTGTGAGAAGACCACCGAGTTGACCAAACCGCTGTGGCCCTCGAGCGTCTGCAAGCAGTCGCCATTTCTGGCGTCCCAGATCTTGATTGTGCTGTCAAGAGACGCCGACGCGAGCCGGGTCGAGTCGTGTGAGAAGACCACCGAGCTGACCCAGCTGCTATGGCCCTTGAGCGTCTGCAAGCAGTCGCCATTTCTGGCGTCCCAGATCTTGATTGTGCTGTCACTAGACGCCGACGCGAGCCGGGTCGAGTCGTGTGAGAAGACCACCGAGTTGACCCAACTGCTATGGCCCTCGAGCGTCTGCAAGCAGTCGCCATTTCTGGCGTCCCAGATCTTGATTGTGCTGTCAAGAGACGCCGACGCGAGCCGGGTCGAGTCGTGTGAGAAGACCACCGAGTTAACCGAACCGCTGTAGCCCTCGAGCGTCTGCAAGCAGTCGCCATTTCTGGGGTCCCAGATCTTGATTGTGCTGTCACCAGACGCCGACGCAAGCCGGGTCGAGTCGTGTGAGAAGACCACCGAGTTGACCCAACCGCTGTGGCCCTCGAGCGTCTGCAAGCAGTCGCCATTTCTGGCGTCCCAGATCTTGATTGTGCTGTCACCAGACGCCGACGCGAGCCGGGTCGAGTCGTGTGAGAAGACCACCGAGTTGACCGAACTGCTATGGCCCTCGAGCGTCTGTAAGCAGTCGCCATTCCTGGCGTCCCAGATCTTGACTGTGCTGTCATCAAACGCCGACGCGAGCCGGGTCGAGTCGTGTGAGAAGACCACCGAGTTGACCAAACTGCTATGGCCCTCGAGCGTCTGCAAGCAGGCATTCCATTGCTCTGCTACCGGAGACACGATTGTTATCTCTTTAGACTCTTCATATGCGTACAAGTTTCTAACCATGCTCTGTTTCGGACTGAACAAAAGTGCAGATATGTAAATCTGTAGAGGGTACCTCTCAATCGCTAGCTTGTAATACATGACGAATCGGAGTGCGTCATGTGCCAAACCAAAAAGCTCTGAGCTCGCCTGAATAGAGTTAGCATAATACAGTATCCGACGCTCAGTAACAGTGAACAGACCTCGTTCTGCAACAGGGTCTCCAGTTTTGACATCGACACCTGTGCTTCCGCCATGCTTCTGCTCAAACTCGATGCTTCAAGCCAGTAGAGGTAGTAACCGCGGAGGAACTTGTCAACTATACCACCATTGCGAAAGATGTTTTTGTCAGTAATAGTCATGGATTCTTGCAGATGCTCGATCCAATATATGCAAGAGTAACGTGTCGCAGCTAAGGGATCGGAAGAGTGTGGAGGATTGGCCTGATCGATGTAAGTCCCTGGATCCTCGAGTTCGTAGATATCTCGACGCAATGTTTTCATCATCAGGGTTAGGGATCGCGTGCAAACATCGTGATGGGCCTGGCCGATCGCGTTTGGGAAGATGTCACCATGCGCCTGCCGGACCAGGAAATCTTTCGCTGATTGATGGACGAAGGAGATCACCTTATCCCGGAGTGTCAGGAAGGAGCCACAGTCTTCTACTATGCTGACCCATGCTTCAGGCTTGCTGCAGTCGGACGGACCTCCAGAGACGAGCGCTGACATCTCATCCAGACTTAGTGGGCGTCGCACGACCGAGGCAATGGCAAGTACTTCTTTACACAGCTCCGAGCTTTCCGAGTGTAGTATCTGCTCGATCATCCTGCGGTAAAGGGACTCGAGGCCAGGCGGGAAGGCTTGTGACATCTCTTTAGCTTTCCAGCCATTGACGTTGAGCAGTCTCTTGCAGACTAAAGCTACCCAGAGGAAAGTGCCACGAGCATTGCATTCCAGATTGTGCTGTACTGCGTCCTGCTCAACCTTGTCGTAGTGGTTCCGCTGTGCAAGTTCCTTGACCTTGAATTGAATGTAGGTGTTGACCGCTGCGGAGACGGAGTCTTCGTTCAACTCCAGGCTTAGCTTGACCGCTTGCCCAGCGTCCCTGAACGCCTTCTCTACATCCGGCCAGTTGCGGCTTGACACGATCCACTTGATGTTGGCCCGTATCGAAGACGCGGCGACGATAAAGTTCAATAGTTTGTCCCGATCCGCCGAACATTCGTCGAGAGCATCCACAACTATGTAGGCACCGTCCAACAGTGGATCTTCCAACACGCTGCGTAGGATATCGGCCAGGGCGACCCACGCGTTCACGTCTTCAAATAGTGTCTTACCAGCGGTGTCGTGTTTGGCCTGGAAGTGGGACACTAGCGATGGCCATTGATGCACAAACATGTAGATCAAGCCTCGCAAGACCGCAGTAGCATTATCGGCTCGCCGATCGGTAGCTTGGCAGAAAAAGTAGGACAAGACTGGCATCCTGCCACTGGACTTCTCGAGTTCTTCAATCATCCCACACAGGAGCATGGTTTTCCCTTTGCCGGGGTCGCCCTTGATCCAGAGGATCGAGCTGTCTTCGGTGCTGCGCCAATGTTGAAGCTCGGAAGTTTGTAGGGCCCAGCGGTATGCATCCTTGAGCAGACCACCTTTGGCCTCCTCAATGCGCTTCTTATCGTCGCGAGGATCACTGAGGCGGATGTCGCGTATACAGATGTTCCGTCGCTCAATCGCTTCTTCGAGCCGTCTGATCGCCCCGCCGGCTCCCTCGCCGTAAGCTATAGGCATATCCACACCAAAGATACCAAGCAAGGAGTACGCTCTGTCTTCAGGAATGGTCGTCTCGCGGGACTGCGACCATCCGAAACGCTCTTCTCTACTGAAGTGTGACAGTGTACGTCCGTTAAGCGCCGAAGCTGGGATTCTGGTGATTTCAGATATCTGTTCTGCCAGCAAGATTTTACTACCGAGACGCGCGCCCTCGTAGGTGAAGAACTCGACTGATCGAGGTGCAAGAAGCTCTTGAAGTGTCCAGCCGCGCGTAAACCAGCTGCTCTTGTAAAACTCAGAGTCCCACGATCTCGGGATGATCGGGGTGTCAGAGCCGCGCACGTCGTTCATGTACACATAGCACTTCTCCGACCTGCGATACCAGTGGAACATCGAGCGGAGCGCGTACTGATGCTCATTATGGTTCTCTTTGTTGATGCAACAAGTATCCACCCAGAAGTACTCGAGCCCATCTCTTTCAGCTTGTTCTCCACAGAACTCAATCTTCTTATGGCCAGGCTTCTCTTGGCCCAACCCTCTCCAGAGATCTTGAAATGTAGGCTCCGCCGCTTCAGGCTGTAGACACCTGTGCGACAGAATAGCATATGGAGGGACGTCATCCTCGTTGTAGAATTCGGTCAACCGGTAACCACCATGGTCGGATCGTGAGAGAAGCCACATGACCGGCGAGATCGCTTCGCAGGTCTGGTAGCAAGCGATACTTGGACTGGCTTCAGCCCGGTGTAGGCCAGCAGCAGGCAGGCAGGAAAGGTCGTTTCGAATGATTAGGTGGCCATATGTTGCGGGACATCTGGAGAAGAAGGCAGAAAGCAGACTCGCTTATGGTAAGTCAGATGCTGTACAAGAATGAATGTCGCTGATCGAGAGAGGCTGTGGTGCTGCGTGCTGCGCATGGCTGGCGGCCAACTCAGCCCGCACTCAAAGCTGCATTAGGTCCGCATTAGCGGTATGAGTCTCGAAGTTCTGGCTAATCCATGTGTTAACCTCCGTCTTTTAGCATTACCAGCACTGCGAAGAGATAGCTGCGACCCGACAAGCTGCCCAGTCAGGGCACCGCGCATCTCGACACCCATGAGAGCTGTCGTAGGGCACCAAGTGGCGGCCTTTATACCTTACCCAAAAGTCCTACAGCGTGGCTTGACCCAGGTATGCCGGTCGAAAGACTTTGTGCCAGAGCCTGGCTAGCACTGCCCATGTCTGGAACGTGGCTGTACAATGTATATATGCCTGTACTGGTAAGTCTTGTACACACATCGAGTATACGCTCGGAGATCGATAGATGTGTACCAAAAGCAATGGAAACTTGCAGTCCTTGCACTGCTGTTCACCAAAATATCTGTCACTGCCATGTCGTAGCTTTGCCATGCGCCCAAGTAGCGACCGCACGGCTGCGGCTCGCGGCCCGGCTTTGTCGCCGCCCGCCGCCCGCCGCCCGCCGAGCAAATCAGGCGGGGCTCGAAGTGCGATATCGGCTCACACGGTGCAAAGCCCCGAGCTGGCGCGCGAGCATGTCTCTTGCATGACCTTGTTCAGCGCTTACACATGAGCATTAGCGCTCACAAACGGTGATCGGCAACCTCAATACAAGTTCATGGTACACTTTGCACCAGCGCGAACTTGGAGAACCTACTTTTGACCCTTCTCGATAAATTTGTCGTTCTCTAGTTTGACCAGAGCGAATTCGTGACCGTAGATAGCAGCAACGTGTTCGAGAGGTGCAGCGTGCGCACTAACGATAGACCAGTTTTTGGTAGGCAGTCTGACAGAGAAGACCCTCTAGAATGGTAGAGTGTGTATTTTCTATCAACTACTCCATCGTACGGGAAGAGAAGTCGATTTCGACACGAAAGTGTTCCTCGTCACCTGGCGTTTCTCCACACGTGGACGGACGTTACTGCTTTGAAGACCCTAGTGGCCATTACGGCTATGTACCGGATCTCGATGAACGACTGTCAATGCTTCAGCGCTTGAGGCTTTTCTCGGGAGTCGCATACTCAAGTGTCGGCCAACCGCAGAGAG
>Ga0265797_10008694_pt1 | contig 13422 bp, 11 predicted proteins | sample P2T30metagenome_FD_192433 | JGI IMG/M metagenome (GOLD analysis project Ga0265797, IMG submission 192433) | Plant litter microbial communities from East Loma Ridge, Irvine, California - P2 T30 | ecosystem: Environmental > Terrestrial > Plant litter > Unclassified | place: USA: California... | reverse complement strand
GACACGGAAAGCAATTCAATCCATTTTAGGTTCAGAAACACTGGCCATGTCGGCCAACTGGGGAGATTTTATCAAATCAGATTCGACCTACAATTACTTATACAACTGGCATTTTGTTAACCTCCCGGGAGGTTTAGATAAACAAGGTGTTTATAATATTTTAGAGACGGAAAAAGCCCCAAATCTTTATAACAAGATTATTGATTTAACGGCTGTTTTAAAAAAGGCAAGCAGTACGGCTTCAGAGAAGAAGCTGGCTTTACGCATGTTGGTGCATATGGCCGGAGATTTATGCCAGCCAATGCATGTTGCCCATAAAGAAGATTTGGGTGGTAATCGGGTTTCGGTAATGTGGTTTAATGAAAAATCTAATCTGCACCGCGTCTGGGATGAGCAGCTTATTGAATATCAGCAACTAAGTTATACCGAATTTGCGAAGGCAATTAATCATCCATCAGCAGTGCAGCTTTATAACTGGCAAAATACCAGTTTAAAAGATTGTGTATATGATGCCTATACGGTGTGTAGCAAAATTTATGATGGCACAAAGCCAGATTCAAAACTGAGTTATCGCTATAACTTTGATTGGTCTGAAACTTTAAATGAGCAATTGCTAAAAGGTGGGGTTCGGCTGGCAAAAATGCTCAACGACATTTACGGATAACTATCCTTCTTCATTAAATTCGAATCCTCCAAAACTGGGGGATTTTTTTTTATGTAGCGAATTCATCGTTACTTTCGTTTATCTTCACAAAACCTAAATCTAACCATATGAAAAAACTAATATTTGTGCTGGTAATCTGCACGGCAATTGCCTGTACTAAGGATACCTACAAGGTACTCACTTCGAAAAAGTGGATAATCGAGTCTGTAACAGTTACACCGGCAATGACGGTGGGAGGCAAAACAACCAATAATTATATTGAACTATCCGGACCAGAAAGTTGCGTAGCTAACCTGTCACTTTCATTTGCGAAAGATAGTACTTATGTGCCGGGGGGCCAATGGTGCACTTTGTGACATGATGACTGATGCCAGCATAAAGACCTGGAAAATAAATGGGGATAAAATCATTTTGTCTGGATCGCCAGCTGCCCCGCTGGCTTTTGATGGCGATAAATTAACGCAGACCACCACCACTGAGCAAGACGGGAAGGCTTATACTTTTGTATATATTTATAAATCTAAATCGAAATAAGTTGAAAATTTTAATGGTTTGTTTAGGCAATATTTGCCGTTCTCCGCTCGCAGAAGGTGTTATGCGTCATTTGGCAGAGAAGCAAAATCTAAAATGGGAAATTGCTTCCGCTGGAACTGGAAACTGGCACATCGGTCAAGCGCCAGACCATAGGAGTATTGCTGCGGCTCAAAATTCTGGTTATGACATTAGCATGCAACGGGCACAACAGTTCTCGGCTGCTATGTTTTCTAAATACGATCTGATTCTGGTAATGGACCGGAAAAATCTAAGTGACGTAACACATCTTGCAAAAACAAAAGAAGAACTTCAAAAAATCAAACTTTTCCTGGATAATGACGAACTAGTAGACCCTTATTGGGATAATGCCTTGTTTGTGCCTGTTTTGAAGCAGGTTGAAGAGCGGTGCAAACAAATTATCCAAGAACTTTCTTAAATTTAGCAGCATTAAAACAGCACTTTAAACATCTAACCAAATCTTTCAATGAAAAAAATATTTATGATGATGCTTGCGCTTATCATCTTTCAAGTTGTCGCGTCTGCAAAGGGTAAGCCCAGTATCCTGGTATTTTCTAAAACAAAAGGGTATCGCCATGCCTCTATAGAAGAAGGCAAAAAAGTGATAATCAAGCTTGGTCAACTACATCATTATAAAGTAGATACGACTGAAAATGCAGATTTATTTACAGAAGTCAACTTAAGGAAATATGCCGCTGTAATCTTTTTGAGTACTACCGGCGATGTTTTGAATGATGCACAACAGTCGGCATTTGAGCGCTACATCCAGGCCGGTGGCGGTTTTGCAGGCATCCACGCAGCAACCGATACAGAATACGAATGGCCCTGGTATGGTAAATTAGTTGGTGCTTACTTTATTAGTCACCCGAAGGTACAGGAAGCAAGGTTTGTAGTAAAGGACAGGAAGCATCCAGCAACCAGATTTTTAACGGATTCTGTCTGGATGCATACTGATGAGCTTTATAATTTCAAAGAAATCAATCCTGATATTAAAGTATTAATCACCATTGATGAAAAATCTTACGAAGGTGGTAAGAATGGGGATTTTCATCCCTTTAGCTGGTTTCATAGCTATGATGGTGGGCGGGCATTTTATACTTCAATGGGACATCCAAAAGAGTGCTGGGGAGATGAGAAATTTCTAAATCACCTAAATGGCGGTCTGGAATATGCCATTGGTAAGAACAAGAAACTAGATTATCGTAAAGCAAAATCTAAGCTTTTATAAGTTTTAATTTTTGAAGAATTGCTCCCTGCGAACTGCTTTTTCGTTAACCAGGTAAATATATTTCAACATGCAAAAACTCGCAATTGCGCCAAAAGTATGCCATAAAAAGTGAGTGCCTACCTCCAGGATTTCCCATTGATCTGCAATCCGGAAAGTAAGTGCCAATATGAATGCTACTAATGCAAATCCGACCCACTTTCCGCTTTTCCATTGCGTTTTTATCAAATACCCAAATACCGGGAATAAGACAATGGCTGCCATAAATGCATAGTTGATATTAATAAAAACCTGAAAATCACCATCTGAAAAAAGCCTTCTCACATAAACCTGGAAGGCTGCATAGATGCCTATAATTAAGGCGGCGTAGTACCACTTTGTTAGCTTCGCCAGAAAGTAAACTCCAGCCGATAGGCAAAGGATCATGATAGGCATCCAGTCCATCACGATAAAAACTGTCCATCGGCGCAGACCATGATAAGTTGTGCCGCCTATTCCACCAATATACAGCAATGCCAAAGCAATAGTCAGAAAAGTATGTTGTTTGGCTTTTCCCCACACTCTAAATGTCCAGTATACTGCAATTGCTAGAAAGAAACAGCTGGTGATGGTATTTAATGGTTCAGGAAAGAGATTGCTAAGTTTTGTCTCTGTGTAAATGGTTCCACCATCGGGCGGCTGCTGCGTAAATGCTTTCATAAATTTCCAGATATGATGAATTTAGTATCTGCAATAATAAAAACAGATCCTTAAATATTCAGGATACTTTCCAGGTAAAATAATTGAGACGTTGGTTTTTTACCTTTAACATTTAAACGTTTCTGATTTCAATCTGCAATTAGATCTGTCAGCTTAAATATGCCGCTATCTGCCTGAAAGGCTAAAACATCTTTAAGTTTAGTAGCCAAATTGAGGTTTTATTTGAAGCTGTGAGTTGGCGATAGTGTTTTAAGAAATGTAGATTTCAAAAAAGTGCAAACTATTCCGTAGAAAACAATGTTCAAATAATACATCAAAACTTATTAAACATGAGCACTACAACAGTAACTACAGAAGTATTGAACGATTTAGTTCAAATAAATAATGACCGTATTGCAGGTTACGAAAAAGGACGCACCGAATTAAAAGATGAGGATGCGGATTTAAAAGCTTTGTTCCTGGATATGATTTCAGAAAGTCAGAAATATAAAATGGCTTTAGGAACTGAAATTGCAGCACTTGGCGATGATATTGATACAGGTACTACAAACTCTGGAAAAATCTACAGAGCCTGGATGGATGTAAAAGCTTTATTTACAGGTCACGATAGAAAAACAGTTTTAAATAACTGTGAATTTGGTGAAGACGCAGCCCAAAATGCTTATAAAATGGCTTTAGAAGTGGAAGATTTGCCAGCGAATATTAGAACATTAATTTCCGATCAAAAAGCATCTTTAAGAACTTCACATGATGAAATTAAAAGATTGCGCGATGCTCAGGCATAAGATCAACTAATCGATAAAACAAAAAAACTCCTGATCATTGATCAGGAGTTTTTTCGTTTTAGGCTTCCAGTTCTCTATCCAGATGTTCGGTAACACGTTGAATGGTATTGTCTATCGTGTTACTTAAAATCGTTAGGTAAGATCCTTTTTTCGCAGTTTCAATAGCGATCCTCAAGCATTCTGTGCTTTTATTGTTAATGATCACTTCCTTATTTGGATCAACTTCTCTGATTCCTTTGAGCAAAAGATCAATAAGTTCATCTTGCTGTCTGCCTCTTAAATATTTTTCCTGGCAAATGTAAATCTTGTCGAACATTTGAGCCGATATCCTTGCAGTTTCGATGATGTCCTCGTCACGTCTATCTCCGGTTCCGGAAATGATCCCTACATGTTCTGTTGCTTCTACACTTTGCAAATATGCTTTTACACCATTAAAACCATCTGGATTATGAGCAAAATCTACGAGCACTTTAAAGTCTTTGAACCTGAAGATATTCATCCTTCCAGGCGTGTGTGCCGCAGATGGAATAAAAGTTTCTAATGCTAAACGAATATCTTCCGGTTTGTAGCCCCAAAGATAAGTAGCTAAAGTAGCAGCCAAAACGTTCTGGATCATGAAGTTTACCGCGCCGCCAAAAGTTAGAGGGATGTGTGTCGCTTTATCAACCCTTAGTTTCCAATCGCCGGTTTTGATCGTGATGTATCCATTTTCATAAATCGCAGCAATACCACCTTTTCTGCAATGCTCTTTAATAACCGGATTATTTTCATCCATACTAAAGTAAGCTACATTACAGCGAGCATCCCTTGCAATTTTCACACAATAACCATTGTCGGCATTTAATACCGCCCATCCTTTTCTGCGAACCGCGCCAACCACTACGGCTTTAACACGTGTCAGGTCATCAAGATTATGAATATCGGCAATACCAAGGTGATCTTCCTGAATATTAGTAATAACGCCAATATCGCAGGCATTGAAACCTAATCCAGCCCTTAAAATACCACCTCTTGCGGTTTCCAGGACAGCAAATTCTACTGTTGGATCTTTTAAAATAAACTCCGCACTCACCGGCCCGGTCGTATCACCCTTCATTAACATTGTATTGTGAACATACACCCCATCACTAGTGGTGTAGCCCACACGCTTACCGTTGCTACGGATTATATGTGCAATTAAACGTGTAGTTGTGGTTTTTCCGTTGGTACCGGTTACCGCTATAATTGGAATAGACGATAGCCTGTTTTGCGGATAAAGCATATCCACAACAGAGGCCGCAACGTTTCTTGGCAAACCTTCGCTAGGAGCAAGGTGCATTCTAAATCCAGGTGCAGCATTCACTTCCAAAACCACACCGCCGTTTTCTGTGAGGGGTTGTGTGAGGTTTTGTGCCATGATGTCAATTCCGCAGATATCTAATCCGATTACCCTCGAAATTCGTTCACAGATGAATATATTTTGTGGATGAACAATGTCTGTCACATCGATAGATGTACCACCAGTGCTTAGGTTAGCGGTAGATTTCAAATAGACTACCTCGCCCTTTTCCGGAATAGTTTCTAAAGTATATTCTTTCTTCGCCAATAAATCGAGTGTATCTCGGTCTACCGCAATTTCTGTTAATACATTTTCATGGCCGTAACCCCGGCGTGGATCTTCATTTTCTTTATCAATTAGTTCCTGAATGGTATGAATTCCATTTCCAAGTATGTGTGCCGGATCACGTTGGGCCGCCGCAACCACTTTATGATCAATAACAAGAACCCGGAAATCGAAACCAGTAATGAACTTTTCAATAATCACCTTGCGGGAATAAGTTTTCGCGTATTCGAAAGCTTCCCGTGCAACTTCCATCGTTTTCACATTGATGGTTGCGCCTTTACCATGATTTCCATCTAGTGGTTTAAACACTAAAGGGAAACCCACTTTGTTAACAGATGCTTCAAGATCTTCGGGATTGGAGATGGTTACGCCAGAGGCAACAGGAATTGCCGCTTCCGTTAATAAGCGTTTGGTTTCTTCTTTATTACTCGCAATATCAACGGCAATGCTACTGGTTTTTTCGGTCATTGTTGCCCGGAAACGAACCTGGTTTTTGCCGTAACCCAACTGTACCAATGAACTTTTATTTAGTCTGATCCATGGGATATTACGGCTCACCGCCTCCTGAACAATTGATCCTGTGCTGGGGCCAAGGGCTTCCAGCTCTCTGATTTCTTTCATTCGGCGAATGTCATGCTCCAGATCATATTCCTCTCCATCAATCAGTGCCTGAGCAATCTTCACAGCTGCCTCAGCTGCATAAACGCCTACTTTTTCTTCTAAATAGCTAAAGACTACATTATAAATACCTTCAGTTTTGGTTTGTCGGGTTCTGCCGAACCCGGTTTCCATACCTGCTATGGTTTGAATTTCAAGGGCAATGTGCTCAATTACATGACCCATCCAGGTGCCTTCTTTTACACGTGTAAAAAATCCGCCTTCAACGCCTTTAGAGCAACGGTGGGTAAACATACTCGGAAGTAATTTTTCTATCCTTTCACTAAAACCCTCAATTACATTGGTGGGCCTTTGTTCCAGTTCCTCTAAATCCAATCTCATTTGGATGAGTTTCTTACGGCTTATCGACCAAATATTCGGCCCTCTTAGTACTTGTATGTTATATATCTTCATGTAATGTTTTATCGTTTTTTGTTAAAAAAGCAGGTTTTGAGAAACGCTTTTTTTCAATTTTTATAAGCTAAAATTGATGATTGTAAATTATGCATTTATTTTGAAAACTGGCGCTTCAAATAGCTAAATCAATTTCGCAAGCTATTTGTTCTATTCTCAAGCCTAACTTTATACCTATAAAACACATGAAATTAAACGATTGTTAACAATTGCATAATTATTGACAAAAAAAGTCGTGTTTTTTATCTTAAGCTGATATATTTGGGTTTTTTGATAGAATACTAATACACACAAAATGGTTCCGAAGGGCAAACTCATCATTATTGGAGGCGCAATAAATACAGGCAGCTTTGCTGAAACGCAATTTGGATTGCCTGAAAACATGAATTTTTTCGAGCGGGGAATTTTGAAAAGGATTACTACAGAATCAATAAGAGATATTGAATCACGTTTCGAAATCATTACTACAGCTTCTTTAATGCCCGAAAAAGTGGGAGAAGAATATATTAAAGCTTATGCGCAGTTAGAAGTTCATAATGTTGGGGTATTAAATATTACCAATCGTGAAGAGGCAAATGCCGAAGAGAATTGCGAAAGAATTAAGGCTGCAGAAGTTATCATCTTTACCGGCGGCGATCAGTTAAGGTTATCTTCCATTTTTGGTGGTACCAAAATCCATCAGATTTTAACTGAAAAATACAAAACTGAGCCTGTGGTTATTGCCGGTACATCTGCGGGGGCAGCTGCAAGTTCTAAAAATATGATCTACCAGGGAAGCAGTAAAGATGCTTTGCTGAAAGGAGAAGTGAAAATTACCGGCGGATTGGGTTTTATTGATGATGTGATCGTAGATACGCACTTTGTTCAACGTGGGCGCATTGGCAGATTGCTGTACGCGGCTGCCAGTAATCCTGGGATTTTAGGGATTGGTTTAGGCGAAGATACTGGGTTATTTATCTCAGACGGACATATTATGGAAGCCATTGGATCTGGCATGGTAATTTTAGTTGACGGTCGCCAAATGGCTGATACCAACTTAACCGATGTAGAAATGGGGCAACCTGTATCGATTAAAAACATGGTGGTACACGTGATGTGCGATGGCGATGTTTATGATCTGGCCGACCACAGTTTAGTGATTCACCATCCAAAAGTTGTTCCGGTAGCTTAGTCATTCGTCCATTGCTAATTAATACCTGCTTTTGAAAAGTAATTTGTTAAGTAATAAAATGAAAATAATTATACATGGTGGCTTTTTTAGCGAGTCATCAACCAATCAGGAAACTAAGAAAGCTAAACAAGATGCCCTGGCTGAAATTGTAAAGCTTGGTCATGACTATTTACAAACCCATACGGCCTTAGAAGCAGCTGTGTATGCTGTATCTTTATTGGAGAATAACGAGCTTTTTAATGCTGGCATTGGCTCACAAATTCAAAGTGATGGAAAAGTAAGGTTAAGTGCTTCGCTAATGGATGGCAAAACGGAAAGATTTAGTGGCGTAATCAATATAGAGGATGTTAAAAACCCAATAGAAGTTGCGAAATATTTATTGCCTTATGATGATCGTGTACTTAGTGGAGACGGTGCGCAGACTTTTGCCCGTAAAAACAATTTCGAGCACTTTAATCCCATTACCCCTCAAAGGCAAGAAGAATACGAAGCAAAATTAAATCAGCAAAATAATTTGGGCACAGTGGGTTGTGTAGCTTTGGATGCAGATGGCAACCTTGCGGCTGCAACTTCTACAGGAGGGAAGGGTTTTGAAATTCCTTGCCGTGTGAGCGATTCTGCAACAGTTGCGGGTAATTATGCTAACCAGTTTGCAGGGATTTCTTGTACTGGCGTTGGCGAGGATATTGTAAGTGGTGCCTTGGCTTCAAAAATAGTAACCCGGGTTACAGATGGATTTACCTTAAAAGATGCATGCGATAAATCTTTTTCAGAACTGAAAGCTTTCGATGGTTTTGCAGGGGTAATTGGCATTACAAATACAGGCGATATCTACCATTGCGATTCCCATCCATATATGGTTTGGGCATCTTTTGATGTTAATTTACAGGTATTTAGCTAAAGTTGAATATAAAGTATTATTTTTGTTGCATGTCCAAAATTGTATTGGCTTTTATCAGCCTATTTGCCTCACTTCAACTACATGCTCAATATACTGATGGTCAGGAGCCAAACGGAGGGAATGCAATCACAATATCGGTATCCAAATTCGATTTGGTTGATGGTAATTCATTTTATGAAGAAGCGGAAGACTTAGAGAAAAAAGGTGATTTTAATGAAGCTTTAACCCTATTCGGTAAAGCAGCTTTCGAATATAATTCAATTAAAAATTTTAATAGATACGGCCTCGCCATAATAAAAATGAGCAATATGCATTATATGCTTGGCCGTTTTAATGATGCAGAGCAGATTCTTTTGAATGTTGCGCTTAAAAATTATTCTAAAATGGGCAGTAGGAGTGGTCTGATGAACACTTACGGTTTACTCGGGAAAGTATATTTGGCGAATAATAAATCTACCCAATCCATGTGGTTTTATACCCAGCAGGGTATGTTGGCTAAACAATTAAAAAGTAATAATGCTTACCTCGAATCAGTTTTAGGGATCGTTCAGGTTAAGATCAAAAAGAAAGATTTTACCCTTGCTTTGAGAGACTTAAAGACTGCAGAATGGTTTGCCAATTCTGTTAAAATAACACAGTATAAAGGGCAAATTCGCGATGCCCGCGAAGTAATTTCAAATAAAACTACTGCTAAAACGAGTTCCAAATAAGTTAAGAGAGCCGTATCTACAGCGAACCTGCAGGTCTCCTCCATCTTTGCTTAGCATAGATTTATATTTCTGTAAATTGTAATATTTCTTCTCCGAAATGCTTAGCATTTAATATCTTAAAACAATATAATTGAAATTGCGTTAGCATTTTTAGAATTGTTAAATAAAAAGCTTTTGGTTAGATTTGATAAGTTTTAACAAGAGACGGTAATAATGCTGTCTCTTTTTTGTTTTTTCGTTAAAATGGTATCATATTGGCTATATAGAATTGAAAATGGATTTTAAATCGTTTAAAGAGATGTTGAAGAGAGTATTTTTTGTAATTTTTACTGCCGCTGTGATCGCTTGTCACGCCGCCCCGAAGCCTCAGCCTATCGTTGATGGCATTGCAAACGTTATGCCCGACCAGCAGCAACAACTCGTAATTAAAGAAGTGGTTAATCTAATCGAAAGCTATAATTATAAAAAAGTTCAGGTAAATGATTCAATTTCATCTTTAATTTTAGATAAATACATCAAAGCCTTAGATCAGGGTAAAAATTACTTTCTGGCATCTGATATCAAAGAGTTTGAGAAATACAGGACTACACTTGATGATGATTTCAAAAATGGTGATTTAAGCGGGCCATTTTATATCTACAATGTATATGCAAAAAGATTAAATGAATATTTTACCTATTCTTTAGCACAGATAAAAAATAAGTATGATTTCAATCAGAATGATACTTATGTGTACGATAGGGAGAAAATGCCTTGGGCAACATCTTCAACAGCATTAAATGATACCTGGAAAAAACGGGTAAAGTATGAGTTGGTTAATTTAAATTTAGCGGGTTCTGCAGAAGCAAAAAACGTGGAAACCTTAACCAAACGATATCAAAATCTAAAATCTCAAACGGCTAAAACCAATAATCAGGATGTTTTCCAAATCCTGATGGACGCGTTTACTGAATCAATAGATCCACATACTAATTATTTTGTTCCTGCGAGAGCAACCGAATTTAATGAAGAAATGTCTCGCTCATTTGAAGGTATTGGTGCGCGTTTGCAATTAGAAAATGAAGTTGTAAAAATCTCTGAAATTATCCCGGGAGGACCGGCTTACAAAAGTAAGCAACTAAGTGCTGGTGATAGAATTATTGCGGTAGCGCAAGGAAATGAAGATTTTATTGATATTGTTGGCTGGAGATTAGATTTGACAGTTAGTAAAATTAAAGGGCCAAAGGGTACGAAAGTTCGATTGAAAGTGATTCCGGTGGGTAAAGAAATGTCATCGAAACCAGTGATCATCGAAATGATGAGAGAAAAGGTAATTCTTGAAGATCAATCAGCAAAAAAGAAAGTTAAAACCATTAATACCAATGGCAAAAGCTATAAAGTTGGTATCATTTCATTACCAGCATTCTATGCAGATTTTAAAGCTGCAAACGCAGGCGATAAAAATTATAAAAGTACAACCCGCGATGTAAGAAAACTGGTTGACTCTTTGAAAACCATTGATAAAGTTGATGCTATCGTAATGGACTTACGTGGTAACGGTGGTGGTTCTCTTGTTGAAGCTATTTCTTTGACAGGTTTATTTATTGATAGAGGCCCGGTTGTGCAAGTGAAAGATTTACGTGGTAAAATTGAAGTTGATGAAGATGAAACTTCAGGTGTTGCCTGGGATGGTCCGTTTGGTGTAATGGTAGATCGTTTAAGCGCGTCTGCTTCAGAAATTTTTGCCGGTGCCATTCAGGATTATGGCCGTGGCATTATCATGGGAAGCCAAACCTATGGTAAAGGAACTGTTCAGTCATCTATTGATTTAAACAAATTAGTTAATCCGGGAATGCTTCAAAAAATTGCTGGATTGGTAACAAGAGATAAAACGATTGGAACATCTCCAAATTCAACTGCTGCCGCCGATATCAATCTGGGTCAAATCAACCTGACTATGGCTAAATTCTACCGTGTGGCTGGTAGCAGCACGCAACATAAAGGTGTAATGCCAGATGTAGTTTTCCCTTCACTTTATCCAATGGATAAGATAGGAGAGGATACAGAACCTTCTGCATTGCCTTGGGACGTAATTCCAAGCTCTAATTTTAAAGCGGTAGCGAACTTGGCCACGATTAAAGCGGGGTTAATTAAAAATAGTGAGCAACGAATCTCAAACTCTTTAGACTTCAAATATTTAAAACAGGATATAGCAGAGTTGAAAAAACGTGATGCAGAGGTTTCTGTTCCGTTGAATGAGGCCAAACTTAAAGCCGAGCGTGATGCGCAGGAAGCAAAATCGCTCGCTAGACAAAACGATTTAAGGGCTTTAAGAGGTTTACCTGCAATTAAAAAAGGAGAAAAGGTTACCAAGCAGGATTCTTTTGATTTTATAGAAGATGAATCACTGAAGGTAATGGGCGATTTCATGCAGCAAGCAGGAAATTATGTAATGAACCTTGGGGTTTCCGAAGCACCTAAACTTTAATCCATCTATCTAGCTGAAAAGCGAGTTATCTAATATTAGGTAACTCGCTTTTTTTTGGAAAAATGTCTAATAGAATCTGTGTAATCTTAATTAAATGATTGCCTGAAAGCTGATGGCGTTAAATTCGTTTTCGCTTTAAATAATTTGGTAAAAGACTGAATATGTTCAAAGCCGAGCGTATAGGCAATTTCACTAACAGATAAACTTGTAGTAGACAGTTTTTCCTTTGCTAAATCAATCAGTTTCTGATGTAAATATTGTTGCGTGTTTTGGCAGATAAGTGTTTTTAAGAGCCCCGAAAGATAACCTGCCGAAATAATCAGTCGCTAAGCAATGTAGGCTACTGTAGGCAGGCCACTAATGTTGTCATCTTCAAAGTAATGGTTAACAATTGTTTCTAATCGATCAAGTATCTCATGATTGATCGCTTTACGTTTGATAAACTGACGGCCATAAAAGCGTTGTGCATAATTTAACAACAATTCTAATTGTGATATATTACATTTTGAGTATAATGATCAATGTTGCTATTGGTTTCATTTTTTATGAGCTGCGCAATGGCATTTAGAATATTTCTTCATTTTCAGAAATATGTAACGCTTCAAATAATGCGTAATCGAAAAAATCATAACCTTTTATCGCTTTAGCCAAATGGGTATGCCACAGCAATTCTGAATGGAATAAGATTATCCGTCCTGTTGGACGATGCTATTTGCCAATTCTAAGCAGAGAATTTAAGCTAATCTGTTTTTGATTTAGCCAAAACGGATATTGTTCTAATAAGAAAAGGCTGGAGCGTAGATGCACCAGCCTTCGCGGAAATTGTTTTTACTAATCTTTTTTTGGAAGATTCTGGTTCAATTGCATCGCCATCATTTCTTTCATTGTTTTATTCATACCTTCCGTACTTCCATCTAAGAAAATAATATTACCCTCTCCATATTCGGCAAATTGTTTAATGGCTTCTGTCCACATAGTGAATAGAATTACCGAAGTATCTAAATTTGCCTGTTGCATTTCATGTGCCGCATTGGTCATACCCTTTGCTACCTCTTCTCTAAATAAGGCGATACCTTGTCCACGCAGCTGTGCGGCTTCACGTTCAGCCGTGGCTGCAATTTTAATGGCGTTACCATCTGCTTCCGCACCTTTGGTTTTGGTAATTAGAAGCGCCTGGCCTTCGTTTTCTGCAGCAGCTTTTAAGTTGTTTGAAGCCACTACACGGCTCATTGAGCGCATAATTTCTTCATCGAAAGTGATATCGTTTAACTGAAGATCCTGCAAATGATAGCCCCAGCCATCTAATACCTGGTCAATTTGTTCCTTTACATGCAAAACAATTTCATTCCGTTGAGCCAAAACATTCGCCTGTTTCTGGGTAGCTACATATGCCCGAATAGAGCCTTCGATGGTTCTGATTAGCGCTTGCATTAGGTTTGTTGCATCAACAAATTTGAAGGCCACATTTTTGATGGTTTCTTCATCCTGATTTATAACAGAGTAGAGAAGCATTGCCTTAAAATATACGTTTGCCTGATCTTGTGTTACCGCCTGAAAGGACAATTCAACTGACC
>Ga0265797_10008693_pt1 | contig 13429 bp, 9 predicted proteins | sample P2T30metagenome_FD_192433 | JGI IMG/M metagenome (GOLD analysis project Ga0265797, IMG submission 192433) | Plant litter microbial communities from East Loma Ridge, Irvine, California - P2 T30 | ecosystem: Environmental > Terrestrial > Plant litter > Unclassified | place: USA: California... | reverse complement strand
CATCTCGCCCTGACGAGGTCCGCGGCCATGGCGGCGCGCTTCTTGTGATGAATGTGCGGCGCTGTCGAGGATACGCTGGCCTTGTGCTGTGGAGGCGAGTTCGGATGGGGAGGCTTTGCCGGAGGTTCCATGAGGTTGGTGCGGGAGGGAGGAGTTGGGGAGCTCTGAAGGGAGGCTTTCGGCGGCGTCGTTGGGAATCAGAGGAGCGGTCGGGTCATTGGCAGAGGCGCGCTTAAGTGCTGTGTCCAGCACGGAGACAATGTTGTCAACGCGGCGCATACGACGGCGGTGGCGCAACTTTTGTGGTGGTGAGAGTCGCCATGGGATTTTCCTAGAGGATGAAGGTCAGTCGAGAGGACGAGGGTTGGTAACAAAATTGAGGAAGTTCTTACCATAGCAGACCTCCGGAGAGGGGCGCAGAAGGTTTGAAAGCGCCGAACATGTTTGTAGGCACTCCTTTCCAATCAGTTGATGTCTACGCGGTATCCGGGAGGTTTCGAGATGTCGCTTGCCCTCGCTGGTGGCAGTTGCCTCATTCGGCACCGCGGAGATGCTGACCCTAACCCTTACTCACATAGATGGGTACATGTGGCAGGTGTTGGCAACCATGTACCTCAACATATAACTACACATAACACACCCTCACCTGTCATGTCGTACTATTTCACAATAATCGGGACGAAAGACAACCCTATCTTTGAGCACGAGTTCGGCACATCAAAACCAGGAGGCGATGGTACAGCCAAGTTCCGCGAGGAGGCTGCCCATATGAACCAGTTCATCGTGCATGCAGCACTCGACATGGTGGAGGAAGTGCAATGGGGAACGAAAGACTTGTAAATCTCGACCGATCGTGATAATGTCCCTGCATTTAATGAGCTCGAGGTTCCATTAACACCAAAGCCAGATATCTCAAGAAAGTCGATTCGTTCCAGAACAACCACATTCACACCTTCCTCACTGGCGGCAATGTCAAGTTCATGCTACTGATGAATGCCGATCCGCTCGCGACTCCTTACTCCAACTTCGCTTCTCCTCCGCCTTCGCGCTCGACGTCAGCTAGGCAGAGCACCATGATTGCGAACAATCCCAGCTCGTCACAGACTGAGGATGCTGTCAGAGGATTCGTGACAGAGGTGAGTTTGCTTCTTGCTATGACTGACTGCTTGGCGAGTTCGTATTGCCTGGATTGCTAATGCATTTGACAACCTGCAGGTCTACGAGGCTTGGGTGAAGTGCACGATGAACCCCTTCTACGACGTCAACCAGGAGATAACGAGTCCGATTTTCCGCAGTAGGGTGGCCGCTGCGGCGAAGAGATTTTTATGATGAGACAGAGGACTTGGAAGTGACCTTGCCGCGTCTCCCGACGACACCAGGAGCTCGTATACCAGGCATCTCAAGTTATGGCTGGCCAAGTATGCCAGTGAGTCACTTGCGAGCGAGTCTTCAGATGAGATCGCGATCGCGATCTTTTATATGCATCGGTATGCGTATTGCCAAGCGATGTGGAACTGCCATTGGTGCCTCACAGCAGCTGGCGTTCGAGACAGGGCTGCACCGGTTGATGGCGGTGGCGGTGAGCCTTTTGGTGGGCTTCCCAAAAAAGGCCACCGAGTCAGCACAATCTCGACTGTCCCGACTGAAATTGTATGACCTTGTTTTGGCTGGGTGACAGGCGGAAAACTTACGAAAACATCCACCACCAAGTCATGCTTGAACTTATGGGTGGAATCGTCTTGGTTTTGTTGGGAGAAATCATTGGGATCACACGCACGTGTCAGCAACGTGAGGGTACAGAGTTGCCAATCAGAGGTTGACAATAGAGCAGCCGCTTGGGAGAGTGACCAAGACCAAAAAACTTAAGCCGGCAATAACGGAACCTCATGATATACTATAACTACGAGCTGATTAATATTAGACAGAGCAGTCGTGACCTTGTCTGCCGTAATACTCTCGTCTGGTGACTGGGAGTTGAGCTGACTCTACCGAAGAGGTGGGCTGCTGCGGAATTTGATTGTCTCACTGTCATCAAAGCCCTTTCTTCACGGCGGTACGAGTACCAATATCTTGCAACAGGGTCATTGTCGGTACCAGTATAATCAGTGGTATCGGCATCCCTTCGAGCGTCTCCATAGTTTGGCCGTTTCATGGCTCCGCTTCAAGATCAGTACGACATGATCTCGCACATTAGTGTGACACCAGGCATATGCACTCCGGATGGCAGATAATATGCACGGCAGACAAGCGAATGCAGCAAGCACATGATCGCGCTTGACTTAGCAAACTTACCACCTTAGTCAATTCATCACCTCGTCCAAGTCTCAAAGTCCCATCAAGCCATCATCAAACCCCCACGTCTTACTAGCGTGCGAGTGTGCACTCCACTCTGAACAGATCTCTTCGGGTCCGTCCCGAAGCCAATCTTGAAGCTTGCTTGCCCCCATGACCTCAGCCTTCACACCACACCGCAGACTGGAGAAGCGCAATTCACCGCCTGAAGACCATCTTCACATGATGGGTAGCTGCTATTCGCCATCAAGCCCGTTATTCGTTCGCATGCTTGCCTGACCGTGTTCACCGGTACCGCTAACTTACTCTAGTGCTTTCTATTTTGTTGCCTGCCTCTGCCTTCTGCCTCCTTTTGTCATGCTCCGGCTTGACATCGGGCGGTAGACTATTGGCCTGCTACTTGTGCTACTGCCTGTAGCGTGCATGTGAGGCTGCCTGCAACCCGTCCTGACCTGCACCCCATGTTGTCGTGCCTGCAGAACCGCATTTGCATGAATGCTGAATGCTGTGTGTGTGATGGTAATTACTCATCCCCGGGCGGCTACCGCGCGGGATGCATAACGCTGTTACCTCTTGTTGCTAGCACCTCGTTGATCAGTCGTTCGTTCACTTACTCGCACCAGTCTCTCGCTACCGTATTCCTCCCACCTAGAGCTCACCTCTCACTCTCACCCCTTCCGCTACCGCCACCCCTCAATACCAAGACCCGGGCATTGTCATTGTCATTGTCACCGCCTAGTTGCCTAGCAAGGGCGCGTGTGGCTGCCTGTCTCGAGTCTGTCCTCCATTCGTATGCGAGGCGTGCGCAAGCAGGCGGAGTCACGGTGTCTCAGCAGAAACACCTGATCCCTTCAGCCAGTCAGCGCCTAACCTGCAGTCATCGTGCATCTGCGCTCTATTGCCACCCGGCCTATATTACTGCACTCGCACCCGATCCGCATACCATAATTCCCTTCTCTCCTCCAACTCGTCGCTCATTTGGTGCGCTGCCTTGTACTGTCGTTGCAGATCCCGTACGCCGCCCGTCGACTGCAATCCGCCCACTCAGCTTTAGCCTTCCACAGCCAAAGCTGCTACCACCACCCGCAACTAAACCTCTTACCTATCCACTGACCGGCCTCGAGCCGGGCACAGATCCTACTGCAGCCTTGAGGACTTGAAGACACCGCCGCCTGGCCGCTGCTAGGCCTCATAACCTGACGTGTGCTCGCTCCGTGCTTCCCACCTTGCAGCTTCCATCTGCAACCATACCCCACGCCAACGAACACAACTCCTGCAAGCCACGAATCACCTGCCCAGTCAATACATAGTTACAACACATCCAGACAACACCATGTCGCAACTCTCACGAGAGCAGCAGCTCGAGGAGCTGGAACACGACTACCTTCGCCACGAAGCCAAACTACCAACACACTTCTCCAACAATCTCGCCACCCGCTTCGAGGAAGACCTCGACAACAACCCACACTCACACTTCCTGTTGCCAGTCCACATGTATGAATCATGGGACGACTCGGACGACGATGATGACGACGACTGCCAGTTCGACGCCGGCATCACCGACTTCGCACTCTTCAGCGACGACTACAAACGTGCCAAAGAGGCAGACGCTCCTCTTTCAGACAAGTGGAACGACTTTGTAGCAGACCAAGAAGAGGCCTACAACCGCACCATCGCCCGCACAAGAGCTGATCTGAACGACCGTTCTGCCGGCCCATTCTACTCCGGTTCCAGCTTCGCCCAACCCGATGCAGTCCCAAGTCTGACACCCGACACATCGCCTCGGCTTGCCGACGATCTCGACTTTGACAGCGGAGAAGAAAGCACAAGCAGTCTACCCTACCAAACTAAGATCGTAACACCAGACCTTCCTCACCGTCCCGCCTCCGCTCCCATCGACATTCCACGCTCCAGGCACACCCTCAGCACGCTCTCGGAGTCCGCCATCGAGGACGAGGAGTTCACAGATCCTGCCGCGCCCGCTTTCCTGCTCTATCGCCACAGCCAGCGCGCAGACAAGCGCAGACGCGCATCGAGACCTCAGGCGCCACCCATGCGACCCGGCCTCAGTGCAGGCAACAGGACGCTGTCCGGGAAGTTACACGTCTGGAGAAGGCCGAGCTGGGATTTGTTCATCGTCGACGAGGAGAGAGAAGAGGAGTCCGCGCAAGACGACAGCCGTGGACGCAGAGGTGACGGTGCGCTGAGAAAGAAGAAGGGGATGCAGGAGCTGAGGGGTTGAAGACGTCTATTTTCTTTTGTCTTCCCTCGCATTTTCACGGCGTTTGGAATTGGCATAGCTGAAGGCGTTTTGGGTCGATTTCGTCGGCAAGCATTACTATGGCGTTTGATTGGATTTGCGCTTGCGCTCCTGGGGTTTTTTGGATTACAGTCTCTGCAACCAGACTGGCTGCATCGCGATGGAGTTTCTTGCTTACCTACGCGAAACGGATCGATTTGGATGAGAAACGGGTTCGGATGACAAACGCGTGGGCAAAGGCACAGGGCGGCACCTGGTGTCCTTCCTTTTGTTGCAATTTGTCTTTCTTCTAATGCTTTTTGCTACGATCGATAACTCGCGTCCAACTACGGAGCGCTCGAGAATGCTTTTGTTTTTTTGATTTTTTCCCTTTACTTCTTTTCGGCTTCGAATAAGAACCTCAAGGCAGCACATCGACAGTAAAACCACTGTCCGAGAGAATTAAAAACGTAATCAACGGGCAGCCAACTTTCACCTGGTTAACGCTCTTTTGCCCGAATCTTGGATAAATATTACATGTGGTGTCACCGTTTCGTCTAGTATGTTCTTGTCGAGATGCCTTGCCACCGACCAATGCTGAATCCGACAAGTACAGATTAATGATCCATAGGGCGTGCTATGTGAGTGATCATGTGGAAAGGCGTAAGAGTGTTGTACTACTTGATTCTGAGGTGAGGCTGATAATCATGCCCCGCATCCTTTGTAAACACAAAATGTAGATTAAAGTGACTTCATCCTACTTCATAGTGCCTCTTCATCGAAAGGACCACAGTATTACTAATCACGACATCACATCCTCAATTATAGCCGGCTCTCTTCGACCAAACAACTACTTCATCCCTTGAGTCTCCTTCACTTGAATTGACAGCTCCAACACCAATTTCATTTCCAAATAACACAACCCGCCACCATGTCCGACGAAGTGATCCTCTACGACCTTCCCAGCAAAGGCCACTGCGCCTGCTGGTCACTGAATCCATGGAAGAGTAAGTAAACTAGCAAGCACTTCAACCTCCAATCTTCATCATCATTTCATGTTCCCACCCGTAAGGCCACACCAAGATACCCAAAAAGTTTAACTAAACCTGCTCACCAGCCCGCGCCGCCCTCAACTTCAAGAAAATCCCCTACAAAACCCACTGGATCGAATACCCAGCCATGGCCCCCTACTTCGCCTCCCTCGGCATCCCGCCGTCAACAGCCCCAAACGTAACCTCTCCAACCGGCTACTCGAGCCCCACGATCAGAACCCCTTCGGGAGAATTCGTAATGGAGTCCCGCAACATCGCCGACGTCCTCGAGAAAATCCAACCTTCCCCTTCCCTGCGCTTGGATAGCGGCTACGTCGAGCGAGTCCAAAACGCCGTGCTGGCCGTGGCAAAACCGCTGTCACCGATCGCGATCCCGCGTGTGCCGGAGATGCTGCTGAACCCTGAGAGCGAGGAGTATTTCCGCCGGACGAGGAAGGCGAGGTTTGATGGCGTTGAGCTTGCGGATTTGGCGAAGAGCGAGAAGGCTGGGGAACAGGCTTGGAAGGAGGCTGAGGGAGGCTTGAAGGATTTGGTGAAGATTCTGGGCGAAAATGCGGAGGGACCGTATGTGCTTGGGAAAGAGGCGAGTTATGCCGATCTGATTTTGGCTGGGTTCTGGGCGTTTTTGAACAAGCTGGATAAGGGTGGGGATCTTTTTGGGAGGATCATGGGGGTTGATGAGGCGTTTGGGAAGCATTGGGAGGCCTGCCAGGAGTATTTGGAGAGGGACGATTATTGATCGATTGACCAATGAACGAAGCTGGTATAATAGTGACTGACAAGACTGAACGAACAAAATTCTGTTCCGATTGGGTATCTTGATTGTTGACATGAAAACGTAAACATAGCTTTCCTCGCCTTTGTTTTGTTCTGCTCTCTTCGCTTTACTCGCCCGTGTCTCCAACGCCTCGCTGAAGTCCAGATTGTGATACACCGCTGTAACAAGCATAAAAAAGAATCGTCGTCTTGCTCTCGTTAGGCGGCAAAACGAAAAGTGTGTTGGGGTGCGCAATTGCGAAACCCTACTACTGCAAAAGAGGACTAGCAATCGTCTGTCAGTAATCGATGTGACCTGCTCGAGGTGAGCTAGCTCATACCCAAGATAGTCCTCACGAATGCTGCCAATGGCAAACATCTGGTTCAGCTCGGAGCGGATACCCTTGATGCGCAACCGCACTTGCGAGCCGGCCTCGACGACCTGGCCCTCGTTGTCCGCGAAAGAAGGTGTTGCGCCCTCCATCGAGTACTTGAGCGAACTCGGAATCATCTGTGGACATAGCACACCAGTCAGCCCCCAAACCCAGTGCTGAAAGACCATTCCAAGCAGATGCAATATCCCATCCCCACTCACCGCTTTACTGATGAACACTCCCAGCGCACCAACATCCACGAAGAACCCATTAGGCACCACCTGCGAGACCTCACCGTCTACAACCTCGCCGCGGAAAGGCTGCCACACGACCGCGCGGTACGAGATCGTGTACATGGCCATTCCGGTGCCCGGCATGACCTTAGGTTCGCTGATCTCTTGAATTCCGATGATGCGCACGATCATCATCGTGCCTGTGTTTGTTCCTTCCTTCTTTTTGTACAGCAATTCGCGGATCGAGTCGGGCGCTTCCGAGCTGAAGTACGAGGGGTGCAGCGGGATGCGCTCTTCCATTTCGTGGACGAAGAACATGATCGGCAGTTCTGTGAGGCGCGAGGAGCACCTGGGAGGTCTAAGAGGCGGGCGTGGTCAAAGAGAGACCGGTCGCGGGTTGTTGGATCGACTCGTTTGATGGAGCGCAATGTTTGGGTCGATGTTCGTCTCCGGCGCAAAGTGGAAATCCTCGAGTGTACGGTGAGCTTTGTATGGATGTGAGGGCGTAGGTTGAAGGGGTTGTCGCAATCGTCGCAGTGGTGGAAGCCTTTCAGCACTTGAAAAGGTCGACGGGGTTCTTCAGAGCGATCGCGTGTCTGGTGAACATTCTTGGGAAGTGGGTGGTTGCGGCCGGACGAGGGCTACAAAGCGCCGAGGATTTACCGCTTTCACGTGCTTTGTCGCGTTCACTTCACTTCAATGTCCTTTTCGATGGCTATCTTGACTTCGCACGAGCACTCACGATTCTTGACAATCTCTTCCAGAGATGTGGCATATCAATACGTCAATCAAGTCCAAGGTGACATTACTTTTTTGACACTGCCTTGCCTGTTGGAGGCGCGTCTATTTCAGAGCTGGGTTCGTTATTTACATCTCTAAAGTCATGCATGGGTCATAGTCATAGTGCGGCTAAACAATCGCTTTTCAAAAGGCTTCAGTTTTTGCTCGTTCTTCTCGTCTCCATTGGATGCTCGCTCGTCGAACCAAACGACGTGCCCAAAGCGCTGCCGTGGTTGTCGTTTCTGTGCTGCTGTTGCGCCGATGTATCCAGATTGTCGTAGAATGGACTATACGGCGCTGCGACAGTATGTTCACGCCCTCTATTGTCTTGACCTGGTGTGCTACCGGGCCATCGTCGCTGCTGTTCGTGCAGAGCGTCTAGCGACTCGCCAACCACATGGTATTTGTCCCAATTAATAGGTGGCATTCGTACCACGGTTTGCGGCCCCGGTATCTGTGCAAAGGGTGCATCATTGCTAGTAGGCTTATTGGTCGGAGAGACGCTGCTCGAAGACTGATCGCGATTCGTTCCGGCGCCCGAGTCTGGCGAGTCCTCTGCACCAAGTACTACCTCATCGTCATCTTCGCCATCTTCCTCTGGAGCATCGAGCACGTCGCGTACAGAGCCAAAGTTGGGTCTCTGCTCTTTCAATTTTCCAGCAAGAAGTTCGCGTTTGTAGCGTTGGGGATCCTCCAGCGCCTTCTTCTTGAGGCCTTCCAGTACTTGCAAGTCGCTTCGTGCCTTCTGTTTTTGGAATTGCAGGCTCGATATAGCCGCGCGCAACGCAACCGCATCGCCAGAGTCCTCGCTAGAAAAAGGCTGAGGTGGTGGTTCAGGAATGTATCCTGTCTCTGGAATGGCTGAGGGCGCTGGCGGTGGTATGGGCGCTTTGCCTGCTGTCAAGGGGTGGGAAGGATGCGAATGATGATCGTATGGCTGCTCGGGTGGTATATCGTCGTGCATCATCATGTCGGGAATCGCATTCGTTGGTGGAACGGGAGGGACCTCGAAGCCATGGTGCGAGTGACCGACAGCTGGCAACGCAGGCTGTACTTTGGGAGTGATGGGGCTGTACGCGGGCGCGACAGGTGATGAAGAGCCGTCGTTTGAAGACGAAGGCTGTGATGAGGCGGCCGTGGGCTCTGATGGCGGCCTCGGAGGCTTGATCGTCAAGGGCATGGACTGTGCGCTGTGGTCGGATCTTCCCGTGTAGTTTGCCAGCCTGTCGAGCAGCGTGTCCTGCTGGGAGCAATTGTGTGTTGTAATTGTTGAGGAGATTTCCGTATCTTGTGTGGTTGGCAAGGTGTGGAGAGAGTGTGTGTTGTGTTTGGTGAATGCTGGTTCTTTCGTCATGCCTTCCTGCGAAACGCGGACGCAATTAGAGTCATTTTGCCACTTCCCCGCCAGATCATGAAAGTAGCAGCTTAAGATCGTGGAGACTTCCATGTTGATTACATAACACCAAAATTTGTGAGAGCCAAATGCTTCGATGTATCCGTCGTGCTAGTATAGCACATGTGGACCTGGAACATATACCAAGAAAGACTTTTCTTGTTTTAGGAATCCTCAACAAACCTATAATGTCTCACAAAAGCACTCACAACGTGATGCCTCAAGCTGTCGAGTTGATTCGATCGCATACCTAGTGCTACTAGGAGATTTAGAGTGCTACGTGCTGCAGGACTTGAACTCTATAAGATGGCACCTAGCTACAGAGATATTGTGTATGATAAGTGTTGCCTAAGGAGAATCAAGCACGAAGAAGAGTAGTCGCCACAATTCTAAACGAAGTCTCTCAAGACCAATGAGGGATTTTCATGAAGGTCACGCTCAGTTTCCAATCTGAGTTACTTTCCATTGACGTGGATATAATTATGGAGTCAACTTTGACTTACCTACAACATTTTGTGCCAAAGCACTTTCTTTCCACTGGTCTTCTTCAGCTCAAAGACACCTTCCTCTAATCTCTGCTAACACCACAATGTGTCGTATAATTGTGTGCTGGTAGTATTATGGATATAGAGGTCAATACGCTTGCCCGAATTGTGATGTTTCGTACTCCCCATTCCTGTTGCTAAACCTAATCGTCCCCACGCTCAAAAGTACTTACACAGAAAACAAAAAAGCCAAACCCCCAGCAAATCTCACTCTCTCCAACCTGCACTGCTGAAAATTGAGGACTACACATAATCACTCAGCCTTGACACCAGCAGATCCGTTGCCCTCCTTGCTCGCCTTCTTCGCAGCGGCGTCTTCCTTGAACTTGCTGATGTCTTTCTGGATAGCCGAGTCGAGCCTCGCCTTCAACTCCGGCCTGTAGCCGAACATGAAGAGGACTTCAAGCCAGACGAAGAACGGAGCGAGGAAAAGTGCCTGGACCAGATTATCCAACAAAGCTGGAGCACGTCCCTCGAAGATGCCGTGCCCGACGAACTGTGCCACCCAGGAGAAGATGTGAACGCCTATGGCAATGTAGTTGGCTGTTGCGCCGTAGGTTGAAGTAAGGTGGTTGGCGTATGCTGTCCCTCCGATGAGAATTGGTGCGAAACATCCTCCAGCGACCGGCTCCATAAGCACATATAGTGTGCTGTAGACTACAGCTGCTATGGTGCCCAGGTTTGCTGGTAGGTTCGGGATGCTCAGGTATGGAGGAAGAGGGATCGCTGGCGTGTTTGTGCCCTGATGTGATAGTTAGATTATGTGCTTGGACAATAGCAGATTCGGGAGAACGTACGAAAAGGAACGCTGTAAGCATGATCGCTGGAACGCATGTGATGTGAATAGCGATGTTGACCTGTATAATGCATGAGTATGAAGTGGAGCTGGTTGGACAAAGCCACCGCTGATGTGTTGAAATCCGAGGAAAACCTCTATTTGTTGAATGCTGGTTATGATGAGATGGAAACGCCGCATAAGATTACCACTGTCTTCTTACTCAGTGGCGTACATGGCCAACATGGTAGACCTCAAGATTTCAACGCATCAGCGAGGCAGCTCGGGCGTGCGGACAAACCGGGTTATGATGATATGCGCCGTACTTGTGAGTGTCAGCGTATGTGCGTAATTTTCTGGAGAAATAAACTTGATACCTACAAACTGCAGCTGTTTCTCCAAGTTGAGCGCCATGATAGCAGATGTCCTGTAAGCACCTGAACGGATGCTGGTGCAAGAGTGGGAAGTGGCCGGGACTGGAGTGGCGGAGAATTAAATGTGGTCTGCGGATCGTGAGACAGCAGCTTTGAAGTGAAGTCGAGACTTTATGTCGTTGTTCAGCTGCTGCTGACAAGCGAGACCAACAATCAGTACTGTAATTCACCAGAGCATCATACCTATGAAGCCAGCCAGCAAGACCAACTCTCAAACCACGCCGCCCGAGCCCGTGCGATCCGTGATTTGCCGAGTGAAGCCTCAGGCTGCCCACAGCTATTGAGATGCTTTCGAGAGGTAAGAACGAAGCGTGGGAATTTATGCTAGCACAAAGATTGGGAATATCCATTACAACAGCGGAAGATTGTCTACGACGACCTGTAAAACAAACATCAGCTGTAGAATCGCCTCCCAACACCCTCGTCGACGCCCGCCAGAACGTCCGAGTGTCCGTTTCTCCTAAGTCGCCAAGAATAGTGCACGGTGCAAGCGGAAGAAGCTCTCAGTTCTCGCTGCTCTGCTCACCCGACAGGCCCATCAACCACATCTCCTCTCTCTCCGCCATCATCCCCAATCCATCGCCGCATTGCTGAGGAAGCGGTCATATCACATCACTCAGCCTTCATAATGTTCAGGACCGCTCTCAGGACGAGCTCGCGCGCGGCCGGCGCCGTCGCCGCCAGCAGCAGAATCTCTGCGGTATGTAGCCCCTACGCCTCGCCGCCGGGTGCACCTCGAGTCCATTCGCCTCCCGATCGCCGCCGACGACGAACATCAATGGCTGCTACCATTACCTGGGACGCGCATGGGATGCATTGTCAGTGGTTGGGATGGCGCTGGATACTTGGATAGCTCCTCCGAGGGCATCCCGCTCAGCTTTGAGCTGGGCTTCAGGGAGAAGCGCCGCGCTAACGCCAGCTTCTTCAATACAGGCGCGCAACACCGCCCCCATCGTCAGCTCTTTCGCCCGCAGCTATGCTTCCGAATCCAAGGCTGCCCCCACCGAGGTCACCTCCATCCTTGAGCAGAGGATCCGTGGTGTCCAGGAGGAGTCTGGTCTCGCCGAGACCGGCCGTGTCCTCTCCGTTGGGTACGGAATCACAATAATATATGGAACAACAATGGATATCATGGACTAATATGGACTTCAGTGACGGTATTGCCCGTGTCCACGGCATGAACAACGTCCAGGCCGAGGAGCTCGTCGAGTATGTTGCAATCGCATTTTCACCAACAGCCTTCATGGATTGGATGCTGACGAATAATTTAGGTTCGCCTCCGGTGTCAAGGGCATGTGCATGAACCTCGAGGCCGGCCAGGTCGGTGTTGTGCTCTTCGGTTCCGACAGACTTGTCCGTGAGGGCGAGACCGTTAAGCGCACTGGCGAGATTGTATGTGCAAATTCGCATTTGATTAATCGCCACATACAACTGACAAAATATTATAGGTCGACGTCCCCGTCGGCGCTGAGCTTCTTGGCCGTGTCGTTGACGCCCTCGGCAACCCCATCGACGGCAAGGGTCCCATCAAGACCACTGAGAAGCGTCGTGCCCAGGAGAAGGCCCCCGGTATCCTTCCCCGCCACTCCGTCAACCAGCCCGTGCAGACTGGTCTCAAGTCCGTCGACGCCATGGTTCCCATTGGCCGTGGTCAGCGTGAGTTGATCATTGGTGACCGTCAGACTGGTAAGACTGCCGTCGCCCTCGACGCCATGCTCAACCAGAAGAGGTGGAACAACGGCAAGGACGAGACCCAGAAGCTCTACTGCATCTACGTCGCCGTCGGTCAGAAGCGATCCACCGTCGCCCAGCTTGTCCAGACTCTTGAGGAGAACGACGCCATGAAGTACTCCATCATTGTCGCCGCCACCGCTTCCGAGGCCGCTCCTCTCCAGTACATTGCTCCCTTCACCGGTACCTCTATGGGTGAATGGTTCCGCGACAACGGAAAGCACGCCGTAATTGTCTATGACGATTTATCTAGTTCGTTCACCCGTTCGATTGACGTTGTTGACTTGAACAGACTGACAATATTACAGAGCAGGCCGTCGCCTACCGTCAAATGTCTCTCCTTCTCCGTCGTCCTCCGGGACGTGAGGCCTACCCCGGCGAGTAAGTTTCACACAAACCTGCTATGCATCACTCACTCGACTAACAACGAATCAGTGTCTTCTACCTCCACTCTCGTCTCCTTGAGCGTTCCGCCAAGATGAACGACAAGTTCGGTGGTGGATCCCTTACCGCCCTTCCCATCATTGAGACCCAGGGTGGTGATGTCTCCGCCTACATTCCCACCAACGTTATTTCCATCACCGACGGTCAGATCTTCTTGGAGGCTGAGCTCTTCTACAAGGGTATCCGCCCCGCCATCAACGTCGGTCTGTCTGTGTCTCGTGTCGGCTCCGCCGCTCAGCTCAAGGCCATGAAGCAGGTCGCGGGTTCCCTGAAGCTCTTCTTGGCCCAGTACCGTGAGGTCGCCGCCTTCGCCCAGTTCGGTTCTGACCTTGACGCTGCCACCAAGCAGACCCTCAACCGTGGTGAGCGTCTCACTGAGCT
>Ga0265797_10008692_pt1 | contig 13429 bp, 13 predicted proteins | sample P2T30metagenome_FD_192433 | JGI IMG/M metagenome (GOLD analysis project Ga0265797, IMG submission 192433) | Plant litter microbial communities from East Loma Ridge, Irvine, California - P2 T30 | ecosystem: Environmental > Terrestrial > Plant litter > Unclassified | place: USA: California... | reverse complement strand
CCTCGAGGACGTCGACGTCAGTGTCGAAGCCGGTCGAGTGCTGGGGATCATCGGGCCGAACGGCTCCGGAAAGTCGACGCTCGTCCGCTGCCTCGCCGGTATCACTCCAGTAGAAAGCGGCACCGTTGCGCTGGACGGCGACGTCCTGAGCGACCTCGGCGTGCGAGGCATCGCTCGGCGACTCGCCTTCGTCGGACAGGCCGAGCACACCGACATCGACCACCGCGTCGACGACGTCGTCCGCCTCGGCCGGCTGCCCCATCGCGGACGCTTCGGCGGAGCCACCGCCGCCGACACCGCAGTCTGCGAGGCCGCACTCGCGGCCGTCGGGCTCGGAGGATTCGGGTCCCGGCACTGGAATGGATTGTCAGGGGGCGAGCGTCAGAGAGTCCACATCGCCAGGGCCTTGGCGCAGGAGCCTCGGGTGCTGATCCTCGACGAGCCCCTCAACCACCTCGACGTCCACCACCAGTTCGAACTTCTCGACCTGCTGAGGGCCTTGCCGACCACCATCGTGCTCGTCCTCCACGACATCCCACTCGCGGCACAGTACTGCGACGAGCTGCTCGTGCTCGACGAGGGCAGAGCTGTCGCGGCTGGTGCACCCGCGGACGTCCTCAGCCCGACCCTCATCGCCGACGTGTTCCGAGTCCAGGCCGACGTCAGGAAATTCGATCAACAGGTGCATGTGCAGCTCATGGGCTCCCTGACCTCAGCGACGACCAAGTAGGAACGGAGCAACGCCCCAGGGCGTCCTTCGGCCCGCCGCTCCGTGGCCGAACGACGATCGGCTACCGGGCACTCCGACGGGAAGTTCCTGGCTATGATCTCTGCTTGCAGTTCGCCACCAGGTCGATAGCTTGGAACGATGCTGGGAAACCTCACGGGATGGCACATCGCGATCATCGTCGGTGTCATCGTCATAGCCGTCGCGGCGATCTGTCTCTTCGCTTGGCTCGTCGCGTTCTTCTCGAGAAGAACATCCCGCCGCAGATAGACCATGTCCCGGCCCGGAGGCCGACTGCTCGCCGAACGCTCGGCGAACGCTCGCAGTTGCCTACGCGGGCAACCTTCACAGCGCGCCCGTCCTCATCACCTACAAGACAGCGTCCGCGGGGTGAACGTGTTCCTCGGCGAGGGTGATCACCCAGCCGGTGAAGCTCTCGTCGCCCTCCTCGAACGCCGGATACCCCGCTCGATACGTGTGGCCGTGCTGATCAGGAGCGGATGTCGCCCCCCACACGATCCTGCGCTCCGGTCGACGAGTGCGTGCGGTGCTGTAGAGCGCTTCCAGCGTCGCTGTTCCCGCAGCCGGCGCCCATCCCTGTGGCGTGAGCGTCAGGCTCACGTAGACCGCGTCGACGGAGACGACAAGCCCCGAGATCACGGCGGTTCTGCGTTCACCGCCGACCTGCGCGTAGCGATCGAAGACCCACTCGATGTCGTCCAGCTCGGTGCCGTAGAAACCAGGAGCGGCCCGGCCCGCGAGTCGCTCCGGCCGATCCCCCACCGCGAGCACGCCGCCCTCTTCCGCCAACTCAGAGTCGGTGCACAACACACGAAGCATCTCCCCACCATGCACCACGAGGGGATCGGCTATTGGGACGGCTCGAGCGGGGGCGGCCGCATCTCCCTGGCATGATCGTTGCGTGCCTGCCGAGCCCCCTGTCATCGAGCGACTGAAGCGCTCTTTCGCGTGGCGAGGTGATCGAACCGACCCTGTATCTCGGGCCGATGTCACGCGATGGTGGCGCGATGCCGACACACTCAACGAATTGGGCCCCGGTCTCGCAGGCTTGTTCACGGACGCTGCTCCGACGGTCGTCATGGGGACCGAGTCCCGCGGCAGCTTGCTCGGGGTCCTTACTGCGCAGCACCTTCACATCGGTTTCGCCGAGGTGAGAAAGAACCCGGAAAGAGCGGCGGACAGCGACGCGTGGTGGGAGACCGTCTCAAGCCCCGACTACCAAGATCGCAACCTTCACCTCGGAGTGCGCCGGAGCCTTATTGAAGCCGGCGACAGGGTGCTATTCGTCGACGACTGGATCGCGACGGGTGCACAGGCCGAGGCCTGCCACCGCCTGGTCGAGATGAGCGGTGCGTCTTGGGTCGGGGCCGCGGTCGTCGTAGACGGCCTCGAGAGGACCTCTCTTCGTCGGTCCCTCACGCTTCGTTCACTGCTCTCGATCCGGGACCTCTAGCCCGGCCTGGTCCGGCCCCCAGAGCGATCGTCTAACGGGACTGCCAGTGGAAGCTTCTCACCCGCGTTGAACGAAGTGCAGCTGCCCCGTGTCAGAGTGCGAGGGTGCATTACGAGCTATCGAACGAGTACCTGGTGGATTGGCCCATCTGGGGACCCACAGGAGGCGTGAATGACAGCGAACCTGCCCTGCCTCCATTGCTCCACACTGAGGTGAAGGCGTGGGCCCGAATTTTCAACCAGGGCTACTCGCATCAAGCGGGGTGGTCATCAGCGGAAGTGGCAGCAGCGCATCAACGTGAAGGACTCCGACTCGAGGCCGCCATCAGAACTGCAATCTGGCCAGATGCTCACTCTGTGACCCTGCGCTACTGGGAAACACAGCACGAGTAGAACCGGCTGACCGGCACAGGATCGACTATCGGGCGATCTGAGCGACAGCCCACTCGCGATCGAGCATGGCGTATTGGTAGCCGTCGACCCAGCCCAGGTCGGCGTGCCAGGAGTCCTCGACGCCGTGCTGCTCGCGTCGCATGCCGTTCTTCTCGAGGACGCGGGCTGAGGCGATGTTGTCGGCGTTGCAGCTCGCTGTGACGCGCCGGAGGCGGAGTTCATCGAATGCTGCGGTCAGGAGGCCGCGGACCAGGTCTGTTCCGAGGCCGTGTCCGGCGAGGTCAGGTTGCAGCATGTAGCCAATGACGCCTTGCGTGCTCAGGGGCATCCCTGGCTGTCCTAGTCCATCGGTGACGTCGAGGAACCCTAAGCCGGCGAGCCGGCCGTCCAGCTCAACGATGCACGAGAAGTCGCTGTCGCTGTCGGGGATGCTCGCCCACTCTTTGGCGTAGGCGTCCGGGTCGACGTGCGTGCGAAGCATGAACCGGTTGACGACGGGGTTGTTCCGCAGAGCGACGAGCTGGTCTGCGTCCTCGGGACGAGGATCGCGGAGGAGGAGATCCCCGCTCCGAGCGGGCCACGGAGAGGTGCGCACGCTGTCATCCTTCCAGGAGCCACGCTCGGTTAACGATCCATCGACGGGCGTTCAGCTAGGGACCTGCTGGAAGCGTGAGCGGAAAAAGTGCACGAGACGTCCGAGAGCGGTCACGACGTAGACCTTGCGCGTGGCGTCTTCCGGGTCAGTTTCACGAACGACCAGATTTGCGTCCGCAAGTTGAGTCACGGCGGATCCGTACTGCTGCTGCGTTGTGAAGTCGAAGGACAGCCATTCAGAGGCATTCGCACGGCCACCTGCGTCGCAGAGGTCCGAAAAGAACCGCCAGTTACGCGGCTGCACACGGCTGGCGTCTTCGTAAGCGCTGTTTGCTCGTTCGAAAAGCCACGCTTCGAGGAGCTGGTCAAGCTCGGAGGAGCCCGGGATCGCCGCGCCCTTCACGACGTACTCCTGGTGCACCCACTGCGCGAACTCCTGCGAGGTCGACAAAGCCTCTCGGAGGTTCGAGTTCAACGCCGCGTAGAGGAACGTGAAGCCATTCGGCGTGACAGGCGGGTGGGACGCGTCGTTACCGAAAACTGTGATCCGCCGCTGGATGGCCTCAACGGTTGATGCATCCTCGAGCGGCTTCAATCGCATCGGGGCTTGGAAGATGCCGCTGAGTCGCTCCGTCCGAGCTCGCGAAACGATGCCTCGTGAGCCGGTCAGCACCCACCGTACGTTCGGGAGGTTGAACACTCGGTCCCGTAGGCGGTCGAGCGTCGTGCGGGCGGCGCCGACGGTTTCGACAAGTTCAAGATTGTCGAGGATGCACACGATGCCACCGCGCTGCTCGCCAAAGGCACTCATTAGTAGGTTGCGGATCGCTGTAGGGAACCCCGACTTGGTGTATCCCTCGCCGGTGTTCCCTTCCTCCCCTCCCCCCGCAGAGGCCTCGAACCCAAATGCTCCTCCGCCCCCTTGCCAGCTGCTGTACTTGGAGGCATTTAGCCACTTGTTCAGCTCTGTAACGTTGGGGCGGAACAGGCCAGCGTCCTCGAAATCGGAGGCGTACCGGATCAGTGTCTGAGCGATTACCCGGTAGATCTCCGCTTCCAGAGCGTCAAGGTCGGACGCGGGCTGAAACCGAGCAACTGCCGGGATGTAGAGTTCACCCTGCTTCGCAGCGAGGCAAGCCTGTCGCATGCGGTATGCCGTCACTTCGAGCAGGCTGCTCTTGCCAACGCCGATGGGGCCCTCGAGTGTGGGGAACGAGCCTTCGGTGCCGATCAGGCGCTGTAGCTCGTAGGACTCGTTGTCCCGCCCGACGAGCAACTGGTCTCCGGTTTCGTCGGCAGCAAGCGTGTCTTGGCTGTAGGGGTTCGCCGAGAAGCCGAACGCCGGCCAAATACTGAAGAGCGACATAGCTTCACCTTAACGTCGGCGCTCTGATCCCATCGCGATTCAAAGCTCGAAGTGACTCAGTGCTTGTCTCGATAGCCAATCGGCTACTGGGCATCGTTTCCCTGCAGCCCTCGGGTGTCGTTGCCGGTAAAGCCCGAGCGAGCATGGTGCTCTCTGATTAGTGAACGGTGCGATCGAAGACGCCGATGAGATCGTCGGCCAGTGTGGCGGCGTCCTCGCCTCCGCTGACATTCCCGAGCGCACCGTCGCGGACCAGGGCGACGAGTCCGTGCGCGAACGCCCAGCTGATCAACGCCATGGCCGGCGGGGCACCGTCGGGTGCCTGCGCGTCGACGTCGATCGTGGCCGTCGCCGACGCGAGGACGCCGATGCTCTCCGCCTGTGCCCGTCGGAGCTCGGGATCGTCCGGATGCAGCTCCTCGGGGCGGAACATCAAGGCGAACAGTGCCGGGTGCTCGAGGCCGAAGTGGACGTACGTGCCGCCGAGGTCGCTGAGATTCGGCTCGCCCGAAGCGGTGGCCCGTCGCAGTCGTTCCGTCAGTTCGGCGAACCCTTGCGTCGCAACTGCGGTCAGCAGGGCTGCCCGGTCGCCGAAGAAGTACTTCGGGGCGGCGTGCGACACCTCGGCCCGGCGAGCGATACCGCGAAGGCTCACCCCCGCCAGCCCACGCTCGACAAGTTCGGCGCGCGCGGCCTGGATCAGGCGCTCACGCGCCGCAGCAGGAACGGTCTCAGAAGTCATGAAGACGATATTCCCGGATTGAGTTGACAGTGTCAAGCAGACGGTGCATGCTGGAGTCACTTGACAGCGTCAACCAGACAAGGACTCGACCATGACCCTCTCCTCTTCCCCCCGTTCCGTCGCTTCTCGCGGCAGTGTCCGCTCGATCGCGTCGGCCGCGTCGCGCGAGTCGATCGCCTCGGCCGCCAGCGCCGCATCCGCGGCGTCGGCGGCGTCGTTCGGGTCTGCCTTCAGTGCGGCGTCGTTCGCGTCGGCGTTCTCCCTCGGTTCCGCGTTCTCGTTCGGGTCGCTGTTCTCGATCGGCTCCGTCGGCTCGGTGCTCTCCATCGGCTCCGTCGGCCAGTTCGGCGCCGTGTTCGGCGTCCCCGTACTCGTGCCGCTCCTGCGAGCGATGGGCCTCGCTGCCTGACCTGGCACGCCAACCCGTCGCCACCGCCACCCCTTCCAGACAGGACCCCGACCATGTACCACGCACTCGTGAAGCGGCCCGCCGCGAAGAACTTCGAGCTCATCAACACCCAAGGCCACGCCGAGCTCCTGGCCTCGTGCGCACCGGTCATCAGCCACCGCTTCGGCGGCCACCACGCCCTCGGCGGCCAGCGCCACACCCGCGACGGCCTGGCAGCGTGGCTGGACCGGCTCGGCCGCCTCGTTCCGGACCTCCACCTGACCATCACGAACATGTGGGTCAAGGGCTGGCCCTGGGCCACAACCGTCATCATCCAGTGGACCGGCACCGCATCCACCCCTGACGGCTCGCCATACCACCAGCACGGCGTCCACATCGTCACGCTCCGCTGGGGCACGGTCACCGCTATCGATGCGAACGAGGACTCCCAGGCCGTCGCCGAGCAGATGGCTGCCCTCGCCGCCGCCGGCGTCGACGAAGCCGCCGCAGAACCGATCCTGAGCTGAGCTGAGCCCTACGGTGGGCACATGACCCTCCGTCGCCCCGCCCGTCCGTTGTTTTGGGCCCTCGCGCAGCTCGGCTCACGGGTGCGGGTCGCAGCGCCCCGCGGACTCCCGGTCCCGAGCACGCCGCTGCCCGCCCCGAGCGAGGTGCTGATCCCGACCAGGCACGGTCCGATCCGAGCCGTCGTCCAGCAGCCCGCACGTGGCAGCGCCAAGGCTCCCGTCGTGATGCACCTGCACGGCGGCGGGTTCGTCAACCGGTACCCCGAACAAGACCTGCACATCGCCCGAGCCCTTGCCGACAGACTCGGCGCGGTCGTGGTCCTGCCCGATTACGACGCCGGCACGCGTGTGCAGTACCCCGTCGCCGAGGAAGAGGCCTTCGACATCGCCCGCTGGCTGCAGACCACCACCGGGGCAGGCTGGTCGGGAGAACGGCTCCTGCTCAGCGGTGTCAGCGCAGGCGCCAAACTCGCCATCAACGTCTGCCAACAACTGCACGCAACATCACTGCCTGCCCCGATGGCTATCGCGCTCGTCGTCCCGGTGACGGACGTCGTCCGCACGGATCGCACGTCAGGCATCCGGCGCCCAGCCATCAGCCCTTTCGTGCAGCGCTTCGTCGGCTGGGCGTACTTCCCCGACGTCGCACGTCGGCACGAATCACTCGCCTCTCCCGCCGAGGACGTGTCTCTCCCCGATGTCATGCCGCCGACGCTCGTGCTGACCGGCGGAAATGACACCCTCGCGCCCGAGGGAGCCGAGCTCGCCGTCCGCCTCCGAGACGGCGGCGTCCGGACGGACCACCACGTCTACGTCGGATCTGACCATGATTTCATCGCCGGCGGAGACCGAGAAGTCGTCCTCGACGCCCTCGACCGACTTGCGGTCTTTTTTGCAGCACGGGTACCGAGTTCGTAGCCGGGCGGCAACGGTGCCCGTTAGGGGATAGGTCACCGCCCGGCCAGGAACTCATCGACCTCAGTATGTGTCGGAGGCATGGCCCCTGCCCTCTGCACGGTCAGCGCGGCGCACGCGGCCGCCTGCGTGCCGATGTGTATGAGGGCCTCCAGAGTCACGGGAGATCGGCGCTTCGGCGTCCAGGCGTCGATGAGGCCAGCCATGAAAGCGTCTCCTGCTCCGATGGTGTCGACGACCTCGACGTCGAACGCGGGGACTGCGATTGTCTCCCTGCCGGCACGCAACAGGGCGTCGTCCGCCCCGCACGTTATAGCTACGAGCGATGTCTGGCCCGTCGCTAGTCGCACGACCACCTCCTCCAAGGCCGTACCCGGGAAGAGCCACTCAGCGTCCTCGTCGCTGAGTTTGACGACATCGCACAGGGCTGCGCAGCGGAGAATGAAGGCCGCAGCTGATTCGCTGTCGACGAGAAGAGACGGGCGGACGTTTGGGTCGAAGGTTCGTGCCGTGCTCGCAGGAGAACTGCGTAGGAACGCTTCCACCGTCGCCCGACCCGGCGCGAGCACCGCCCCGAGGGAACCTGCGTGAACAAGCGCGGGGTTGCGCCCTGCCTTTGCTGTCGTCTCCTGGCCGAGTGTCCAATTGACGTCAAACTCGTAGGTAGCGGAACCATCCGCAGCCAGGTGCGCTGTCGCAGTCGAGGTGCTCGATGATCGGTCCGACCCGCGGATTGTCGTCACGCCTGACCCGTCGAGGTGCTGGGCAACGAGTTCGCCGTGATCGTCATTACCGAATTCAGTAATGAACGTCGTGTCGTGCCCCAGACGAGCGAGACCCACAGCGACGTTCAGTGGCGGGCCGCCTGGCATCGCACTTGTCCGCCCGTCGCGCTCGACGATGTCGATCAGCGATTCACCGAGCACCACCATGCGCGACGAGATACCGGTCATCGAGGAACACGGCTTGAGGTCTCCGGAAAGCTCGGGAACGGCACATGTGGCTCTGACTGGTACCAGTACGCGACGGTGCTGATGTCGTCGGAGCGTTCGAACAGCCCGTGGTCCCATGTCCCGATCTGTTGAAGCGTCACCTTGAGGTCACTGTGGAACCAGATGGGGTCGGGTAGGTGCCAGCGGTAGACCGCGTGCATCGGCGCGGTCGATTGGAGGAACGTGCCCGCTCCGGTGGTGTCTCGTGATCTGCAGAACGGATAGCCGAAGTAGGGCGCGCTGAACGTGAGGGGCACGGGTTCTGGTGTCGTCCTGAGCTCGTCCTGGAATGCCCATGCGCCTCCGGCGTAGTCCTCGAGGCCCGTGCTGCAGAGACTTGGTAGGTCGCGGTCGCCATCGACGTAGAACTTCATCTCGCCCTCGCCCCACCAGAATCTGCTGAGGGAGGCGAGCGCCACGTACGTGCCGACATATCGTCCGTGCCCTTGCACACCGTCGAGGACGACGTGGTCCTCACCAAGGGCTGTCGAGCCGTTCGACCGGCGCCAGAGGGCGTGGAAGTAGGGGGTGTCGTCAGGGACGTCGTCGCCGGTGGTCAGGTCGACCTGAAAGAAGACGTGCTCGATGTTGGCGCCGTGCCCACTGGTCAGAGTGAGGCGTGCTCGACGCCGGAAGGGCATGGGGAAATAGCTGTTCATGCCACCAGTTGGCGCTACGACGATGGGCTCCGAGGTGACGAGGGCACGGGTCGCGAAGCCGTTGCAGAAGAAGTCGCCCAGAGGTGCCTCCACCGATGGTTCTTCTTCGTCGTCCCAGTAAGCACGGAGCACCAGGTCGCGCAGGACGAAAGGACCTGCTTCGGTGCGGTCCGGAACGGTGATCCAGATGTGGCGGATGACACCTGGTCCGGAGATGTCGACGAGGTCGATGGTGCCGCCTGCAGGCAGGGACTTCCAGGCGCTGCCCTTGCGCCCGGGGCCGAGCGGCGAGGAGGCAGCCGCTGCAGTCCCGAAGGACCCGCCGGGGTTCTCCGCGTTGACAGTCCGTGTCCGGACTCCAGCGGGCGGGGCGAGTTCGGTGAGGGTGGGGAGCATGGTGCCTCCAGGGTTCGTGACGAGGTGGTCGTGGTGGGGCGCGGTCACTTCACCGCGCCGGCGGTGACGCCGCGGCTCAGGGTGCGCTGGAAAATGAGGAAGAAGATCAGCGTGGGAAGCAGCGAGAGGAGGGATCCGGCGTTGAGCGCGGTGAGGTCGATGCTGTTCTGTCCCTGCAGGGTGGCGAGGGCGATGGGGATGGTCTGCGCCGACTGATCGGAGAGCAGGACGAGGGGGATGTAGAACTCGTTCCAGGTCCAGACGAAGAAGAACACCACCAGCACGGACAACGTCGGACGGAGGACGGGGAAGACGACCGTGGTGAGGATGCGGAGCCGTCCAGCGCCGTCGAGAGCTGCCGCCTCGAGCAGCGAGGGCGGAATCGTGGCCATGACGCTCGAGAGCAGATAGGTGCCGAACGCGGCCTGGAGCACCGTGAAGACGATGACGACGCTCCAGATCGTGTTGAACAGACCCGTCGCCTGGGCCCCGTAGAAGAGCGGGTAGATCAGAGCTTCCTGGGGGAGCATGGTCGCGAGGAGAAATATCGCGAGCATCCACCCTCGCCCCCTGACGCGGCCGATGCCAATCCCGTAGGCGGTCACCAGGGCAAGGGCTGTCCCAAGGACGGCGACGAGTCCGGAGATGACGATGGAGTTGACGAGCGCGCGGGGGTAGTCGACGATCGCGAGGTATTGCTGGAAGGCCTCGATGCTGAAGCTCTCAGGCAGGGTCAACGGCCCGTTGGCGCTGTAGTCGGCCCCCGTCTTGAACGCGTTGAGGACGAGCAGCAGCAGAGGTGCCAGCATGAGCAGTGCGAACCCTGCGGCCAGGGCCAGTACCACCCAGCGAGCCACGCCGCGGCGACCCCGACGGTGGGGAGTCCGGGAAGGAGGCGCCGCCTCTGTCCCGAGTTCGGGTCGGGTGGTGGTGTCGGACAGGAGCGCACTCATGCGTTTCCTCCTTCTGTGTCGCGGCGCTGCAGCCAGAGCAGCACCCCGGCGATGGCGAAGATTACGACGGCCATAACGGTAGCGATGGCCGACCCGTACCCGACCTTGGAGAGCTCGAAGAAGTTGCGATACGAGTAGTACGACGGGACAACGGTCGAGCCCTCGGGTCCACCTCCCGTGAGGATGAGGATCGGTGCGAACACCTTGAGGGCACCGACGGTCGCGGTGATGACGACGACGAAGATCTCGGGCCTGATCTGGGGAACGGTGATGGCTGTGAAGCGGCGTCCCCAGCCGGCTCCGTCGAGTGCTGCGGCCTCATAGAGCTCAGGATCGACCCGTTGCAGGGCGGCCATGAAGATGACGACGGGATAGCCGATCTGTAGCCAGACCAGCACGAGCATGACGGCGTAGATGGCGATGTCGGGGTTGCCGAGCCAATCGGGGGGGCTGGTGCCGCCGACGGCGCCGATGACGCTGTTGAGCAGGCCGCCCTGAGTGGCCAGCACCCAACTCCAGATGAACCCGGCCACGGCGATGGGCAGGATCTGTGGCAGGTAATACAGTGCCCTGAGGGTCGCAGCGACGCGGGGCCCGAATTCGCGGCCCAGGTAATCGAAGAGCACCGCGGCCAACAGGAGCCCGATCAAGGTCGGGACGACCACGATGCCGAGGATCATGAAGACGGAGTTCTTGAACGCGAGCCAGAACTGGGCGTCGCCCAGGAGGTCGGCGTAGTTGCCGAGACCGTACCAGCGCATGGGGGAGAGGCCGCCCTTCCACTGGAAGAGGCTGGTCCAGACGTTCATCGCGAAGGGGACGAGCACGATCGCGAGGGTGCCGAGGATCATCGGCACGAGGTACCACCAGTAGGAGTGCTGCCCCGAGCGGGCCAGCTTCCTGGTCGTGGTCGATGTCATGGGTGGATCTCCTGTCCGTCGTGCCCATGGGCGCCGACGATGAGGTGGGACGGGCGCGGAGCACCCGTCCCACGGGTCAGCCCTGGTCGACGGTGGCCTTGCCGTCGTCGTAGAAGTCCTGCAGCTTCTCGAGGTACCCGTCAGCGGTCTCATTGCCGTTGGACATGGCCGACATGTTGTTCTGCATGAAGTCGAGGAACCCCGGCACTGGGTAGTCGGGGTAAAAGGCGAGGGTGTCGTCGGCCACGGTCTCGTCGAAACGTTCGGTGTACTCGCGGGTCACAGGGTCGGTGATCGACGATGTGTCGCCTGCGAGGGGCAGGCCGCCGAGTTCGCCCATGGCGTTCTGCACCTCGTCGCTGAGGGTGATGTCGATCCAGTCGTAGGCGAGGTCTTTGTTGTTCGCCTTCGCGGGCACTCCCCACAGGTGGCCGGACGAGCCCATGGTCATGTTCGCGCCGGGAAGGGTGAACGAGCCCCAGGGGAAGGTTGCTTCGTCCTTGATGCGCGAGAAGACGCCGTTGTTCCAGATGAGCATCCCGGTCTTGCCGCTGAGGAAGTTGACGTTGGCCTGTTCGAAGTTCAGGCCGCCGAGGTTGGTGCCGAGGTAGCCGGCGTCGATCCATTCTTGGAACTTCTCCGTCCCTTCTCTCCAGGGGGCAGCGTCGAAGTCGATGTCGTCTTTCAGGAACATGAAGTCGTCGATCTGGTCGCGGTCAGCGTTGGCTGAGACGAGCGAGTACCAGACCCACATCTGATTGAAGCCCTGGTTGACGGCCGCTGAGGATGAGACGGGCGTGGTGCCGGCACCCTGGAGAGCCTGCATGGCGGCCTCGAATTCCTCCATGGTGGTGGGGACCTGGGTGATGCCCGCCTTGGCGAAGGCGTCCTTGTTGTAGTAGAAGGTCACGTATTCGCCGACGTTCGGGACGCCGTACCAGTTGCCGCTGCCTGCTCTGCCGAGTTCGTCGTACTTGGCGAAGGACTGCATGGATCCGGTGATCTTGTCGTCCCAGCCTCTCTCGGCGACCTGGTCGTCGAGGTCCTGCAGCAGTCCCTGGCTGGCGAGCTGGCCGCCGTCGGCGTTGCCCTTGTTGAACTCCACGACGTCGGGGACGTCGTTGCCGGCGAGGACGAGCTTCGCGTTCTTGCGGAAGGCATCGAAGCTCGTCGTCTGGAAGTCGACCTTGACGTCGGGGTGTTTTTCCTTGAATAGGTCGACGGCGAGTTGCCACCCTTGGCCTTGAGCTGTGGTGGGGTCTTCGTACTGGAGGATGGTGAAGGTGTCGTCGTCGCCGCCGGCGGGGCTACAGCCCGCGAGAGTGGCGGCAGCGAGAGAGACGACCGTGGCGGCGGCGAACGTGACGGTACGGCGGCGGCGTGGGCTGTGGTGCATGATGCAGCTCCTTTGCTGTGGGTGGTGGGGGAAGGTTGCGGCAGGTGGAACGCAGTGGGGCGCTGCCGGGCACGCCTGACATCCGCGTCAGGAAAAGCGGGCGGGGCGAGAAATTGTGGGGAACTTAGGAAGGGGAGCAGGTCACGGAGGGTCCAGGGGCGTACTGACTGATGACCTGACGACGAGTGGGCACGCCATGCGGTGGCCCTGTGGGGCCTCGGCGGCTGAGGAATTGTCTTCCACCCGGTCCAGGACACGGTCGACGGCCCATTCGCCCATTCGTGCATGGGGGAGCTGCACGGTCGTCAGTCCGGGGTCGAGGGCGTCTGCGACGAACTCCTGGTTGTCGAAACCCACGATCGAGAGATCGGTGGGGACTTCAAGCCCGAGCTCTCTGGCCACCTGATAGAAGCCCATGGCGATCTGGTCGCCGAAGCAGAAGACAGCCGTGGGGCGGGAGGAGGTGGGCCGGTTGAGAAGGCGTCTTGCCGGCTCGAGGGCGAACGAAGTCGCGGCGTCGTCGGCGACGACCATCAAGTCGGGGTCCACGGTGATTCCTGCGCCCGTCAAGGACTCGACGTAGCCGCGGGTTCGTAGTTCGTCGGCGATGGGGTAGGCGCGAACGCTGCAGAAGCCGATGCGCCGGTGGCCAGCTCCGATCAGGTGCGTCACTGCGTCTCGGGCACCGTGCTCCTCGTCTGGCACGACCCAGTCGGCTCCGGATGTGGTGTCCTCGGGGCGCCCGTCGAGCAGGACGACTGGTGTCGTCGCGGGTACTGGAGGAAGGTCGACTGTCCGGTGGAAGGTCGAAGCGAAGATGAGCCCGTCGACGTTGCGTTGAAGCAGCGACTGCACTGCAGGTGTCTGGAGGTCAGCGTCGCCTCCGGTGTCGATGAGCATGAGGACGTAACCTCTTCGCCACGCGGCGGCCTGAGCCCCGCCGAGCATGTGACTCGAGAACGGCACGCTGGCGACACGGTCGGAGACG
>Ga0265797_10008691_pt1 | contig 13430 bp, 13 predicted proteins | sample P2T30metagenome_FD_192433 | JGI IMG/M metagenome (GOLD analysis project Ga0265797, IMG submission 192433) | Plant litter microbial communities from East Loma Ridge, Irvine, California - P2 T30 | ecosystem: Environmental > Terrestrial > Plant litter > Unclassified | place: USA: California... | reverse complement strand
GGACGCGATCTCGGGGGTCATCAACATGATCCTCGACCGCTCGCTCGGCACCATCGCGCAGGCGGGTTATGTGCAGACTACGAAGGGCGACGGCGACACCTACGAGGCAAGTGCCTCCACAGGCATCCCGATCGGAGCGAACGGCGTCCTGCGCCTGACCGCGGCTTACCAAGACCGGGATGGCACCAATCGTGCGCGGGCGGATACGCGGCAGCAGTATTTCGGGACGAACGCCGCTGGTCGGCCAGTCGCGCCTTCTGGCAACTATGGCTCCGGTGTTGGACTGACACCATCGAACGGGACGCTTGACCCGCGGGAAGCCGGGTTCGACCGGAACGTATTCCAGCAGGGCGATCAGCCAAACCGAAACTACCAGCTCTTCTACAACCTCGTCGCGCCCCTGCCAGGGGGGACCGAACTTTACAGCTTTGGTGGGTACAATCGCCTCGATGGCGACATCCAGTATTTCTTCCGCCGTCCTGGACAGGACGAGACGGTACGCGCGCTCTACCCGGACGGTTACAGCCCAGGCCTCGACACCAGGCTGGAGAACATTTCCACCGCGATCGGTCTGCGTGGAGACGACCTGGCGGGGTTCGGTTGGGACCTGTCGACCGTCTATGGCGTCAGCACCGTCCGCACGACTTACGTCGACAGCGTCAACGTGTCCTTGGGGGCTGCCTCCCCATCGCGCTTTTACCGTGGCGGGAGCGACTTCTATCAGTGGACCTCGAACCTCGATTTCACACGAGAGATCCCGGTCGGTGACGATCAGCCGTTCAGACTGGCTTTCGGCGCCGAGTATCGCGAGGAAGCCTACCGTCTTTTCTCGGGGGCGCCTGATGGCTATCGCAATGGCGGGGTATTGATTCCGGATGGCCCCAACGCCGGTCGTCCGGGGCCGATAGGTTCGCAACCCGGACCAAGCAACGGACCCGATGATCGTGCGTCGATCACTCGCGACAGCGTCGCGATGTATGGCGAAGTGGAAAAGCAGTTTTTCGGCCGGCTGCTGCTGTCAGGTGCGGCCAGGCACGAACGTTATTCCGACTTTGGCACCACCACGAATTTCAAGGCTGCCGGGCGGCTCGGTCTGTTCGGCGGGCTGGCGCTGCGAGGCTCTTACAACACCGGCTTTCGTGCGCCTGCGCTGGCACAGTCCGGCTATAACGCATCGAATACGCTGATCCTCAACGGCGCCCAGGCGATCGTGCGGGTGGCGGCAGTCGACAATCCTGCGGCGCGGCTCGCAGGCGCGACCGATCTGAAACCTGAACAGTCACGCAACCTGTCGATCGGCACGGTCTTTGAGTCGGGTGGTTTCGCAGCGACACTCGACGCCTACCGGATCAAGGTGCGTGATCGCATCGCCATCTCATCGACCTTTCAGGACGTGCGCCTGACCAACTATTTGGCCGCCAATGGGCAGTCTGGCTTTGCTGCGTTGTCGTTCCTGACCAACGCGGTCGATACGGAAACCAAGGGCATCGATCTGGTTATAAACTATCGGCACCGCTTCGGAGACGGGAGCCGGATCAAGGCCACGCTTGCGGGTAATTATAACAAGACGACGTTCGACAGGATCGCGGGCACCCCGGCACCGATCGCGGCGCTGGGCATCACCACGCCACTCTTTGATCTCACCCAGCAGCTCCGCTTCTCTGACAGCCTACCGCGCGACAAGATCACGCTGGATCTGAATTATGCGCGAGGGCCGTTTACGTTGTCTGTCACCAACACCCGGTATGGTCGCGTCGCGACGGTAGCGTTGCTCAATCGTACGCCGGCTCAAGTCGCAGCTTTGGTACAGGGCTATGACGTTCGGTTGATTCCCTCAACAGGTAGCGCGGCGAACTCGGACATCATCCAGCGCTTTGGTGCCAAGATTCTGACGGATATCGATGTCGGCTGGCAGGCGACCCGTGCACTTAAGCTGAGCGTGGGAGCGCAGAACGTCTTCGACATCTATCCGGACGAGAATATCGCCTCAACGGTCTCTAGCGTTGCGGTCGGGAGCAATGGCGCCGACAATGCCGGCACCCAGCCTTACAACGCCGTTTCCTCCTTCGGATTTAACGGTAGATCAGTGTTCATGCGCGGCAGTTACAGCTTTTAACACGGCATGACTCAGGACGGAGTGTTGAGCGTAGCGATAACTGTAAGGGACCTGCTGCGTCGCTTCCCTTGAACGAGGCGCTGGCTGGGACGGGAGTCTCCCGCCCTTCGCACTGTCTGAACGATGACGCCAGTTCGTGGGCACCTATGTGGAAAACCCAGTCGCAATTACGATTATGCGACAAACAGGAGATTGCGGACAGGCTACTAGGCACTACGACGATCCTAGCCTGCCGCAAACATACCGTTTTCCGACACCCTCAAAATTATCCGTGTTCTCGCTTTACCCCGAGGTTCCTGACGTCGTTCGATAGCCCTGTCGGAAAGGTTGTGTTTTTCGACAGGAGGTGGCGGGCGGTAAGCGCTCAAGGGCGGCTTGGCCGCTGTTGCTCACTAACGGCCATCCGAATAGTTTCCCCACCTGCCGGCTTCCGCCATTCGTTTATCGCGTTTTGATAGATTGACCACGCTGTTCAGCGCGCTCGACCCGAAGAAGCGAGACAGATTTCTAACGCTGAACCGTGCTATCGGTTGGCTGCGTGCGGGCAGGTCATGCTCGTAGACGGCTAGCTACCCTGAAAGCTGTTATCGATCGTGCACTGCACGAAGGCGATGCCCGCCCGAGATGGCCGCTCTTCCATGTGCGAGGGCAAGTTCGATATGGACAGTCTTGCTGCGGTCATCGGTTGCCTGATTTGCTCGCCTCCGTTCTTGCTCCGCTCGTTCACGATGATAGGCAATTGTTGCTGTCTCAGCCATCGACTCCTCGCCCCTTTCTGTGACGTATTGGTTAGTTAAAATACGTGAGAGGCTGCGTGGGGTTCCCTTTCGACGCAGCGTTCAACGATCGCAGCGGTCATGATGCAGGATCAGGAAATTATGGAGCCATCATCGGTTGATCGGAGTTGAATCAGGCAAAGCAACACTACGGACAAAGCTATGACTTCTGCACGTTGGCCGTCACGTCTCTGGATTATCCGCCACGGCGAGAGTGCCGGAAACGTGGCGCGTGACGCTGCCCATGCGGCCGGCGCTGAACGGATCGAACTATCGCATCGAGACGTCGATATTCCGCTTTCCCCGCTCGGCGAAGACCAAGCCCGTGCGCTCGGCAGATGGTTCGCCCACGCGGTTCCGGACGACCGCCCCGACATCGTGTTGGTCTCGCCGTATGTCCGCGCGCGCCAGACCCTTGACCTTTTTCGCGAGCAGGGCGGTGCGACGGGCAACGATCCGGTCGGTATCGACGAACGCCTCCGTGAAAAGGAGTTCGGCATCTTAGACGGGCTGACCACCAGCGGTGTCGCCTCGGTCTACCCGGACCAAGCCGAGTTCAGACGCGTCCTCGGCAAATTCTATCATCGACCGCCAGGTGGGGAGAGCTGGTGCGACGTCATCTTCCGTTTGCGATCGCTGATGGACACAATCGCACTGCATTATGCCGGACGACGCGTGATGATCGTTGCGCATCAGGTTGTCGTTCTGTGCCTGCGCTATGTCATTGAGAACCTGACCGAGGAGGAGATCCTAGCGATCGATCACCAAGGCGATGTCGCGAATTGCTCGGTCACCGAGTATCGGTTCGATCCCGAGGGACCGCAGGACGGCGCGCTCCAACTCGTCCGCTACAACGATGTCGTCGACCACGATGGGTCCACTCCTGTCACCGCGGAGCCGGACCGTACCACGGGAGTGCGAGGATGACCGATACCATTCCCCTCGATAGCAACTGGATAGCCGCCAACCCGCCTCCCGTTCACGGCAGTGGAACGACCAAGAATAGCCGGGGACGTGTGCTGGCGATTGGCGGTTCGGCTATGGTCCCCGGCGCGCTTCGGCTTACGGGAGAAGCGGCACTTCGAGTTGGCGCTGGCAAGCTTCAGATGGCGACGATCGCATCCACAGCGATCGGATTGGGTCTGGTCGTACCGGAAGCAGGCGTTCTCGCGCTGCCGCAGGACGCAGACGGAGAGATCGACAGCGCTGCTGGCCCTTTGCTCGAAAAGTCCCTGAAAGGGTGTGATACGCTAGTCATCGGACCAGGCATGGGGTCCACCGACGCTGCCGAGGCTCTCTTGCGGCTCATCCTGACGCAGCCCTGCGACGAGGTAACGCTGGTCGTCGACGCTTTGGCTATCGGATCCGCACGGAATCTCCGCGAAGCGCTTGCGGCGTTCAACGGTCGCATGGTGTTCACACCGCATCACGGTGAGATGGCCATGCTAACGGGCCTGGAAGAAGACGCGATCGCGCAGTCACCAGAAACAGTCGCGCGCGATGTCGCTGTCCAGTACGGGGCTGTTGTGGTCCTCAAAGGTAGCGATACCGTTATCGCGGCCCCCGACGGAACGACACTGCATTATGGTGGTGGAGGCACCGGACTTGCGACGGGCGGATCGGGAGATGTCCTGGCCGGCGCGATCGGGGGCTTGCTGTCCCGCGGCGCTTCACCGATCATCGCAGCCGGTTGGGGTGTCTGGCTGCACGGACAAAGCGGACGACGCGTCGCAACTACAAGTGGGCCTATCGGCTTTCTCGCACGAGAGGTTCCCGCCGAGTTCCCTCGCCTGCTTCCGCAATAGCCTGGCGTTGAGTAACTCAGCGGGTTTTGATTAAACCAAGATTGGATATGCAGTAACATTGTCGGGAACGGAGCGCCGATAACGGCGCTCCGCGCGGCTTTACATGCCTGGCATGTTCGCCATCGACTTACCCGCCTGCATCTTCATCGCAGCATCGAGATGCTGCTTCACAATTGGGACTGCGGCCTTGGCCGACATGCCCAGTGGCGCCTGATCTCCGCCGGTCGAATAGCTCTGGTGAAGGTCCAGTGCGGCCTGATGCGCGGGAATCTGCTGACCAATGTAGAGGCGGTCGAAGTCCGCTGCAGATGCGGTCTGCAGTTCATTGATCGATGCTGTTGCGCCGGCATCAAGCACAGGTGGCGTTGGCGTCAAACCTGCTTTGGTCGCCGCCTTGACGGTCGCGGCAGTTGTCTTCTGGTGGTGCTTGATCAGCATCGTAGCAAACTTGCGGATCGCAGGCGTCTGCGACTTCTGCAGCGCGACCTGGCTTGAGTTGATCTCGTACAGATCGCTCATGCCGGCAGCCATGACATAGGGCATCGCAGCTGTTTTCGCCTCGGGCGGCGGTGGTGGTGGTGGCGTTTGTGCAAACGATGCTGTGCCGACCGTCGCTGCGAGCAACATACCGATGTATTTGATATTCATTGCTTCTCTCCTGATAACTTCTTTTAAAATTCGCGTTCGATAAGGCCAGTTCGCAGTTACGAACCGTCTCTGACGACGGCAGCTAACGATCCGTCAGGGTTACGACCCTCACGAGCGAAGGCGGCATCCTGCTGTGCTTGGCGCATGTCTTCCGGACTACCATCTCTTGCGGCGGGAATGGCGACTTCGGCAGTTCCACCGACATTCGCCGAACCGTGCAGTGCTCCTGCAATCTCGCGATCGAATTCGCCCGCTTCGATGGCCGATCGCATGTTCACAAGGTAATCGGCGAAGCGATCTGCAGGGATGAAGTTCGTCGTCTGACCGCCGATCGTCAACGTGGCCCCGTTCCGCGTCGTAGGCGTAAACGCTACATGCTCGCCGTCACGGACAAACCAAGTGCCTGAGCGAACACCATCGGTCGCCCATGCCTTCTCTGCTAGATGCAGATCCTGTAGAACGTCGTTGCGGTCGGAGACCGGGTCGCTCGACTGCGGTGAGACGACGTCAAGAACGGCAGATTTCGAGGCATTAACGATGCTTTCAAGAGCCAAGTCGCTTCTCCGATGCTGATAAAGAGGACGCTACCGATGCGAGGCGTGCGGATGCACGCCCCGCAAGGTCGTAATCAACCGATCTGCTGGTTCTGGGCGCCGCTATCAGGGCGGGCCGGCCCCATCACCGGTTCTTCACCAAGGGGTTCGTTGCGGAACACGGTGAACTCGCCTTTGCCGTCCATCGAGGGACCCGACGTCCAGCGCCCCTCCGGGAACGTCCCATCGACCGACGTAGCGTAGAAGTTGTAGTTGTTCTGCTGATCTTCCATGTCCTGCGGGAAGCTGTTGGGGATCGGCAGGTTCATCGCCTCGGCGCCCAGCTCTTCGATAACGGCAAGCCATTGTTGCTGGTGCATCGTGTCGCGCGCGATCATGTAATGGAGCATCTTCTTCATGCCCTCGTCATGGGTCGCGTTGAAAAGCCGTACCGCGAGAACGCGACCCGTGCTTTCCGCAGCAACGTTGCAATACATATCGGCCGCAACGTTCCCGCTCGCGTAGATGTGACTCATGTTGAACGGCACGCCATCGGAATCCATTGGCATCGCTGCCATACCGCCCGACAACAGGTTCTTATGGATGATGCCTTCGATGCTCTGACGGGGATTTTCACCGCCCATGACAGCGCCGACGATGCTGTCCTTCACGCCCTCTTCCTGAAGATGCGTCGGCGCCTTGTCGAGGTTCAGCGCCACTGCCGTCGCCAGCATCTCGATGTGGCCGATCTCCTCGGTCGCGGTGTGCAGCAGCATGTCACGATATTTCGTTGTCGGCGCGCGGTTGCCCCAAGCCTGGAAGAAATATTGCATGCAGACGCGTATCTCGCCTTCGACGCCACCAATTGCCTGCTGAAGCATTCGGGCAAATGCAGGATCGGGTTTCGTCACCCGGACCGGGTACTGCAGTCTCTTATCATGATAATACATGTGTCGCTCCGGTGTGATTGATATCGTTGAAAGACTATCATCCCGCAACGCGTTCCGTATCGGTTTGATCCCAAATAGCGTACGACTTGATATGGGTCAGTGCATTGACGTCTTACCTGTGAGGCAGGATGCAATGATATCTCAAAATAATCTATTAACTTGCGTCAATGTTAGACACCGAACTTTGATGTCGAGCGTTACATGCCCTTAAATCTGCAGGACTATCACTTAAAGTCCGTTCCAGCGGGGTGCCGCGAAAAATTCTGCCTTGTTCGTAGCGAGATGATCCGCGTCACTAGTTCGAAAGGTTATGGTCAGTGAGGATACATCATCTGAATTGCGGCACGTGTTGCCCGGTGGGGGGGCGTCTATTCGACGGCTACAGTCGCGGCCTCTCGGCGCATCTAGTTTGCCACTGTCTGCTGATCGAGACGAATGACGGTCTCGTTTTGGTCGATACCGGCTATGGCAACCAAGACGTTACGCGACCGCGAGAGCGACTTTCGGACTTCTTTCTAGCGCTCAACCGACCAAAGCTCCGGACGGAGGAGACCGCTGCTGCGCAGATACGCCGATTGGGTTTTTCACCGACTGACGTCCGCCACATCGTCGTGACGCACCTCGACTTCGATCATGCCGGCGGGATCGAGGATTTTCCGAACGCGCGTATCCATGTCACGGCACGAGAAAAGGAAGTTGCCGACCAGCGTTGCGGCGGTGTGTTCGTCTCCCGAAAACGCTATCGTCCGCAACAATGGGACGAGGCCGCCAGCTGGTCGCTATATCCATTCGGTGGGGGTGAACGCTGGTTCGGGTTCGACGCCGTCCGTGACCTCGATGGCTTACCTCCCGAGATCCTGTTGATCCCACTGGCCGGCCATACCTGGGGGCATGCCGGCATCGCAGTCCAGGAAGACAACGGTCAATGGCTGTTCTATGCTGGCGATGCCTATTTTCATCACGGCGAAATCAACGGCGAGCAGCGCACCTGCCCTCCTGGCCTGCGTGGCTATCAGAGATTGATGCAGGTCGACGCCGATGCACGCATGGCCAACCAACGCCGTGTACGCATGCTGTCGACCGATCACGCCGACGCCGTCCGCATCTTTTGCGCGCATGATCTGATCGAGTTCGAAGCGTTATCTGGCGTTCAGTGAGCGTCATTACAGGTTGATAGAGCACGTGCTCTCCGTCTCGGGATACGCAGACTGTAGGCGGTGGTAGTAACATCGGTGTGTTTTAAATGTACTGAGATCTGTCGGCCCCCGCAGTTACGATATCGGTTATCAAATTTGCAGTCCCGACTAGGGGTTGATGTGGGATAGGACGATCAATCGGACCCTACCCGGCCCCGTTGCGCGTTATCGCTATCTCGCAAGGAGTTGATCATGGGCCACATCGAACCGAACTCCGACAAGAACGCCAGCCCCGTCGATGACCTTAAGAAGCTGCGGCCTGAAGGCACCACAACCAGAGACCACTGACGAAACCGGGGGTGACCACAAGGTCGAAGACCTTGCGAAGGCAGGTCGAGATGACATGAATACCGACGAGGGCGCCGAATAACCGGGTCATGATCACACATCGTCATGAGGGAGTAGGCATATGACCAAACATAAACCGTCTGATCCGAGTCAGGAAGAATTCAAGAAAACAGCTAGCCAGAGTCTTGATAACGGCATTGCAGATGAAAGCGTGGCCTACGAAAAGGCGATTGACGCGGATAATCCGGATGACGAGGTCGCTGAAGGCAAATGGAAGTCGACTGACGACGGTAGCGGGACCAGCGAAACCGATTAACTGCCGGTGGTTCGCTGATTACTGCGACGACGAGCAGTGGTGACGTCGAGAAGACCAAGCCTGCGCTCGACCGTTTCTTGACCGTGCTCGAGAAGCTACCAAGAATCGGCCGTGCCGAGGTATCGTCGTCGGGGACATACCGTATGATATCGAGGCGGCGCCAAATGCGGGATCGCCTCCGTCGCCGTTCGATCGGGCAAGTTTAAGAACGAGCAACTGCATACAGCAGGTGCAATCGCGATCTACGACGATGTGGCGACCTTGCTCGCCGGCTATGCAACCTTACCACTGGGACGCTGATCGACATGGCCATGACTCTGAAACCCCTGCGCGACCAAACCATCGTCGTAACCGGCGCAACCAGCGGCAATGGCCTGGCTATCGTCGAAGACGCCGTGCGCCGCGGTGCCTCCGTCGTCGCGACCGCGCGTAACGAGGCGGCACTGGAAGAACTCCGCGATCGCCTGTCGGCCGACGGCGCACGCATCGCGATCTGCGTCGCGGACGTCAGCGACATGGCGGCGGTCGAGCGTGTCGCCGCGGTTGCAATCGAGGCGTTCGGTGGCTTTGACAGCTGGGTCAACAATGCTGGCACGGGCACCTACGGCACGCTCGAGCAGGTACCGGTCGCCGATCACCGCCGTGTGTTCGACGTCAATTATTTCGGCGTGCTGCACGGAGCGCTGGTCGCGGCGCGGCATCTGCGCCGACGCGGTGGCGCCATAATCAACGTCGGTTCGATCCTTGGCGACCGCGCGATCCTCGAGCAGGGGCCGTATTGCGCAACGAAGCACGCGGTCCAGGCGCTGACCGATACGCTGCGGATGGAGCTGGAAAAGGAGGGCGCCAGCATTTCGGTCACGCTGATCAAGCCCGGCGCGATCGACACGCCATTCCCAGAGCATGCGCGCAACTTCATGGACCAGCCACCACGCCTGCCACCGCCACTTTATGCGCCCTCAGTCGTCGCCGACGCGGTGCTGTTCGCGTGCGAGACTCCGCGGCGCACGCTATATGCAGGCGGCGGGGGCCTGCTGTCGTCACTCCTCGCGCGCGCCGCACCGCGGTTGAGTGACAGGATCATGGAACTGGTCGGCACGGTCGCACAGCAGAAGCCGGAAGATCCTGGCGACCCGACCCGCCGCGACAACCTCTATGCACCGCGCGTCGACGCATTGCGTGGAAGCCAGGACGTTTACGCGCGCAAATCAAGCACCGTGTTGCAGGCGCAGAAACTTCACCCGGCCTTTCTGTTGCTCGGCGTTGTCGCAGCCGGTATCACGGTCGCACTTAGCCGGCCAAAGGATAGCCGCTAGTGACGCCATCCCCTGCTGAGGAGGGGACCGTCCGTCGCTTCGACGTCGTGCTCGTTCTCAGCGGCGGCAATGCGCTCGGCGCGTTCGAAGCTGGGGTCTACGAAGCGCTGCACGAGCATGGCCTTCGACCCGACTGGATCATCGGCGCATCGATCGGTGCCATCAACGGAGCACTGATCGCCGGGTCCGCTCCTGATCACCGGATCGAGGCATTGCGGGCGTTCTGGCGACCCGCCCCGTCCAGTACTATGACGCCCCCGTCGCTGAGCGTATTCGAAACCAGCCGACGGACGAGCGCGGTAGGCTGGGCCGCAATGCTTGGTCGGCCCGGTATCTTCGGACCCATGCTTTCCGCCTTGACCCCGTGGAGGGACAACCAGCCGTCGATCTTCGAAACCAATGAGCTCGCTACGACGCTCGAAACGTTGGTCGACTTCGATCGCCTCAACGCCGGCCCATGCCGCTACACTGCGACGGCTGTCGACCTCGAAACCGGCGATGACGTCGTGTTCGACAGTACCGCGATGCAAATAAGCTCCAATCACGTCCGCGCCAGCGCCGCGCTGCCGGTCGCCTTCCCACCGGTCGAGATCAACGGTCGCTGGCTGGTCGATGGCGGCCTGTCAGCGAACCTTCCACTTGATCCCGTTCTCGGAGATCCACCGCCCCGTGCGACGCTATGCATCGCGGTTGACCTGTTGCCGCTAAACGGTCCCAAGCCAGTGACGTTAGGCGAAGCAGCCAGTCGTATGCAGGACCTGATCTTCGCCGCCCAGTCTCGCCGATCGATAGACCGTTGGAAGGCCGCCTATGCCGGTAATGAGGGTATTTCACTGTTGCTCGTTCGGCTTGCCTACACTGAGCAGGACGAGGAGGTTGCGGGCAAGGCACTCGACTTTTCGGGGCCAACCGTTGAACAGCGCTGGGCAGCCGGTTATCGTGCCGGCATGCGGACGGTAGTCGGAGTTCAAACCGAGACTATGCCGATCGGGATCTCTGGCTTGAACGTCACTCAGCTCTAGAAATGCTCAAACGTTTGTAGCACCGTACATGATGTCAGGTTCGTGGTCATTACCGCTAGCGAATACGTTGACCGCGTGCAAAAGTAGAATAAGACATGACCGGCCATTAAGAATGAGATGGACGCGGTCCGGCATAGTAGATGAGTGGCGAGTACGATCGGTATAGTGAACCGTATGCAAATAGCGACTTTTAGAACGGTTCTATGTACCCACCTCTATTAAATGAGTCTAGCCGTTCTAAGATTGCCAGCGACTAACCAAATACCTAAATTCATCCAGAAATGAAAGCTCTCTATATCCGATGCAAACCTAGGCCTGAACCCCGTAAAGCGCGCTTTCGAATTGACGTGTTTCCCTCACGCGTCTAGTCCGGTTCACTGTAAAGGCCAGTAGTCACCCCAAGGGTCGAGCTACCCGCATTCATGTGGGAGCCCCATCTGACGTGACTTGGCACCTGCTCGCCATCACGCTCGTGCAGCGTCAGAAATCCGTGTGCCGCACTGCGAACAACCACCGCAGCACAGTGCGTTGCAGCGCGATGCGATGATCCGAATAGCTGTGGTCTGCGGGAAAATGCGCCCGCGTGACGCGCGTCGCGTCACCGATGGCGCCAGCCAGCGCATCGCTGCCTGGCGTAAAGCCGTCGTCCGACGTACATAGCAATAACGACCGGTTGCCCAAGGCCGGGGCGAAGTTGCGCAAGCGCCAGTGCTCGGCATTTGCCCCCGCTTCACGGGCAAGTGCGTGCGGAGATGTCTCCGCAAGGATACTCAGACCTTCGGACCCACCGACCGCCTCGTCGAGCACGGCAACGGCGCGCGGCGAGGAAGCCGCCCATGCTATGCCCGATCACGACCACGGCTCTGCCGTCTATACGGGGACTCTCGCCGGCGCCCGCGATCAACCAGTCGAGCGCTGCCTCCGCGTCCTCGATGCAATTGGCGAACGAGAACGCGCCCGGGCTGCCCCACGAGCCGCGATAGTGGAAGGTAAGCACGGTCCAGCCGGCGCGGCGCAGCGACTGAGCAAGATCTATATTCTGTTCGTTACCGGGCAGCCCGTGGAGCAGCAGCACCGCTGGATGCGGCCCCGCTCCCGCCGCGGTATAGAGCAGGGCATTAAGAGTGACGCTACCGCTCGAGATCGCGTGCGGCACCGTCTCGGCGGGGAAAGCCGGGTCACTAGGCGGGTCGCTCGCCAGCGCGCGCTCGACTGCCGCGTCGGTCAATTGAGCCCAGCCAGCGTTTCGCGCAACGCCGCGGCGGAGGCGAGCAGCGCGGTGCGCTCGTCGGCGGATAGTTCGGGCTCCAGCACGCGCATCACGCCTGCCGCACCAATCAGGCAAGGAAGACTGAGATATAGGCCATCGATGCCGCACTGGCCCGACAGCCGCGTCGAGACGGGCAACACCACGCGCTCGTCGCGCTGCACCGCCTCGCAGATGCGCGCGATCGCGCTGGCGACGCCGAACGAGGTGTAACCTTTGCCGTGGTTGATCGTGTAGCCGGCGCGCATCACGTCGTGCGCGATCTCCGCCCGATCGAGCGTCTGTCCGTCGAGATAGACGTTGAGCGCCAGGCCGCCGATGCGGACAGTGGAGAAGGCGACTACTTCGGTGTCGCCATGTTCGCCCAGCACCATTGCATCCACCGCGCCCGGCGCGATTGCGAGCCGGTCTGCGACACGCTTGCGGAAGCGGTTGCTGTCGAGCAGCGTACCGGTGCCGATCACGCGTTCGGGCGCAAGGCCCGAGGTCGCCTGCGCCACCTGCGCCATCGCATCGACGGGGTTGGACGACACCACGAAGATTCCGTCGAACCCTGCCGCCATTGCGTCGGCGACGCAGGCACGCACAATGATCGCGCTTTTGCTGGCGATTGCAGTGCGGGTTTCGTCGCCATGCGTCGCGGCCCCGGCGGTGAGGACGAGGACGTCGGCGTCCTTCACATCGGTGTAATCGCCTGCCCAGATCCGCGCCGGCCGCGCGATCGCGTTGGCATCGGCGATGTCTGTCGCTTCGGCCACCGCGCGGTCGGCATCCTTGTCTATGATGACTATCTCGGCAAACAGGCCGCGCAGCATTAGCGCATAGGCGGCAGTGGCACCGACATTGCCGGCGCCGACGATCGCGACGCGGGAGGATACGGGCATGGTAACTCCTCGACTGCAGCCAGAAGGGACCAATCCCGGGCATTGCATGTTCTAGCAAGGCAACTATCGGCGAAGGCTAGGGTTCATCGTCCATCATTGCGGGTAATGATGTGCCCTTCGGCAATATGCCCGGCTCCTGGGCGCGACGAGTAGCGTTCAGATATACGGAAAACCCCGTCGTAATCATGACTGTGCGACAAACAGGTGATTTCGGACGGCAGCCTCTCGATCGTCGTAAAACGCCGTCGCCAACCCCCACTGGCGTTTATCGTGTGATTTGCGTCGCCTAAAGAGCGTACTTGTCATTCCAATA
>Ga0265797_10008689_pt1 | contig 13431 bp, 13 predicted proteins | sample P2T30metagenome_FD_192433 | JGI IMG/M metagenome (GOLD analysis project Ga0265797, IMG submission 192433) | Plant litter microbial communities from East Loma Ridge, Irvine, California - P2 T30 | ecosystem: Environmental > Terrestrial > Plant litter > Unclassified | place: USA: California... | reverse complement strand
TCACGGGTGGGGTAATCCAGGGCGACGATGATAGGAGTCTGGCAGACGGACATTGGAATAGGCTCTCAGGCAAGTCGAAATCGGCGCGGATTGTAGCGCAAGCGGCGCCGTTGCGGGATCCGATGATCGGTAAATACCCATTTCGGCGTTGAGTGGCGCAGGTTTACGGGCATTATTTCAAAAGCGATACATTCACGACATGCACCCAACACGCCCTACCGCTAGCCTCGCCCGCATGACCGAACGTCCAGCACTTCCAGCCATGGGGCTGGGCGCCTATGCTGGCCGTAACAATCAGGCAGATGATCGCACTATGCAAACTCCCTCCGTCCCGGTAAACGACGAGCACACAGGCGCGGTGATCGCCGACGACAAGCGCTGGAACACCCGTGCGCTGATCGTCGATGACGATGTGCCGATTCGTGAACTGCTGATCGACTACCTGGCGCGCTTCAACATTCTCGCCACGGGCGTCACCGACGGCGCGGCGATGCGCCTGGCCATGCAAGCCGAAACCTTCGATGTGGTAGTACTCGACCTGATGCTGCCGGGCGAAGACGGCCTCACCCTGTGCCGCTGGCTGCGGGCTGAATCGGACATTCCAATCCTGATGCTCACCGCCCGCTGCGAGCCCACCGACCGCATCATCGGCCTGGAACTGGGCGCCGACGACTATATGTCCAAACCCTTTGAACCGCGCGAACTGGTGGCACGCATCCAGACCATCCTGCGTCGGGTGCGCGATGACCGCACCGAGCAACGCGCCAACATCCGCTTCGACAACTGGCGGCTCAACAGCGTGTTGCGTCAATTGGTCGCCGACAATGGCCTGGTGGTGCCGCTGTCCAATGCCGAGTTCCGTCTGCTGTGGGTATTCATCGAACGTCCGCGCCGCGTATTGAGCCGCGAGCAATTGCTGGATGCCGCCCGCGGTCGCTCCATCGAAGCCTTTGATCGCAGCATCGACCTGCTGGTATCGCGCCTGCGCCAGAAACTGGGCGACGACCCCAAGGCCCCACACCTGATCAAGACCGTTCGCGGCGAAGGCTACCTGTTCGACGCGCGGGATATCGGTTAATGCGCGCCACCTTCAATACGTTGTTCGGCCGGCTGTTCGGCGTGTTATTGGTGGCCATTGTGCTGGCGCATCTGCTGGCGTTCTTCTGGTTCCATCATTACGGCCCGCCGCCACCGCCACCGCCACAGGAAACCTTCGTCGAGCAGCCGGACGGCTCGATGAAGCCCCTGGTCAAGCACCACCGCCCCTGGTTCGGTGGCCCGGTGGTGCCGCTGACGTTCCAGTTCATCTCGCTGATCATCGCCGCCTGGTACGGCGCCAAGCTGTTGAGCCGGCCGATCCAGCGGCTCAGTGCGGCGGCCGAGCGCTTGAGTGTCGATCTCGACAGCCCGCCTCTCGACGAATCCGGGCCTCGCGAAGCGCGCCAGGCCGCGTCCACCTTCAACCTGATGCAAAGGCGCATCCGCGAACAGGTCAGCCAGCGCGCGCGCATGCTCGGCGCGGTCTCCCATGACCTGCGCACGCCCCTCTCGCGGCTGAAACTACGCCTGGAACAGATCGAAGACACCAAGCTGCAAGGCCAGATGCGCCAGGACCTGGACGACATGATCGGCATGCTCGACGCCACCTTGAGCTATCTGCACGAACAGCGCACCAGCGAGACCCGCCACTGGCTCGACGTACAGGCGCTGGTGGAATCACTCAGCGAAAACGCTCAGGACCAAGGCAGCGACGTGCAGTTTTGCGGTACCTGCGCGCCGTTGCAGGTGCAGCCGATGGCGCTGCGCTCGTGCCTCAACAACCTGATCGACAATGCCCTGCGCTATGCCGGCTCGGCGCGCGTGGAACTGGCGGACAGCCGCGGGGCCCTGGTGATCCGCGTGATTGACCACGGGCCCGGCATTGCGGCTGACAAGCGCGAAGCGGTGTTCGAGCCGTTCTTTCGCCTGGAAGGCTCGCGCAACCGTAATTCCGGCGGCGTCGGCCTGGGCATGACGATCGCCCGGGAAGCGGTCGAGCGCCTCGGCGGCCACCTGAGCCTGGACGATACGCCAGGCGGCGGTTTGACCGCGGTGATGTGGCTGCCCAGGGCCTAAAGCGGGCGGTCTTCGCGCCGCGCCTGGGCCTGGGTTGCACTCCAGTCGGTCAACAGGCTGTAGGCCACCGCCAGTAGAGTCGGGCCGATAAACAGGCCGATAAAGCCGAAAGCGATCAAACCGCCGAACACCCCGAGCAGCACGATCACCAACGGCAGGTTGCCGCCACGGCTGATCAGGTAAGGCTTGAGCACGTTGTCCACGCCGCTGATGATGAAAGTACCCCATACGCCGAGGAACACTGCGTAGGTGTAGTCACCCTTCCACGCCAACCACGCCGTGGCGGGAATCCACACCAGCGGCGGGCCCATGGGAATCAGGCTGAGCAGGAAGGTGACGCCGCCCAGCAGCAACGCGCCAGGCACGCCGGCGATCAGGAAGCCGATCAGCGCCAGCAAGGCCTGGGCGGCAGCCGTGCCGATCACGCCATTGACCACCCGCTGAACGGTACCGGCCACCAGCTCGATGTAGTAACCGGCGCGGTCGCCGATCAGGCGCTCGAGCAGACGGTGCACAAACATCGCCAGGCGCGGCCCGTCGCGGTAGAAAAAGAACACAAAGACCAGGCTCAAGGTCAGTTCGAGAATGCCGCCGCCAATTTGCGCACTGCGCGCCAGCAACCAATTGCCGACCTGGCCCAGGTAAGGCTTGATGCTGAGCATCAGCGCGGCACCCTGCTGATCGATGCTGTCCCAGGTCGCCACCAACCGCTCGCCGACAAGAGGAATCGAGCCCAACCAGGTGGGCGCATCGGGCAAGCCGTCGACCTGGATGTCCTTGATCAACAGCACGGCATCGCGCACATGGTCCGCCAGGTTGAAACCCAGCCACACCAGCGGCAGCGCTACCAGCAACATCCAGCCCAACGTCAGGATACCGGCCGCCAGCGATTCGCGACCGCCCAACCCACGCGTCAGCAGTACCATCAGCGGCCAGCTGGCGAACGCCAGCACCGCGCCCCAGAACAGCGCCGACCAGAAGGGCGCCATGACCCAGAAGCTGGCACCAAACAGCACCAGCAGCAGGATTTGCACCAGCAGGCGATCGTTATTGAGCATCGGGTATCTCGAAAAAGGGGCTGTAGAGGACAGCTTAGGCGAACGGCGCAGGTCCGTTCGCCCTGTGGCGCTTAGCGTATCAGATGCACGTGCAGGCCTTGCGCGTCGCCGTTGCCGATTTCCAGGCGCGCGGCGCGCACGCCATTGTCGATCAGGCCCTGACGCCAGGCTTGGGCGTTGGCTCCGCTCAGGCTGACGCGCAAGGTGGTGTCGAGGTTCAATCCACGGGAAATCAGGGTTAACCAAGTCGCGTCGGGCTCGGCGCCCAGCGCAGGAAAGTCCAGATCGCCGGTGCTTTTCAACTCACGCAACAGCGTCGCCGAAGTGGGCAAAAGCGTGCCCAATGGCGTGCTGGCGTCCAACTGCTCCACATGCAGGTAGGCGCGACGGTTGCCACGGGTGATGCCGTAAAGCGCCACCAGCGAGTTGTCCTGCGGCGCCGCCAGGCGCAACAGCAGGTACTCCTGCTGGCCGTCGGCTCCTACCAGCTTGGCGTTGCCGAACACTTCGTTGGCCCACAGGCTGCTTTCGCCGCAATCGCGGGCCTGGCACCAGAACAACAGTTGCGCGCCCTTGGCCTGCAAGGCTTCGCGGGTGGCGGTAAACGCCGCACTGGAGCTGTGCTCGGCAGGCAATTCGTAAGTAATCGCGGTGGTTTGGCCGCGCGCGGTGGCCTGGCCTTCGGAACGCAGTTGGCCGCTGATCTTGCGGATCGCACCCATGGGGTAGATGCGCTCCCTTTCTTCAGCGGGACGGTAGTCGACGATCTGCGCGTCCACCTGGCGGGCAATGCCGGGTAGATCCTGGCTTCCCGGCACATCGGCGGCAAACACGAGCGGGCTGATGCAGCACAGTCCAAGGGCACGGATACAGCCTTTACCCAGGCTCATCGGACCAGTGAGCCCTGGCCATGGAGGATTGCAGCGGTTTGAAGATGGTTCATGGTTGACTCCCTTTCAATCCGCCCAGCGTCGGCAGTTGACCGCGCCAAGTCAAGGCGCGGAGAAGAACCGATTGAAACAGTCTGCAACAAGAACCGCACCGGCCTCGTCATTCAGGTGCAGATGGTGACCGCCCGGCAGCGTCGTTACGCTAAAGGGTAGCTGTGAAAGCAATTCGGGATGTTTCGCCAACATGCCGTCAGCCGCCGCCACCAACTGCGTCGGACAAGCCACTCGTCGTACGAAAGACATGGCTTGCTCATCGGTCAGACGCACCGGTGACGCCAGGGTCAGTCGGCTGTCGCTGCGCCAGGTATAGCCCCCCGGCACCGGCATCAAACCGCGCTGGGCCAGCAGTTCGGCGGCTTCGCGGCTGACCGCGACGAGGCCATGCATCCGCGCCTCGACTGCCCGGTCCAGGCTGGCATAGACCGGCTTGCGCTTCTTGCCCAGGCTCAATTGCTCCTGCAATGCCCTGCCCATGCGCTCGGCCGCGTTCTCGCCGCTGGCGGTCGGCGGGATCAAACCGTCGATCAAGCCCAGGTGCGTCACGCGCTCGGGTAACGCGCCGGCCAGAACCAGGGAGACGATCGCGCCCATGGAATGGCCAAGTAATGCAAAACGTTGCCAGCCCAGCTGTTCGGCCACTTGCAAGACGTCGTGAACATAGTCCCACACCGCATAACCGGCACCCGGCGGACGGTGCGCCGAGTGCCCGTGCCCGGCCATGTCCAACGCGACGATGCGCAAACCCTGCAGCTTCGGCGCCAGGCGCGCAAAGCTGTTGGCGTTGTCCAGCCAGCCATGCAGCGCAATGACCGGCAAACCGTCTTCAGGACCAAACAGATGGGCGGCCAATTCGATATGCGGCAGGCTCAGGCGTACTTCTTCCACGGGCGCGCTCATGCGCAACTGCGCTCACGGGCTTGCCAGCGGGCAAACAGGTTCTTGATCAAGGTGGCGGTGTCCTGGGGTCGCTCAAGAGGGAACATATGGCCGCCGGGCATGGTGAGCAGTTCACCCATGGGCAGGCGACCGACGCCGCTGGCGTGATGGCGCATGACCACACGGCTTTGACGGCCGCGCACCACCGCCAGCGGCACTTTCAACTGGCGCACCTGGCCGGGGCTGGTGTGGGGCACGCCTCGGTAGATGCTGATTTCAGTAGCCGGGTCGAAACGCAAACGCAGGCGGTCGCCCACTTGCAGCAGCCCGTGTTGCAGATACGCGTCAAAACACTCGGGGTCGAAACCTCGGAACAGGGTCTTGTCGGCGAAGTACGCACGCGCGGCGTCCAGGTCGCTGAACTCTTCACGACGGCCCAAGGTGCGACCGGCCGGGGTCAGGCGGTCAATGAAACCCAAGCGTTTGGCGGCGCGAATCACCCAGCGGTCAGCGCGGGTCAATACCGGAGAGTCCAGCATCACCACGCCACGGTACAACTGCGGGCAGCGCATGGCGGCGTGCAAGTGCAACACCCCGCCCAAGGAATGGCCGACGCCCCACACCGGCTCCGGTTGCTGTTGCAGGTGATGGATCAGTTCATCCACCAGGTTCTGCCAGTTATCGTCCACCGGAAACCTGGGGTCGTGGCCATGCTGCGGCAAATGCGCCACGGCATATTCGGGGGCCAGGGCCGCGAATAATTTGCCGTAAGTGGCCGACGGAAAGCCATTGGCGTGGGCGAAAAACACGTGCTGCGACATACCGGCTCGCTCTACAGAAACAGAGGTTGATTGTCACCATGCCTGGCGTTCACGGCAATGACCGTAACCGCCAGGAATGATGACACTCACGCCATGCCTATCGCGCCGGCGGCTGCTCGCCCAGGGGGACCACGGCGATGGTCAGGCGCGATATGCAGCTGGCCTTGCCCTCGTCGCTGGTCAAGCGGATGTCCCACACCTGGGTCGTGCGCCCGATATGAATGGCCTTGGCCACCGCCGTTACCCGCCCGCTGCGCACACCGCGCAGGTGGTTGGCGTTGACCTCCAGGCCCACGCAATAGAACTTGCTCGCATCGATGCACAGGTAGGCCGCCATGGAACCTACGCTTTCGGCCAGCACCACGGAGGCGCCGCCATGCAACAGGCCGTAGGGCTGATGGGTGCGGTGATCGACCACCATGCTGGCGGTGAGGGATTCGTCGTCGAAGCTTTCGAAGCGAATGTCCAGCAACTCACCGATGGTATTTTTCTGGATCGCGTTGAGGTGTTCGATATTCGGTTGCGTGCGCCACAGGCTCATACGGTGTGTCCTTATTGGTTTTATTACCGCCCTAATCCTGCCACAGATATAGCACACCCACCGTATCGATATAGCCTACGGGTTGTGCACGCTGACCAGGCTCATAAGCCCCGCCAACGGGAAATCCCCTTCCAGCTCGGCCAGGCTGGCGGTGTACATCGGCTGCGGCTGACGCAGGTGCCCGTGCTGCAAAAAGCTGATCAGGCTGCCCACCAAGGGTTGATGGCTGACGAGCAGCACGTTGTCATCAGTGTCGAGCTTGTCCAGCACCTGCAACGGACTGCACTCAGGTGTCAGCCACGGCACCGTGCGTATCTCTGGCTCGAAACCCAGGGCCTCGCGAACCAGGTTCGCCGTCTGCTGTGCCCGCGCATAGGGGCTGGCGATGATGGCACTGAGCGGCTCGCCGATCAGGTGCGCAGCACTGCGCAACACTTCGGCCCTGCCATGCTCGGTGAGGTTGCGCTCGGCGTCGGTGCGGGCATGCCCTTGCGCTTCGCCGTGGCGCAGGATCCACAGCTTCATAGTTTGGGCTCTTCATCACGCACCGGGTGCGGCGCTGGCGGCACGCTATGGGCGGCTTCGCCTTCCGGTGCGCGCGGGGTGGGCCAGTCAGCGAACGGCCAAGGCTTCTGCTCGGTGTGGAAGCTGCCGAAGCGCCCGATCTGCGCGAGGAATTGACTGAGGCTGTCGCCAAAGTTCATCAGGCCCAGGTTCGGCGCGCCGTAGATCAACCGGTAGATCAGTTGCACCACCACCAAGGCGCCGAGCAGGAACTGCGCCACCTGCCACACCAGCGCAAATACCAGCATCCACAGGATGCGCAGCACAATGGACTCATACTTGGGGGCTGCTTTGGAATCGTTCATGCCGCGTTCCTCAGTTGAAACCGCTGGTAGAAATAAAGTCGACATCGGTTTTGGGCTCGGCGCGCATCAGCAGCTCGATGACCTGGCTCAAGGTGCGGCCTTCAAACAGAATGGCGTGCAACCCGGCGACCAGCGGCATGTACACACCGACTTCCTGGGCCTTGGCCTTCAGCACTTTGAGGGTGTTGACCCCTTCGGCCACTTCGCCCAGGCGTGTCACGGCCTCTTCCAGGCTCAGCCCCTGGCCCAGCGCGAAACCGACCTGATAGTTACGACTTTTTGGCGACGAGCAGGTGACGATCAGATCGCCAACGCCCGCCAGGCCCAGGAATGTCATCGGGTTGGCGCCCTGGTTCACGGCGAAACGAGTCATTTCCGCCAGGGCGCGGGTAATCAGCATGCTCTTGGTGTTTTCGCCCATGCCTAACGCCACGGCCATGCCGGCGATGATTGCATAAACGTTCTTCAACGCCCCGCCCAATTCGACGCCGAAGCGATCGGCACTGGCGTAGACGCGGAAGGTGCGACCGTGCAGCACGGCCTGGACACGCTCGCACAGGGCCTCGTCTTCACTGGCGACCACCGTGGCGGTCAGCGCATGCTCGGCCACTTCCCGCGCCAGGTTCGGCCCCGACAGCACACCGATGCGCGCCTGGGGTGCGATCTCTTCGAGGATTTCGCTCATCAGCTTGAATGTCTGTGCCTCGATGCCCTTGGTCAGGCTCACCAGCAGCTTGCCTGCCAGGCGTTCGGCGTGGGGCGCCAGCACCGAGCGCAAGGCGCTGGAAGGCAGCGCGACAAAGCACAGGTCGCAGTCGGTAAGCGTTGCCAGCAGATCGGTAACGGGCTCGACCGCCGGATGAATCTTGATGCCTTTAAGGTAGCGAGGGTTTTCCCGGTGCACGCGAATGGCCTCGGCCTGCTCGGGATCACGCATCCACTGGCGCACTGCGTGGCCGTTCTCGGCCAGCAGGTTAGCCACGGCGGTACCAAAACTTCCGCCTCCCAGGACCGCAATAGGGCGCTGTTCAGTCATATGCAATCCGTTAATCCATACCAGTGGCGATGGCGGCATTATACGGGGCGACCCGCTTGCGGCCAGCCCCCGCGTGAATTCGTGCGCTTGTCGGAAAATGCCACACTTGAGTGAAGTAATTGCAGGTCTCACGACTGGCAAAAGGCCTCACCTCAGTTAACATGGGCGGCTATCCGTAATTATCAAGGCCGTGCCGTGTATCTGGGCCCTCCTCCTCGCTCATTCCTGCTGTTGATGTTGGCCTGCAGCGCCAGTGCATCGGCCGACGATCTGTTTCTCGACAGCCAACCGCTGCCGCAGGTATTGACCGCCACGCGCCTCAAGCAATCGGCCGCTGCCGTACCCGGCAGCATGACCGTGATCGACAGCGAGTTGATCAAGGCCAGCGGCGCGCGTGACATTGCCGAACTGTTGCGACTGGTGCCCGGGATGATGGTCGGCTACACGACCGGCAACCAGGCGGCGGTGAATTACCACGGCACCAGCGCCAGCGATGCACGGCGCATGCAAGTCTTGATCGACGGGCGCTCGGTGTACCGTGCGGGCCTGGCCACGGTGGACTGGAGCGACATTCCGGTTGCCATGGAAGACATCGAGCGGATCGAGGTGTTTCGTGGCCCCAACACCGTCAGCTACGGTGCCAACGCGCTGATGGCGGTGGTCAATATCCTCACCCGTTCACCGGCCAACAGCCAGGGCACGCGGGTAAAGGTCATCCGTGGCGAACGCGGAATCAACGATGTCTATGCCAGCCAGGGCGTGGGCTGGGAAACCGGCGATTTGCGCCTGTCACTGTCCGGGCAAGAGGACGACGGTTTTGACAGCGATGCCGCCGGCGCTGATCGCCGTGACAGCCGCCGCCTCAGCCGTTTCAGTCTGGCCGTCAGCCAGACGCTGAATACGCAACAGAGCATCGACTGGCAACTGGATGCCAAGGAAGGGACCAATCAGCGCCCCTATACCTACGCTCCGGTATTCGCCGGGATTACCGACGGCGGCACCAATTCCGACGCCACCGCCAAGGACTATGCAGGCTCGATGCGCTGGAACTTCGATTTCAACCCGGAACACAGCCTGTATATCCAGGGGTCGGCCCAGCAATGGGACCGTCGGCAGATCTGGAAAGCCTGTGACGCCAAAGTATCGTTCAGCCCTGAATTGACCCAGTTGTGGCAGCTCAACCCCAACTACGCCGAGCGGCTGGCGCGGCATATGGATCAATTCAGCCAGGGTAGCGCCCCACCCGGCAGCGCCGCCGAACAGGCGTTGGGCAACCAGGTACTGGACCAATGGCGCAACGGCGCCAACCAGAGCGTGTGCGGCGACATCGACCAGAGCGCCAAGGAAAGCCGCTACGACCTGGAACTGCAAGACACCCTCAGCCTCTCCGATAGCCTGCGCCTGGTCAGCGGGATGAATTACCGTTACGACCGCGCTGACTCCGACACTTATTTCAACGGGACGCTGGACGACACCACCTGGCGCCTGTTCGGCCACCTGGAATGGCGGGCCAGCGAACACTGGCTGCTGCAAGGCGGCGCGATGTACGAAGACACCCACTTGAGCGGCAACTCGCTGACACCTCGCCTGGCGGTCAACTACCTGATCAACCCGCGTCACGGCCTGCGGGCCGTATACTCCGAGGCGATCCGCTCACCGGACATGTTCGAGAACAACGTCAACTGGAGCTACCGCGTCACCAACCTCAGCTCCCCCACCTATGGGCAGAACTCCGGGCAATATTTTGTGGTGACACGCGGCCCGGGCAACCTCGATAAAGAGTTGATGCGCTCGCGGGAACTGGGCTACAACGGCTTCTTTGCCGACCTCGGGTTGAATGTCGACGTGAAGCTGTTCTATGACGAAATCACCGACATGATCAGCTCACCGTTGCGCAACAACCAATATATCGCCAGCAACGCCAACAGCGCGCGCTTTACCGGTGCCGAATCACAGTTCGACTGGCGGGTGAGCAACGCCGACCGCCTGCGCCTGACCTACGCTTACGTCGACGCGAGTTCCAGCAACCCGCTGGACAAGGCCCAGACCGCGCGCAACAGCGGCTCGGCCGGCTGGTTGCGTGAATGGGGCCACGGCTGGTCCAGCGCCCTGTTCTACTACGGTGACGACGCACTCAACGAGTATCGCTTCGAACGGGTCGATCTGCGGGTAGCCAAGCGCATTGCCCTGGGCAAAGCCAACGTGGAGCTGGCCGGCATGCTCCAACAACGCCTGGACAATCAGCCGACCACTTGGGCCGACAACAACTACGACGATCGCCATGTGCTCTACTTCAGCGCGCAGTTAGAGTTCTGACATGGGCGCCCCGTCACGGATGACCTTGCCTGTGGTATCACGACTGTGGCGGCGCGGCCTGCTGCTGGCGTGCCTGTTGCTGGCGACGCCGGTGTGGAGCGCCGAGATCCTGCTGACTGCCGCCGAGGACGGTGCCGGGGTCCAAGCCTTTACTCAAGCCCTCATCGAGCAGCGCCCCGAAGACCATGTTTCTTTCACCTTGTTGAAAAACCTGCCGACACCGAGCCAGTTACCCGCCAATACCCGCCTGATCCTGCTGGACCTGCCCGGCCTCGACTGGCGCTTGCAGGATAGCCAGGGCCCGCCGACCCTGGTGCTGCGTATCAGCCGGCTGCAAGCCCACCAACGCCTGGGCGGCGCTCACCCGGCTAAAATCAGCCTGCTGTGGAGCGACCCGCCGCTGATGCGCCAATTGCGCTTGATCGCCAGCATTTTGCCTCAGGCCCGGCGTATCGGCGTGCTTTACGGCAGCGACAGTGAATTTCTGCTGCCTGAGCTTGACCGGTACGCCACGCCGTTGGGCCTGGAAATCGTGCCCCAACGCTGGGACAACACCAGTGACAGCCGCCCCCTGCAAACCTTGTTCAAGGACAGTGACGTGCTGCTGGGCCTGGACGATCCGCAACTGTACAACCCTAAAACCGCCAAGAACCTGCTGTTGAGCAGCTATGCCCAACAATTGCCACTGGTAGGCCCCAATGCCGGCTTCGTGCGGGCCGGTAGCCTGGCCAGCACCTATAGCGATCAGTCCGACTGGCTCGCCGTACTCGATCGCTTGCTGGATCACCCGCCGGCCAACTGGCCGCGCACCCTCTATCCGGAACACTTCAAAGTGGTGGGCAACCCGCAGGTTGCGCGCTCACTGGGCATCGAACAGGTCGACGAAGCTGCCGTCGCCGCCCGCTTGGCCGAAGGAGATCAACGCCCATGACCTTGCGCCGTCGCTGGGACATCAACACCCGCACCCAACTCATCACCCTGGGCCCCGCGCTGTTGCTGACCTTGCTGTTGATCAGCTTCTTTACCTTCGTACGTATCCAGGACTTGCGCCAGGAACTGGACCACACCGGTCAGTTGATCGCCAACCAACTGGCGCCGGCCACCGAATACGGGGTTATTTCCGGCAACAACGACGTGCTCGATACCCTCTTGCGCGCGACGCTGGCCACCCCCCACGTGCGCTTCCTGGAGATTCAGGACAGCGCCGAGAACATTCTGGTGTACGTCGAGCAGCCGTCGGAGAAACACGATCGCTCACTGTCGGTGAAGGTGTTCCAGGCACCGATCCGCTTGCAGCATATCCAGTTGGGCAATGACTTTTTCCAGGACAACCTCAATGAACCGATCGCGCCGCGTGCGGACTACCTGGGCCGGGTGATCGTGGGCATGTCCAACGACGCGTTCAGCCAGCGCCAGCAGGAAATCCTGTTCAAGGCGGGGATTCTGGCGCTGTTTGCACTCTTGTTTACTTTCCTGCTGGCGCGACGCCTGGCCGCCAGCCTGTCGCAACCGATCAGCGCCATGGGGCACGCGGTAAAAGCCATCCAGCAGGGCGATTACACGACTCCGCTGCCGATTGTCGACGACTCCGAACTGGGCGACCTGTCGCGGCACATCAACAACCTCGCCGCGGGCCTCAACCAGGCCAGCCGGGAACAGCAGCAGGCCATGGCCCAATTGATCCAGACCCGCGAGGAAGCCGAGCGCGCGAACAATGCCAAGTCGGACTTCCTGGCGATGATGAGCCATGAGTTGCGCACGCCTATGAATGGCGTCCTGGGCATGCTGCAACTGTTGGAAACCACCGAGATGACTGACGAGCAGACCGAGTACGCGGCGCTGGCCTCCGAGTCCACCGAGCACTTGCTCAAGGTGATCAACGACATCCTCGACTTCTCGCGCATCGAACGGGCCGCGCTGGAGCTGGAACATATTTCGTTCAACCTGGCGGAGCTGATCAACAGTTGTGCCCAAGCGTTCCAGCACAGTGCACAGCAGCGCGGGCTGGCCTTGGAGTTGCCGATTCCCTTGGGCATGGACGCCCTGCGGGTGCGCGGCGATCCGACGCGTATCCGGCAAATCCTGGTAAACCTGATCGGCAATGCCTTGAAGTTCACCGAACAGGGCACGGTACAGGTGGAGCCGCACTGGCAAACCCTGGACCATGAACTGGTGTGGTTCACCTGCACCGTGCGCGACAGCGGTATCGGCATTTCCGCCGAGCGCCTGGAATTGATGTTCGACGCGTTCCAGCAGGCCGACAGTTCCATTTCAAGACGTTACGGCGGCACCGGCCTCGGCTTGCCGATCGCCCGCACCCTGGCCGAACGCATGGGCGGCACCCTGCGCGCCCAGAGCGAGGAAGGCCGGGGGTCGGTGTTCACTCTGGAGATCCCGTTGGCTATCGATCAGCAAAGCCTGCCAGCCATTGCCCCCGACGCCGGGGGTAAAACCAGCACGGGTGACGGGCGGCATATATTGCTGGTGGAAGACAACCCGGTTAACCGCACCGTGGTCGAAGCCATGCTGCGCAGCCTGGGCTTTGAAGTCAGCCTGGCCACCGATGGCGCCGAAGCGATCCGCAGTGCCGAAAGCCTGATTTTCACGGCCATTCTGATGGACTGCCGCCTGCCACTGATCGACGGCTACGAGGCCACCCGGCAAATTCGCCAACTGCCCGGCTGCGCCGATCTGCCGATTATCGCACTGACCGCCAACGCCTTGCAGGGCGACCGCGAAGCCTGCCTGACCGCCGGAATGAACGATTACCTGGCCAAACCGTTCAAACGCACGGATTTGCAGCAAATCCTCCAGCGCTGGGTGCATTAGCTGTTTGGTCTAAGCCAACT
>Ga0265797_10008687_pt1 | contig 13440 bp, 9 predicted proteins | sample P2T30metagenome_FD_192433 | JGI IMG/M metagenome (GOLD analysis project Ga0265797, IMG submission 192433) | Plant litter microbial communities from East Loma Ridge, Irvine, California - P2 T30 | ecosystem: Environmental > Terrestrial > Plant litter > Unclassified | place: USA: California... | reverse complement strand
TTGTCGCCGCTCTTCCGTCTTCAATACTTTGAAACCTATCGCTAACAGCGTTACTAGCTATCGCGAGGCCGCCTCGGTGCTCTACTCAAAGAATACCTTCAAATTTGACTCCTACAAGCTGCTATCCACCTTTGTATCAACGATACCTCCGCAGCATCTTGCCTCTATCCGAAAAGTCGTTCTCGTCATCACTCTGTTCTGGGATGGTTGCGATGATTTTATCGCGTGGTACAGAGATCTGCTGCCACTACTTAGTGGAATGCAAGGCCTCAAGGAGGTATGTTTGAGGTACCGTTTACGGGAGAATAACTACGTGGTCCATCCTCGCTCAGGCGACTTCGAGCTTCTAACATGGCTTGAAGAAGGAAAGATACCAAGGGAATATGCAATGTTTTACGAGATGCTCGAGGTTCAGACAGGACCAAAATTTGGTGGTATGCTATTCAATCGGTGGGTTATCGGTGAGCGGAGGAGGATCGATATGAAGGAGTGAAGGCTAGTATTGCATAGTTGTCTATACAATAATGATCTTTTGCTTACGTTCGGGCTTTAGGTTCAATGTGTTGAGCACATGGCCATAGATCCTATCTGCTGTCTGTCCGATACCGACTCGTTGGTGACAAGCATCTGCGCAACTCGACTCTATAACGAGCAGGAAATATGTTATGGGAACATGGCTAAGACTGAGTTCTAGTCTTTGCGATACGACGATAGCCTTACATTGGATGATGTTGCTTTCTGGGATTCGATCCAAATAACCTGTGCCGATGCAGATACCTCGCTCATCGAATATATCGATCACCATGCGAAGATATGGGTCGCTATATGGCGCATCTCCGTTCGAGCTCGATCGGCAGGTGACGTTGATACACAAAGCATCCATCATCAGAATGTCGTCGTAGGTATGCGCACTGCGGAGACTCGCTGGCAGAGAATCAGGCTGACATTCAAGAATCTGTGCCGCAAGATCGCTAGGCATGTTGCTCGACCCAAGACTAAAGAGCATACTTACTGGGCCGTCCAGAGATGCCCACGACCAAGAAGGCGCATTGGATGTGGCCGTAGGCTTCCGCGCAGGCATCAATGATCCTTCAGCGTGCCACAGAAGCCCAGAATGAGCGTCCTCGATCCATAAACCAGACTTATACGTAAAGCTCGTGATGTCGCGGAATATCTCCGCAATTCCAGCGATTGCGAGGAAGACATCGCTTCTGTAGGTAAGACTCAGACCAGAATATTGACACAAGATGCGATACCATTGCACCATGAAGAGCTCGTTCTGCATGGTGCGTCTGCTAAGCTCGCCTACGATGTTCTTGTTGGCGAAACTTAGGCAGCGCTCAAAGGTCTCTTTAGTCCAGCCGCCCTCATCGCACGCTTCTGGCTCGTCTTCCACACTTCCCTCTCTACTGGAGCTCTCGAGACATTCCCAGAAGATCTCGTTCTTCTCAAAATGCACTATCCTCTTCGACAGTAACCGTTCCTGTAATACCCATGCTCGCTTGCTTAGCGGAGATTCTCGTAGTACCTGGTTCCATGATGGTCGCGCTCGGCGGAGATGAAGGTTTTGGCCCAGACTGGTTGTCGGAGCTGACTCTCGAGGATTGAGGAAGCCGACGTACGAGTCGTGTGCGCTCAATATAGACAACGTGATATACTCGTTTCGATAGTAGCTTCCCATGTTGCTAACGTCCAGGCTGCGGCTCTCTGCATCATCCTGCACGATGCAAAGCGCGTCTACCCATAGCAGCGAAAGACCCAACCGCCTGGTCGCGTAGATGGCATCTCGAAAATTTGATGGAAGGTAATGTAAGTCCAGACCTGTCTTGAAACTCTCTACTGTTGCTCTCAAAGTCGTCGCAAGAGTGCCGGCAGCACCCCAGCAATGGCTCAGTGCGGCATAACGTGTGTCTCCTTCACAAGTCGACCCATACACTAATCTTGGCGTACTCACGTTCAGCAGTATGTTTGGCATCGGAAGCGCATGATCTTGACGACAACATGTGTGATTAGAAGTACATTTGTCGAGCCATGTATGTATCATGTTCCAACATGACTCGGAGTCAGGTTGCGCATGTATCCTTCTGAAGGGCGTCTCGCTGCTTGGGTGTTTACCTGTCGTACATAAGTATCGGACACACAGTATAGTCTCCTCTATGCTTACGCTCGGTGAATATCTCAAATTGATGCACGGTGTTGTTGAAGTCGACTGCACCTAAACACGATCCATGTCGAGTTACTTCAAGATGAACATCCTTTGTGAGCCGGCCGAAAGAATGGACAACAAGCTCCTCGTAGAGATATCTGCAGAGAACGCAGCCCCGAGCAGCTGCTATCTTCAAAGGTCTAGCGTAGTATTTTTGAGTCGTATCGTGGTTCGCGACCAAGCGACAGGTAGCACATAAGCTGCTGGGGTTCCAAGGAACAAGCGGGATGGGCGTAATCACAGTCATTCTTTCGCTGGGTAAAGAGGGAATGCCACGAGTTCAATAGCAGTCGACTCGGAGTAGTTGTATAAGCTCTCGGGGGCTGTAATCATCGCTTGGTCACTTGAGGCCGCCCATGTTTTGTACACAGCCACCATGTTCGCAGAAACACATGGCATGATCATCGCTTCAGTCTACAATAAAGGGCACGGATTGGATGAACTGGATTATGACTGCGGAAGGACCTTGAAAACGAGGCGGAGGGTTGTGATGTAACAAATTACGATGGCCGACGCGACTTGCGCGGCTGTGTCCTGTGTATAGTCCTTACCCTGATAGGCATAGACCTGTGCGTGACGTAATTCTGCCCTTCCCCGTACTCAAGCGTACTGCCTCACTCTTCACCTCCACTCAATGCGCTGGGTATTACTTTGAATCTTACGACGATGCGACGTGCAACGAGATCTATAGGTAGGACTGCACGTGTTACTACAGACGTTAACATTGTTACTGTTCCGTGGCTTAGTCGGTGCAACATAACAACCTTCGTACAAGGCCCGACATGCAAAGAAATATCGCTCGATTGCAGGGTTGTTGATCCCCGGTATCTCTAGAGGACTGTTTTGATGCCGGCATGCAATCATGTTGCATGGTTGCGTTGCGCAGCCATTATTTGGGGGCTGCTATCTCAAAATCGGCTATTCGTGGAGGAGACGGGTGTCAGTCGAAGGCTTAGGCTGCGCCCCACTATATGCAGGTAGTTGCCTCGCCCTCCACCGTCCACCTGTGCTTCATGCCTCTTTCAACATCGGATGATCCTATACACCATTCGTTTGCAAATGTTGGAAGCCGGAACAGGACAGAACGCAGACACACACACCTAATCGGCAACCTCGATAGCTGGTAGTCTCATCATGTCAGCTACTACCAGAGCCACTGCGACAAAAACTACGTCCCTTGCAGCCACGGGTCGCAATACCAAATCTACGCCATCGCTTTGGGACACTGCGAATTCGAAACTGGACACTAAATCACGGAAAAGCCTCGCGTCCGTCAACGTAGGCAACGGTCGCGTGGTTGATGCCGTGTTAAAAGAGGCGGTCACCCAACAGAGAGCGCTCTCTGCGAAGAGATGGAAAGCGACTATTGGCGGGAGAGAGGTTATATTGCGCGACGTGCTTGCAAAGATCATTCGATGGGTGGATCATCTCAAAGCTGTAGGTGATATCGCGGTACAGTTTAATTCGGGAGCCGCTAGTTTGCCTTGGGCAGCTGTTCGATTCTTGCTGCAAGTTGCCGTCAACGACAAGCAGTATCTGGAAGCCACGATCGAGGGGATTGAGATGGTCACTCAGAAAGTTGCTACATATGCTGCTATGGAAGACCTGTATATGGACTCGGACTTCCAGCTCCATACCCAGATTCGCAGCAAAGTCCTCGGACTTTATGTCCACATTCTGAGCTTTCTTGCAGAGAGCATACAGTATTTCAAAACCAACACGCCCAGTAAGTCCCATATTTGACTTCTCAGCGTCAATCTCTGACGTACAGCAGGCCGTACAGCAAAAGGCGCATTCTCAACTAACCAGGGCGAGAGACTTCGGCAGATCGCTAAACATGACACCGAAGTTCGACAGCTAGCCAAGATGTGCGACTCGCACGTCCAGCGGCTTATACGAACGGACGTCATGCGGATTGATGAGAACATCATGACTTCACTAAAAGCACAATCGTTCCGCGACTTCGTCGCATGGCTGTCATTGACACCATACAGAGAACATCATGTCCGTCATTCCAAGCACCGCTTACACGGCACTACTCAATGGCTTACGAACGATTCCCGTTATGTCGACTGGAAGAGCAGTGCATCCTCATCGCTACTGTGGCTTCGCGGTATTCTGGGTTCGGGAAAAACCAATCTGATCTCTGCTGTGATTGATGATTCACTGCATAGTACCAATGCGCGATCACTCGTTTTGTACTACTATTGCAGCGACATCAAAGGACACGGCGGCAGATGTGATGCGAAGGATGTGATGCGAAGTCTTTTAAGGCAACTCACCGTCAAAAACGAAGAAACTTTCGAGATCGTCGAGCAAGTTCACCTAGAGTTTAGGCGAAGAGAGGCCAGGGGCAAGGTTGGCATGGGGGATGTGGACAAACTCGAGCCACATGAATGCACACACTGGATAGCTCAACTTCTCCAAACCGATGAGGTAGTCATCATAATCGATGCCATCGACGAAATAGACGTTACGGACAGGCATCTTCTGCTCAAAGAGCTGATAGCGCTTCGAGACGATCCAGGCCGTGTTACGAAGATGATGCTTTCCAGCAGAGACGATACGAACCTTGCGCAGTGGCTAGAAGGGGCAACGGAACTGCACTTACGAACATCTCTTACCCAAGCTGACATGCAACATTTCATTAGCCATTGCGTCTCCATGGCGGTCGAAAACAAATATCTCCTTGACGGTAAGGTAGATCCTCCCTTCCAGTCAGAATTGGAATCTTATTTTCTCCACCGAGCGGATGGAATGTGAGTCTCACGCTTTTATTCTAGGAGATGAGTTTAGCTATGCTTTGCTATGGACTAACATAATGATCAGGTTCCGATGGGTGGAACTGCAACTGAGACACTTCTGCGACCTGAAATTTAAACCCAGTATAGAGCAGGCGATGTCAGATACTACTGGAGCTTCCACTCACACCGTCAATCAACTGTATGCTACGATTTTTGACGGAATTTTCAAAACGGATCCTCTAGCGTACAGCATAGCAGCCCAGACTTTCCGACTAATGCTCTGTCTGCACGAGACTATATCCCCGACAGCACTACTTGCAGCAGCATCTATCACACGAGACGGATTGCAGAACTCTCTAGAGCTTTCCGATCTACTCAGGATTTGCTCCCATCTAGTAATTCTTGATGACGAGCTTGACACGATTCGCTTCGCTCATGCTTCGGTCCAAGAATACTTGTTGCGTCACCCGGAATTTAGCACAATGAACGCTAATAGCGCAGTTGCCTCGAGCTGTCTTACAAGATGCGTCGACAGTCTACTCCCTGACTTGACCCTTGGTGTCCAGCCTTCTCGCGATTTCGACGTGTATGCAGCAATGTATTGGCCGCTCCACTACAATGCCGCGAGCGAACATGACCGCGATGGTTATTTAAGAGATGCTTTGGAAGAATTCATGTTCTCTAATCAAGATTTCATGTCGCCCTTCCCATCCTGGATCGAGACAGTCGACGAGATAGTAAAGATACTATCTGGGCCCCACGCCCGTTTATCAGACATGATTGCTGTAGGAAGCGAAAGTGCCACTCCGTTCTTCACCGCATGTATCTATGGGTTAGAATTTGCCATTGAAATCTTGTCCAGGACCTCATCCTTTGATGTGGACCAAAAGAATGCGCGTGGAAATACTGGTCTCTACCTAGCTTCAGCTGCGGGTCAAATTCGTGTGGTGGATGTTCTACTGAGGCTAGGCGCTGACATCGCAATTGAAGGCGGGCGCCACACGACTCCACTTCAAGCTGCATGTGCCAACGGCCATGGAGACATCGCGCAGCTTATCATTGACTTCTCAAATCAACAGATCACCACTGGGTTGATGGCTTCGGCTATACAAGCAGCTCTACGCAATGGCTATGAGGATGTCGCGGTGATTCTTCTGAAGAGGAATGCTGTACCGATGTCGCAAGACACCCTTGATCAGGTTTTTGAAGCTGCCGCGGGCATGGGCTTTGCAGAGCTTATGCAATATCTGCACCTGACATCAAAGTCGCTGAGTGGAAGCAAAAAGCTTGTCATCAAAGGCGCGGTCAAGATATTCCACGATACCAAACTCGAATGGTTTCGAAATTACTTCCAACACAAAGCGCTACCCAACGACGCTGTCGCAACGGCTGCTTTCTATGGCCAGAATAAGATCGTTGAACTTTTCCTCGACAAGGGCCTCGACATCGAGCAGGAAGGGCCTTTTGGAACACCACTTCGTGCAGCAAGCTTGATGGGTCATGGCACAACTGTGCGATTGCTTCTCAACAGAGATGCGATGATGAATGAAAATGGACCATTCGGTGACGCGCTTCAAGCAGCCGCCATGAGAGGACACTTGTCTATAACCACAATGCTGATACAGAGTGGTGTAGCTGTGGACAATTCTGGTGGCTACTATGGGAATGCGCTACAGGCGGCCACGTATCGCGGCCACATCGATGTTGTGAAAGCTCTGCTTGCAGCTGGCGCTTCTATCGGCCAAAAAGGTCTTTTTAGTGATGCTCTGAGCGCCGCGGTGTCGGCAGGCAATCAACCCATCACAAATCTGCTTCTACAAAGCGGCTATCGAAGCCCACACTTGGTGGATGAGGATGAGATAGTTATGCTTAGTGCAGCGCGTCACAGGATGTCTAGTACATCACATGTTGACCTCCTATCAGCACTTGATTCCACACATCACTCTAAGCGCACTCGACAGGCAGATCCAGCGAACACAAGGAAAGGTCGAGATTTCAGCTTTGAAGAGGCATACAAGAGACTTCACGAAGACATCGAAATGGAAGGCGTCATGGGAAGGGAAGATCATGAGCACTACAAACAGTATGAGTCTAATGCTTTGCTTGTTGCTACAGTGACTGGCCAAGAATCTGTCGTTCGAAGTATGTTGGACTATCGCTCCGCCATTGGGCTTTCATTGTCTGACATCGGAGTTGCACTGAAGGTGGCTTCTGCAGCTGGCCAACTCGATATCGTTGACCATATTCTGCTGTTACCAGATCTCCCTGAACAGTGCATTCCACGAGCATTGGAGCGCGCAGCTTGGTATGGGCATGTTGCCGTCATGAAGCGGCTTCTCCAATGTGAGGAAGCATATGGTCCTCCGCCAGACTCAGGTTATACTCCATTCACTCCAAGAGAAGATACGCGATATAAGAGAGTGCACAGTGACAAGAAGAAGACCCGATGGTCGGACTATTTTCCCCTTTCTTACGAAGCAGTTGACACAAATGAAACGGCTGAGATGAGTCACATCATGAGGATACTTCTCTTAGGTTGTCGGGGTAATGCACCAGCCACAGTAGAGCTTGCGCTGCAACTGGCTGCAGAGTCAGTATTGCAAGATTTGTTTGCGACTGCTCTTGCCATCACCATTGGGTCTAATAGCGAACTTGCTTTGGAAGTACTCCTTCGACATCACCCTACCATAGAAGCGACCATGCTCAAAGAGGCTTGTACCCAAGCGGAAAAAGAGGAATCTCTTCGCGTGCTCTACGTCCTCTTACAACACAACAGCGACCATGGATACCGGGTGCAAGACTACTGGAATGTCTATAATGGTGCAGATAGGACCAAACATAGCAGCCTCATTTCCTATCTCGATACTCAAACACTGAACTGGCAAGACGATTCAGTGTTTGCACAAACATTCGTCGAAGCTGCGCAGCGTGGCTACGTCTCTGCATTGAAGTCTTGGGAAAGACGACTGTTTCAACTCTTCAATTATGATCTGTTGATGTCGCGGGCTCTGGACCAAGCATGTGCAAATGGACATGCTGTTGTGGCATCGTATCTCATAGAACTTGGAGCTGATGTTAACACAATTATCGAAAAGCCCATGGAATCTTCCGGCCCTATAAAGCACCGACGTGTGCCTCGGCGTAGCTACGGAACTGACAAGATACAAGTTTGGCCAAGGACAGCACTACAGGCCTGTCTTCAAGCCACACCGCAATATGATCGGGTCCAAGGAATTCCGATATACAGCTTGAAAGAGTTCAAAGACAGAAAACAGAACTTTTTGAACAAACAACAAGAAGTGATCCAACTGCTGTTGCGCAAGAAAGCAGACGCCAATTTCGTGGACAGCCATGGGCGAAGCGCCTTACATTACGCGGCTCTCTACTGTTCTGTGGAAACGGTCCGTACGATATTAGAAAGTGGGGCAGCAGTCGATATACTCGACAAGGACGATAAAACGCCTCTGTTCTACGCTGCGTGGAGAGAACTTGACTCGTTCGCGGTTTTGAAGGTTTTGACTAAAGCTGAGGAACAGGCCAGGCCATCAGCGACCCGTACCTCTCCAGCTCTGCTTTTAGATGCGGCACTTTCAGTGTTCAAGAATGGTTTCGTCGAGTCTGAATCTGTTCGCCAAGTGTTGACTACTGGTTCGGGAGCTGTCATTCGGTACCTTCTGCAATCGCAAACTGACCTACAAGCCACAGCGACTGGGTTCCCGCTCCTACTCCAAATGGCGTCAGCAGATGGTGATTTTGAGCTCGTTAGATTGCTCATAGAGCGGATTGTCGACGTCAAGGCTGTATGCCATTGCTATGGAACCGCCCTGCATGCTGCTGCTCGGTTTGGTCACCTGGATTGCGTCAAATTGCTTGTGGAAGTTGGCACCGAGATTGCCTTGGCTGCAGGTAACTTCCGATGGACTCCACTACGTGCCGCAGTAGAAGGACAGCACCTAGCGATCGTGCAATTTTTGCTCGACTCGGGTGCGATGCAATCGTGCAGTGATTTCACCAATCAGGGGTTGGCGCGATACAGCCGGAGAGACTCAACACTGACTTCAGCCTGCCGTAGTGGGAGCGTCGACCTGGTCAAGTTGTTGCTCTCATACTCTGAACAACCCACTCTGATGCCCGGGCAGAAAGGGATACGGCGTACTCAGTTCGTAGACATGGCTAGCGCACTACAGGGCGCTTGCGAAAATGGCCACGTAGAGATTGTCGCACTGCTGATCGAATATGGGGCAGACATCGAACAGGAATATGGTCGGTTCTCGTCTCCACTAACAGCTGCTGCCGCTGCCGGAGATCTTGAAACAATGAAAGTCCTACTGGCCGCGGGAGCTACCTTGTACGATGCTGAACGAGCCATCAACATCTTGAGGACACTTGTCGTAAGAGACAAACCCAAGGATACCATCGACTATGTTCTTACTCGTTTGCTGCATACGGACGATTTCATATATGCTTGTAGGGAGATCCCTGCTTACGTGCGCGCTTGGCAAGAAGATGCCAAATTTGTTCTCCATGTGCAAACTATGCAGAGCTCCGATAGACTGCTTGCAAACCTTGCTGCTCTGGGTGCTCAACGAAGTATCGAGCTGCTAATGGAGAGCTCAATCGATATGGCTGAGGTGAGACCTGCGATGCTCCAGGCAGCAGCCTACTTCCAGAGCTACAACATTCTCTTCGAGCTCTTGCCGATGGTGGTCATCCCGCAACCCTTACCATTGATATACCAGTCTCCAGCCTACGCCATGCTAGCAGGCTTCATGCCTATACAGTTGAAGACAGACAGTATCCACAAGAATTTATGCTGCGAGGCTTGGGCCACAAATTCCTTCTTGTACTCTTGGATTCCCGGCCGGCTAGACAAGGAATGTGCATGCAGCAATGCCCGCACCGCTGCCAGTGAGGCTATATTGAAGCTTGCGCAAATTGACGAAAGCCATATTTGCGCATCAGCTGGCATTCTACACCTAGCTTCTTACCTAGGAATGCTACAAGTTGTTCAACTATGTCTCGATCTTGGCGTCAAAATCGACCAACGTCACGAATCATTCGGGTCTGCGTTGATTGCTGGAATTGAAGGTGATAGTTTCGACGTAGTTGTAATGTTGCTACAGCGCCATATCGATGTCAACACAACATCTGATGACATTGGAACCCCTCTCTACCCTACACGTCAGACGCGAAACATGGCTGGGCGACGTTTTGTCGATTACAAAACTCCCGGCACTGGAACGGCCTTGCATAGAGTCTGTCAAAACAAGGATCTCGCCATGGCCGAACTCCTTCTCCAGCATGGTGCTGAAGTCAATGTGTTGATTCCTGGAAAGGGAACATCTATGCACGTTGCTTGTGAAAAGAAAGACGAGAAGTTACTCAAATTGCTTCTCAGATACGGTGCCGACGTTGACATCGTTTCACCTGATTTGGGATCAGCCTTGCATGTAACATGTAAATCTCACAGCGCTGGCTTGGCCGAGATACTTCTGCAACACGGCGCGAACGTTAACGTGTTCTCGTCGAATCATGGAACACCCCTGCATGCTGCTTGCGCAGATAAAGGAGATGATGCAACAATACAGCTACTACTGAAGCATGGTGCGGACGTCAACTCAAAGGGAAGCAACGGAGATAGTGTACTCACATCGATCTTGTCACGGCGAATATGTTCCTTTGAGCGATCGCTAGGATCTCTTCTTGGCACTGAACAGCAGTTAAAAGCCACTGGAAGCGATTTGGACCGGTCAATGGCTGAATTCGTGTACTCGAAATCTGAAATTCAGATCTGTAAACGGGTTCTAGCAGATAATAAGCATCTAGAGCCTACGATCGAGATGGTTCGATCAGCGCTTGCTAGGTCCAAATATCTCGACTCAGACATACTTCGTCTGCTTCTTGCAAGGGTACCACATCTGAATATCACATTGGAGATGGTCAAGAACGCTCAAGATCTGGAGAGTTTTGAGCTTCTGACAAAACACGGATCCGGTATCGAGATCATGCTAGACTTAATGCGAAGTTTCCTAGATCCGCTCGAGCTGAATTTGATCAAGTACTCCGTACAGTCTGCACCTGAAATCAGGCCACCACCCGCTGTTGTCACAAGGATCAGAGCCATCTTGGACCAACCAGAGACTGAGGCTACTGGAACTGTGTATGAAGATGAGCTGACATTCCGACGATACCCCCGCAACAATCAGAAACCAATTGCAAAGGAGATCATGGGGCTTATACTGGTCCGATATCCTGATATTGAAGTACTCCATACCACTAACGAGACGAACGAATCTCATCAAAGCGATACTGAGAAATGAGGTGTGCGATGTTGGTGCAAAGTCAGAAAGGAAACGAAGTAGGCGAAAAGTATACCCATAGAAGCAATGCAACCGCCTCTTCTTGGTGATCATCGCACGAGCGTGGGCCAGGTGCTCTGCCCACCGTATATTCCGCTACCCAAACTACCATTTCCTCCTCTTCTCCACAAACCTCTACTTCCGATTCCAAACTCCAACTTCCGCAGTCAGTTACCGATCAGCTCCGATTTCTTGATTTCTTCTCGCAAAAACCCAACATTGTTACGTTGCTGAAGAACTTGAGCTTTCTTTCACAACAATTTTCTCACCATAAAAAGACGCGTTTCTACGAATTGGCATTTTAGAAACGTCTCGTCTCAGAGACGACTACGCTGTGTGCAGACAAAAGAGGGCGGATCATTGCAGCAAGCGAGTGCGCTAGACTGAACTTGCTTAGACCTACCGGATGGCGGGAGTTCTGGAGCTGAAATTGCTTTGCATCCAGTCAAAAACCAGTAACGTGGCTTTGGAAGGCAATGGTGGACGATTTTCGCTGGAGTCTCTTGTCGCTATCGCCGAAATGAGAATGCAGGGCAGGTGGCGACCGAGGAACTGCACTGGGATGTAACAGGTGAGATGCGCCAGCCGCTTGTGGTTAGAAAATGGGATCAACAGGGATCTGGCCGTGCGCATCATGAAGGCAGATTAAAGCATGACAAGCGAGTAATGCTTGTGATACATGCTCAGTACATGCCGTGTTTCGTGTTGGACTTTGTTTTGGCTGGCCGCCTATCATATTGACGAACTCAGTGGTCGATCTAAGGCTCCGTTTGCCACCTTGAGTGGCGCTCCGCGCAGCAACTTGATCGCAGTGCGAAGCAGCTCCACCTAGGTATGCTTTCTGCAAACACATTCGCGGATTGGCATCCACCAATCGGACAGTGTGTCGCGCTTTGCCTCGTAGCGGCTTTTTCCAATGGATTCATGGTCTCTATGGTCTAGACTGTAGCTAGGGTAGTTCGCGTGGCCTTCGCGGTCTAGATCGCTGTCAGCGACCTGGTTCGCCGCTACCTAAACCGTTTGCACTAGTACGCCTACCGGCCATGGATCGTGGCTGAAATGTATACCAGCGAAGGACCCCTCAGTACTATCGATCGATATTCTCTTGTGTCGTCACGCTGGTGATTTAGTCATGGCGGTAGAGGTCGATCAGCCTCACCACTCTTTTTTCAGCAATCCAGAAAACGATTCCGCCGTCAACTCCGATCTGCGATACGACCGAAACTTGGACTGGGCCAATCCCGCCGCTGGAAGCCTCCTCACGACGACCCACGATATCACCAAAGACGAGTTGCTAGCCCGTCGCGAGGATTCTCTGGACGAAATATCTCGCGCTTGCGAATCTGCATCAAACCTCAACACGCTTTGGCCATCGATCTTGGATGGCATATCCAAAGGGAACGGAGACATATCATTCGCTGCCCTGTACCGCGCAGAGACGACCATCGAACGAGTAGAAGGAACGAGTCTTCTCACCAGTCGAGCCAACCCATTGAGTTTCTTGCTCTCTGGGACTGTTGGTTCCTTCCCAGCCGCGCCTCCGTGCAAACTCGAGCCTAACATCGACCAAAAATGGGTGCAGGGCTTTTTCAGAAGTGTCAATACTCATGCGCCGGTGGTTCTTCAGGCCAAAGATGGCACTTTGCCCTTGGAAATGCGACAGGCGTCCAAGGATCGATGCCATGGCGAAGCTTGTCACCAGGCTGTCGTGTTGCCGAGCGCGTGGAACCGGATCACCGATGTTCATGCTGTCTTAATAGTTGGTCTGGCGCCACGGATACCGTACGATCGCTCCTATCAAGCATGGATAAAGACGCTCCATCGCGAATTCTCGAACGAAGTAGTCTCGTGGGTGCTTGAAGAAGGGAGGCATCTTGCTGAAAAGAATGAGGACGAGGGGATTGGGAGAGAGATAGATTTCATCAGAAGAGAAAAGGCCCTTGAGCAGCAAGAGGCTACTGTGGCCGACGGAGGCGTGTCGCGGCTACTGAAGATTATGGGCGCAGCGAGGTTTGTGTCGCACGGGATGCCACGGGATAGTGCTGACTTGATGCGGGTAGTGTTGGTGTTTTCGAATGTTCCTTGTCGGGACATGTACTGCAGGTCAATGTAAGGTAAGCTACTCAACGTT
>Ga0265797_10008686_pt1 | contig 13441 bp, 17 predicted proteins | sample P2T30metagenome_FD_192433 | JGI IMG/M metagenome (GOLD analysis project Ga0265797, IMG submission 192433) | Plant litter microbial communities from East Loma Ridge, Irvine, California - P2 T30 | ecosystem: Environmental > Terrestrial > Plant litter > Unclassified | place: USA: California... | reverse complement strand
CTGTATGGTCGCCGTTCTAGCCTTGTATGCGGTCTTCGCTATCCTGGGAAAGATCGTATGTTGGAGAGGATTCGCAGGGAAGGATACAAGAACTCGAGACAAGGCGCTGGATTGGAGAAGTGCGGATAGACTGGAGCGTGGTGAGGGGGGCTGGGTTGGTAAGGTATGTTTTGGTGTATTCGAACACTAGTCTGAGCTTATGATGGAAGATGCTGACGAACTTTGTAGCAGATCAAGGCGTTTCGCCCGATACTGAGTCCTGTGAGGGAGAAGGAGAAGATGTGATGGTGTCGATGCAAAGTGCGACGAAAATCAGAAAGGGCTCTGTTTGCATTGCAAAGAGTCACGTATACGAAGTTACCCTAGAGGTTGGGCAGTCCTATGGCAAGGGAATATCAATCGGTCCAGCAACCACATGCAGGACTTCGATGTATTTGCTCGGTGGTCTTGCATTCCGGCGCCCAAGATTCTCATTTCCAGTGTGGCATTCAGCACGTTCGGCACAAGTACTTGCGGCCACTCCTACGCTTATCCATAACAGAGTACTGCTGTGGCTATAATCATTGCAGCAAACATCTTGTCTACCGCCTTTTCTTCATGTATCGTACTGAGGGACTGCAACAAGATGATTATGATAAGTAGTCATTGCAGACACAGAGGCGGTGTGATTAGGGGAAGGAGAGCAAACGCACGACAGACTCGTTTGCAGCTGACGTCGTGACGAGCAAACGAATCTGGAGAAAATGGTGGACATGATGTCGCCCCGTAAACAAATCCAATGCTCCTGTACCTGGCGCATCGATACATCTGTGTCTGGTCACTCCAACGAACGACGAGAGATTCGTAATCTCGCCATTTCAGCCCACTCACCTTCACTTGATCACATTTCATACATGCGCAGGATTTCCTCACATCACCAATAACCTCGCATCCCCTCTTTTCAGTCCTCACCATCAGACGACCGGTCTCACTGCAACACATTCTCAACAATGCCGGCGCTCCCAATATCCACTCACGCAACAACAGCGCACCACGGTACTGATTGGCCGCTCCTCTGGATCATAATCGGTGTCACCAGCATCATTCTCTTTCAGACCTTCATCGCAGTTGCCCTTATTCGTTGGGCGAACTTGCGCAGCAAGGCACGGTGGAAAGATCTGCGAAACCGTGGCATTGCCATCCTCGACGGTCCTTCGCTCATCTGGAGGGACACGATACCGCCTGCACCGACAGTCTCGACATACAACTTACGGCATAAGCTTCAGATATCAAACGAACAAGTGTCTCAGTAGCTTACTGTGGCTGCTTTGAACCAAAACGACCAAGGCGTCAATACCAGCGCTACATCACTTTCTGAACAATTACCAACAGACAACGATGAGTGTCTTCGACCCCGAACCAACGCAGCTCACCGAACAACATCAATCCACAACCGCCGCCATCGTCTCCTTCATCGTCATCTCCGCAGTGGGCTTGTCGATCGTTGTAGGGTTCGTCGTGTTTGGTGTGTGGTACAGGATAAAGAGGAAAAGAGAACAACATGAGGCAGCCGTCGAGCTGGTGGAGCTTGCTCGAATTGGAAATTCTTTACAGATGTCGCCATCACAACAGCGGTAAGAGGTGGGCGGGGTGCACTGACAAACACCTTTTGGGGTGTGCTTTGTACGTTATCTTAGAGAACCTGTGCTCTCGTTTGCTCAACCACGCATAAAACGGCAGCAGTGTCTTTCCCTCTTCCTCGCATGTAGATTATACGGGGTCAGTATTGGCGTCGAAGGAATACAAAGCGTATGGGATATAAAGAAGAGTGATTGAGAGCTGGATGATCAAACCGTGAGAAACTTTCGAGTTGATCTAAACGAACCACTCATAGTGGCCATTAACATGACATCCCAACTGGAATCTTCTGCTTCGTTCCGAGTGAGAATGACTCCTGGTACCGTATGTCAATTAGACGTGCACTGTAATGTTAGTCGCGCAGTCTGATTGTCACATCATCACTCCGAGACTGTGGTAATAACAAGTTTCACCTGGCAACTCGTGATGGCGCGATAGAATTCGACCGTTGGTACCGGTGGTAGCGCGTTCCGTGTGGCGAAGCTCATGAGATTAGAACGGGGAAAGCGTCGACCGCCTCCTGGTAGTTGCTACCTAGAGGGTCGACCCCGCGTCAGCCAGAGTTACCGAAAGACCCTCTTTCTGTTCTTTTTCCTGCACGACCAGAATCGAGCTCGACCATTACTTGAACCTGGAAGCATCAACAGTAGACAACACTTAGAGGATAATCATGTCTTCCCAGAACACTTCCAACTCTTCAAGCTCCGGCTCGACTTCGGCGGGCAACAGCGGCAGTGGAGGCTATACTACCACCAGCTCCGGTACCAACGACCAGGTAGGCTCTCATGCTTTCGCCACCCTCCTACATGTGTGCTTAAGATCGTTTATAGGGAAACCACTACTGCTCTCGCGACTACGGCTCTGGCGCCTCAAACTCCAACTCTTACCACTACTCCAACACCAACGGCTCGTACTACTACAGCAACCCTAACGTATGTCGAAATTATGCCAGACAAACAAACTTTTGTTGACATAATCTTAGGGCTCGACCTACTACAACGATGGTAGGGGTGGCTCAAGCTACAATCCTGGCAAATAGAGTACGGACGTCTTGTCAGTCATGGCTATAAGCTCGGTGGAAGTCTTCATATATTGACTGCACGCTGTCGACAGAACGCGAACGGGGCAGTTTGGCCATATTTGAACAATCCAGACAGTACAAACTGAACCTCCTTGCTTCTTACTCCCCTCTGCATGCTTTTTGTGGTGACGCCTCCGCGTATATAGACGGCATAATATAGCCCAAACGCTGCCATTAGGACCCGGAGCGCGCCATGATAATGAGTCTACCATCGCCAACACAAATGTAGCGGTATCGCTGTCTCCTTGAACTAAGGTACGCGATGCCCTGAGGTGACGGAGTGAAGTCGTGTAGAGAGAGCATGGGTGGGGAAGCGACGGGCGGGTGAGATCCCGCTGGTGCCCGCATGTTCCCGAGGCTACCTAGGTATCGCTCTTCCCAGCGTTACATCGGCGATATCCTCGATATCCACTACCAGATTGCTCGGTATTCGCAAATCACATAGCTGGCATCGCACGGCTGTTTGTAGGTTGTGCATGCAACTCAGAAGTCACATCACGCTGCGTGACAGCTGTCTCGCTCGACGCGGGCTTTTTCCCAACCCTCAACTTTGCAAACCCCTAACGAGGTCGCTCCTGCCTCGGGGAATCCAAGCAAGACATTTGCATCGAAATCGCAAACCTGGGTAATCTTCTTACATCGAACACGTCTTCTCACATAACTATCAAACAACGTCATCGAGATTGAGATTGAGCTCCGGCCCGAGGTTTTCTATTTTCACGTTCAGTGGCACGCACCCGCTGTTCGCCGACTACGAAGCAGCTCGATTTCCTACATAACTCATGAAAAGTCAGCGTCTTTGTTAACTATTAGCATTAGCTTGTTGTATTGACTGCAAGAAACGCCGCCTCTTTGGCCTCATGGTTCCTTACTGGGACGTTATCATCTCAGTGGCTACCAGAGCGATCATCCTTATTGCTCGTTATATGTGTCTCGCTGCCGAAAGACTCTGCTCCATCGAGCTCGATCTCGCTATCTGTCCGCATCCATCCCTTGCTCTGAATCCGTATCCGGCTCTGTATTCTGGATTTGTTGGGATGGCTGTTCGAGCCCGTAGCAAAATTGCTTCGAGTTTTGGACTGCTGAGTTGACGGGAGATGGAGGATGCCACCGACGATGGGCTTGAGTGAAGGCGCACATGCGGCTATGATACCGATGTTTACCTGGAGGAAACCCCAAAACTGTATATCGTTCGTGCTGCCCGAGTCTTAGTGAACATAATACTGACGCAAACGTAGAAGTTAAAACGAACAATGACTGATCAGGATCACCCCTCTTTGTGTTTTGGACGACCGTCTTAACGATACCCATGATTACTGCTCTTAACTACGGTCAGCTCTTACACATGGACCTCGAAAGTCATTAGCGTTGAGATTGCGGATTCTTACATGTAGCCCAAGCTTAGAACGAGGATAAGGTAGATGCGAGTCCTTTGTTTCATCTGTAACCCTAATATGATGGGCACGGGAATAGATGCGAAACAGATATCAGTTAAGATATTGCACGCTTCATATGGCCTAGTCAGTCATCGAAAACAAATTTTTGAGGAGTAAACACATGCTTACTTGTGTTCATTAGCGCGAAGCCTTTGTGGATGTTCACGGCCAAGCATGTTGGCTTGAGGTCTTTGTTCCAAAAGCCGGCTATGGGCTTGCAAACAGCAGCCCACTCTCCCCACGAGACCACTGTATAAAGACAAACGAAGGCTTCGAAGCTCAGTATTTGCTCTCTTAGATTGTTCTGGGGTTATTGTAGGTGAGGAGACTTACCGATAAGCGACCAGAGCATTCTGGTGTACAAGGTGGGAACTTTGAGACGAAGGAGTGAGAACCCGACGGAGAGTTTGAGGAAAGCCATTCCACCAATGGTAGATACTATCGCTTGTATGAAGGTCAACTTCAGGTACTCATGATGGTCTTCCTTCTCAAGAGTATCGGTATGGCGTCCCAGGCCGTGTTGGGCGGCCAAGATGTAGGTCACCATACCGCCGAGAAAGACACAGACCTATCGAACATAGTCAGGAAAGCAGTCGAGCATGATTGGTCATATCGTCTCACCGTTGACGCTATTATAAGGGCATCATCTTTGCCAAATGCCTTCACGATGATGACACGTGCGTACAGCCGCATTGCAACGAAGACCAGGGCTACAACATGGAAGGTTGCTGTGACGCCGAGGAGGTAGCCCAAGTTGCTTTCTGCGGCTCTCGCTGGGTCAGTGTTCTGTGGCGCCATGGTTACAAAAGAAAAAAGAGTTTTTTAAAGTGAATCTAAGGCGAACAAACGACAATATCATATGCACAGTTTCCAATAGAAGGATGCGTTATGATACATGTTGCCTTCCTGTTCCTCACGCCCAGCATGACAAGGAATCTATTCCATCAAGTGTGAAGCACGGTAGCAGTGTTCTAGAAGGTTGTGTAGGAGTTCGTTCATTGGTCCTTTGACCTGTCCACCACGAGACGGGGCATCCACTGTGCGGAGATTTCTTGGAAGACCATTCAAAGGCTTTGCTTTTTTAAAATGAGTTGGGTTGTTCACAACGCATGGGAAACATGCGACCTGCACCTCCGTCTGCATACAGTAAGCATCGGCAGAGATCACATTTACAGACTAGCTCATCAGGCCAACCAGGAGGTACTAGGGAAGGGTCGGCCCAGCGTAATAGGTCGACGAGTGGATGAGGGTCTACCGGAACCATGAGTCGTCTCAACAAGTATCGATGGCTAAGCTCGCTTCGATGAGGGACGGGAATGGGCTAGCTCCTGGATGTGAGGTTACAGGAAGGGTGGGTCTGGGCTAACCAGGCCTCGGGACGGTGGAACGCAACAAGTCCCGGAAATCCGTCACTCCATTATGGATTGGTCTCTCCAGGTGGCAAATTTCAGTTTAATCCATGAGCCGATACAGCTATATTATATTTCAAATGAAAGAGCCAGACTTCTATTGTATTCTTTAAAATATCTCAAGTATTCAAGCAGCACACATCTATGCACCGTAACCCTTAAAAAGGTTCACCAGCTTCGAAGTTTTTGTTCAGTACCTAGGTATGTACCCATCTTTTCTGGATGCTATTATTCAACATGAAGCCAGGGTCTTCCCGTGTCCGTCCCGTCCCTCGTCCACTACAAGGGGGAGAAGCAGCAGCCGGATCCTTTGGCGATCTTATGCTACATCCGGATACAACTGCACGATGCGGGAAGACGTCCGACTGGCCATGGGTGCACGTTTAAATCCAACACAATCCTGTGAATCCTACATCTTGGCGACCCCCATCAATGTCACCTCACTTACCGATTTATGAGGGTCGACAAATAATTTCGTTGCACATTCTTCGCTTCGCGTAAGATTATCACTGCCGAAACAGGCCCTGATCGCGGCTGCCAGTCGCCACATTAACCGAACAACATCAACAAATACTGAAATCATGCCTCGAGAGCATGTTGTTCCAGTGTTCCTACACAGGATGCTTTTGGAAGCGTGAACGTGTTCATGACAATACACTGGCTACGCGATAGAGTGCTGACGGCCCGTTCAATCGGGACTCCGAGTACAAAGATGACCCGTACAACTGGACGAGGCTTCGGCTCGCCTGCAAGACGCCTTCCGTATAAGTTATAACACCCGAGGCTCCAGTGCAGGATAATCTCGAACTAAAGGATGAAGGATGCAAGCCTTGATTAGGCGCCCCCATACTCTAGCCCGCGTTCATCTAACCCAGCAATCTGGACTCGCCTAAGAACCGTTTTCTCCGTTAACAGTTCTTAGAAATCGGAAGCACGCTTGCGGTAAGGCCCTTGTATGATTCAGGGATGACTTCGCGATGAATATAACCGGCGACTTGGATCACCAGATCTCACCTTACGCTGCCAGATCTTGCACACAGCAAGTGCTAACTCGTCGATATGCGCCTCTTTCAAGCTATAGCTATCGTGCAGCTACTGGCTGGACATCTCGTGGCTGCTGTTCCCCTCGACTCAACTCCGGTCATCGATATAGACCCAGCAGTCGACCCACTCGAGGCTCTCGCTCAACTGCAACAGCATACGTACGAGACGCTTGAACACAGTGATGCCGTGTCAAAGAGGGCTCCGAAAGGCTGTTCCTTGGCAAACACTGCCATCCGGAGGGACTGGTAAGCTCACCACACTTATGAGGATGTACTTACTGACTTGTAAGGGATTATATGAGCAAGCCTGATCGGAGAGCATATATCAAAGCTGTTCAATGTCTCCGAACATTGCCGGCTAAGTCTGACAAGTCATGGGCTGCAGCAGCCAAGACGCGCTTTGATGACTTTGTCGCTATCCATGTCAACCAGACTATGTACATACATGGCAATGGTCTCTTTCTTACCTGGCATCGCTACTTTGTATGGGCATATGAGCAAGCTCTACGAAATGAATGTGGCTACAAGGGATACCAACCTGTGAGTTTCCAAAAACTCAATAGCCTCTAACATATCTGACTTTGCTAGTACTGGAACTGGTTCGCAAATACCGATAACATCTACAAATCACCCGTCTTTGACGGGAGTGATACCAGCTTGGGTGGCGACGGGGCATACTTCGCACACAACGGAAGTCTTGCAGGTGCTCGAACAATAGTTATCCCCTCCGGAAAGGGAGGTGGATGCATTGAGAGCGGCCCTTTCAAGAAGTGAGACTATCGCACACGTTCACAGTCCCAGGGAATTAACAGAATTCTAGTACGCAAGCGAGTATTGGCCCAATCTCGCCTGGTATGCAAGGCTTCACCGATCTGGGAGTCGATATTAATGATTACAATCCCCGCTGTCTGCGCCGAGACATCAGTCCTTATATACCCAAGAAATGGTTCACTACTGCAAATCTTCTGAACGTAACCATTGGTGCGGGCTCGCGAACCCACCGCGATTTCTGGGTCGAAATCCAAGGACGATACCCAGATGGCTTCCTCGGTCTTCACACATCAGGTCACTACACCATGGGCGGTGACGCGACGGATCTCTACTCTTCCGTCAATGATCCTGCATTTTTCCTTCATCACGCTATGCTTGACCGCATCTACTGGATCTGGCAGACGCTCCACCCAGCAGAGGCGAATAAAGTGACCGGTACTCTGACGTTGCAGAACAAGCCCCCAACGCGCGACGCTACTATCGACGAGCCGTTGAATATGGGAGTCAATGGCGAGACACTGAAGATTCGGGATATGTTCAATACCTTAGGGGGCAGTCCTTTGTGCTACATCTACTTGTGAGCAGATCCAGATGTAAGCTTTTGGTTGTTGTTGTTGTTGTTGTTGTTGTCTTGTGTCAACCATGGTAGTACTCCAGCATAGCCATACATATCACCAACAGCTTCTTATACATCTTTGCAGACGGCATGTCTTGTGCTGGCAATTTTGAGAACGGACTAGGACTAGTGGACTATATCCACCAATCCAACACCACGTTCTCCTCCACATATTGCCTCTCTGTCTCGTATTCAACCCTTCTTACCTACCGCATATAGTAGCCATCGAAAGCAGGCGCCAAACGGTTATATTAAAACCTTCCCAAGCCGCATCCACATGCTTCGGCAATACGTCGGAAATAACACTTTTCCCATCGTTGCCCAGCCAAACTTGCGGCATTGATCAACGCGCTCAATCCGGCAACAACGGTGAAACAGACTCGTCCTCGCCGATATTCCTTTAAACAGTAACCGTCGATTGTAGGCTCTAAAGCTTGGCCGCTTCGAAGTTACCCATTACAGAATTCTGTTGATTGTAGATGCTAAGGCTTGGTAATGCCAGCCGAGAATGAGAGAGAAAATTGCTTGTCGCTTGCTCACCGACACGTACGTCCATTGGGAAGGTTACGCGGGAATAAGCAAAAATTCTGTCCTCGATGACGCGAAAACGACACGTCGACTTTTCCCCTCAAACGATCAAATTACTGAAAGAGGTAGGCATGGAAAGTAGGCGTAGGGCTTGTCAGACTTGGTGTAGCTTGGTCGTTCTCTTGGAAAGTAGATGGGTTTACGGTGTTGGGCAGGTGTAGATAGTAGGCGTATAAGAGCCTCATTTTCCAGACACAACGTCACGTGCGCTGGATTCTAATGTGCTGGTCGTATGAGTAGTGTTCTTGTGCCTATATGGTTGTTCAAATGTTTATGTATCAGGAAGTCGCATCCAAGCACGATGATGGAATCTGTCGAGTTCAGAAACGCAATGCATAAAACTTCTGTTGAGCTCTCAATACATCTGCGTCTCATCGTCCTCCAAGTAAGCTCCAGCCTCGCAAAGATTTTGAGGTTGTATCCTCCATCGGCGCAACAGATTGATCGCCATCGGCACCCTGCATCGCGTTCCTTCGAGCTGCTAAACACGCCTCCGCAAGCGTTCCAATTTCCAAACCCCTAAAAAGCAATTACAAACATCGGTGTGTCACTTGGCCTACTCAGACAGGCAGTTATAGAAAACAGGCGTATTCCTTCGCTTCATCTTGCATCTGCTTAGATCTTGGTACGGTCTGCTAGACGTAGAGAAAAGCAATCAGCGCTTAACAAGCGCGTCCTCTCGTAACTAAACATCTGGTTTACATACCCAGAAGGGCAACTGTTGAAAATAGGCGTATTCCTTCGCTTTATCTTGCAAATCTGTCGAAATCTACTGCATACTACAGCATTTCGAAAAGAAATACTTGTCCAGTAAGGTTAGAGCAAGTCGCGAGCGAGGCCGTCGATTGACAATTTTGGTAGTACATACCACTTTCTGGGAGATCGTAGAGATCACCATGTCCATGCACGCCTACATCTATATGGTTGAAGAATGCCGAGTCGATGCATTACAAGAGACAGACAATGGGAATCAAGACCAAATACGCATAACTTCACCTCTCACGCTGAACGCGTTTATGGTTTTTTTTTACAGTGGTGTCTCTCAACATAGCCTCTACCTGTGTCGCGAAGCAAGCTGACATTCCATCGATTGAGCTTGAATCAAACTCCGTCGAATACTCAGGAGAGTCAGTATTGGAGATAGTGCTATTGCCCGTCTTGAAACTTCTACACGTTCCACGGTCGCGATCGTGATATCCACAAGCGGTAAGCCGAAGGCGAAAACCCCCATCCTTCCGCGGTCAACATCGACGCAACGTACAGAAACCGTAGGTATGACGAGAAAGAAGCAACAACGGAGCCGCAATTCCGCAATTTCGTAATTCACATCACGCAACGTTTCGTATTCGACTACCGTGTTGAGTAACTCTATCAACAGTGTAGAAAATAGGCGTTATCTTCTCCTCACCTTGGCTCATGCCATGTTCGGGTAGCCTTCCCTCACCAATGGTTTTTGGGGTCCCAAGAGACAAACAAATGACCGAAGACTGCAAACCCCTCACAGGCCCCTCGCGTCCCCCCTCTTCTCAGGTTACCTCTATAGGCAGTTGTGGAAGATAGGCGTGTAGCTTAACTGAAAGCTTGGTAGTGTAAATCCGGCAAAAGAGTGATTAGAGCCATCGTCATACCAGGGCGTAGTGGACACCAGTAAGCATGACGGAAACATCAGATGCCTCGGTGTCTAATGCTGATCTCCAATATGCACATCGAATCTGGCAACCATAGGAAATAGGCGTATATCTTGGTATAGCTTAATGTTCCTTCTCCCCTCCCATCTCCTCTTCTCCACTTTCCCCTCTGGGTAATCATCGAAAACAGGCGTATAGCTTCTCCTCAATGCTTAGCATAGCTTATTTTCCTCTCGGAAGGCCGCGGATGGTAATGCGTCGTGATTATGAAGCAGGGAGTGAAATGACGAAGGTCGGCCGAGGAGGCCAAGAAGGTCCGTGGATGTGTGATGACGTAGTTGAGACTTGAGAGGTACAGATCGCGAGGTTGGGGATATGTCATGGCGCGCGGAACGAACACGAACAGGTGCCTCGGCACTGGGGGCCTCGGAAGCGTTGTAGACGATCGCATCGCTCAAGGTATTGAGATACACGAAGGAAATTGTGTTGGGATGAAACGAATGCATTCCTGATGACATGTCTCGCTTTTCCCATGTTCAAAAGCAACGCCATCTAATGCCCTGATATACACCAATACAGTTATCCCCCCAAACGCCCATGCTATGCATCAAAAAGGTATACGATCTGGATCCTATGTTCGTCTCTGTTCATCGATTTGGAAATTGCTTTATAGCTCATCTCGCCTTGGGATACGGATCTCCCAACTTCTCGGCCCAGGCACGAAACCCATCCACCAGTTGTACACTCTCCTCATTTCGAGGATGAAGATCTTGGTACTGTTTGTGCCATTAGCCAATGTCCTACTGCAACGCCCGTGTTGTTTAAGATGTCCGGTGAGAAGGATTTTAAGACTTACAATCGCCCAGGAAGCTGCGACCACTGGTACAGAACGTAAAAGAACGTCCTCTTGACCAAATTGTACTCGGCTTTGACCTCCTCCCACATTGTCATTTCTCTCGCGTCCCAGTCCCTCTTGAAGTTTGGCACGTCTTCCCCGCCAGTCAGGACATCGATCGGCCCTTCGACGTCAGAGTCCCCGAGCGCTAGTATTGTCTTCAACACTCCCTTGTCAGTCTCTGGGAGTGTAGAGGCGACATCTTTTGGCAAGCCCTCTCGCTCATCGAGCATGCGACGGAAGTCCTTGATCGCGGACAGTGAGTGGGAGAGACGGTTCAAGGTGTTGATGAGCGCGACAAGTTCAGTACGGCGGAGCGGCGGGTCTCTTGAGGAGTCGTTCTCGTCGAATTCGAAGAGCACCTTGAGTGCAGTTCCGTAGCCATTTGTTTGCAACTTACCCCAGAGTCGACACTTGTCGCATCCTACGCAATCCATGATGCGACTGACATTCCTGAAGCGGTTCCGGAAATCTTCCTTCAACACCATTGTGTCCGGGTCCTTGAACATGACGGTTTCATCGAAGATCTCGGGACCGGAGGGAAGAGCAGACGTGAGGCGCAGGAGGGAGTTTCTAGTGCTGTGGTCTTGTTCGGGGTCTTCGGAGCAGAAGGAGTAATCGGAGATGTGTCGCGTGATTTTGCCAACAGCTCGCATGACGAGGGCGTAGTTGAAGTAGACATTGCTGATGCGCTCGGGGTGGTTATGTAGGCGTTCCTCGTAGCAGGCTAGGTTAGGTCCCCACTCTCCTGTTGTCTGGTTGAGGTAGTCGTAGCAGAGATGCGTGGAAATAGAGGCGTGCATGCCGGAGATGACACGATGGAAGACGCGCTTCTCCAGACAGGTGTCGTCAAATTCGACAGGATCGAGGCTGTCTACAGGAGAGCCGTGAGCAATGGCAGACTGAACCTTCTGCTTCTTGCCCTGCTCCTGCATGACGTTCTTGAGCTGATTCGCAGCATGTAGTTGTTGCTGGTTTCCGAAACCGCCAAAAGGTGATCCTCCAGACGTTGAAGAACTACCAGTCGCGGGCGCATTCTTTGGGGGCTTGCTGAAGCAGTTCTCCCGGTATATAGCCTCCCAGACCTGCTGAGCCCCAACGCCAGCGTATCCGGTGAAGCGTTCTGGGTTGTCGACAAGCGACACGTAGTCTCCCTTTGCCGACGCCGATTCGTCCTCCGGTACGCAGTAGTCGCGCTCGTCGCATTCGTCATCGTATTCCACCACACAGCTCTCGTCAACATTGTCACCCAGACTGCCGTGGAGCGGTCGTTTCCTCTCTTCCCTTTGCTGCTTCTTGCCAGGATGCTGTGCTGTAGGCCCCTCGAGTTTGCCTAGTTCCTTCGCGCGCCAGACCAGTGGTATGTCCTCTTCATTGTCCAGTGTGTTCACCGCACACGCCACGTTCCCGCACATGCCATTCTCGTCGTCCCAGAAAGGACATTTCTTGCTGTACAGGCTTAATCGGTAATGCGAAAAGAAGTCGGTATTCTGCGTGATGGATTCGAGGTAAGGGTGGATGGCTTCGTTGAGCTGTTCGAGGGTGTTGTAGCTTGCGCACGCGTCGGATACTATCGCTCCAGGCGATATCTGGAAAAGGGTCTTAGTATTCGCGTCCCCAGGCTGCGCTGGTGGAGCAGACGACTTGTTGCTTACATCGCAGACGTTTGGCGGAGGACTACTCGATTTGGTAGCATGGCTTGCAGCGTGTGAGCTACCTAGCAGCGAGAAGACTGCTAGGTAGAACACGTGCGCGGCTGAGCGCATTGTGATGATGGTATTATCTGGCTACTTGAGTCTTCCCGTCAGCAAACGTCCGCGACAAAGTGTTTCCAAAGCGAGCAACAAGTTCGGGGACATACAATTACTCGTAGCCTGGCTATATGAATCGTTCCGGTAAATTAAACGCCGAGAGTACGTGTGGGGTAGGCAAAGAGGCCAGCGTGTAGGTATCGAAACTGTCTCGGCGCAAGTCCGGAATCCTGGTCGTGGCCGTGATAGTGCTAGTTGGAGTAGGAAGTTCCGACTCGAGACAAATTAAGGTAAATGAAGGACAATGCCTGTTACAAATCAACAGAGACCGAAAGAGACAAAACGTAGAAGGAGCGGGTGTGATGTATTAGATTGCTCCCGTGGCATGCCGAGAAAATGTAATCAGACGTTCATGGGGCCACAGACTTGCAGCAATGTGGCCAGTACTGATAATTGTGGCGGTGACATGCCAATGGACCCTGAGATGTCGCGCTAGCGGGAGGCTCAACGGACCACTCTTTCGTGCGGCTCTGCAAATCCACTTGCGCGTGGTAAAACATACGAGCAGTCGCACCGCACATCCTAAGAATAGCCCCTGATAACGGC
>Ga0265797_10008685_pt1 | contig 13441 bp, 7 predicted proteins | sample P2T30metagenome_FD_192433 | JGI IMG/M metagenome (GOLD analysis project Ga0265797, IMG submission 192433) | Plant litter microbial communities from East Loma Ridge, Irvine, California - P2 T30 | ecosystem: Environmental > Terrestrial > Plant litter > Unclassified | place: USA: California... | reverse complement strand
TCCCATTCAGCTACATCGCCGTCAATCCCAGTCAGTTTTCCACTGCATTAACAGATTAACAGACACTAATAGCGTTCCCGACTACCTAACCCAACACGAGTATCTTGTAGCACAAACAACAACCCTAACCCTATATTTAGAATCATCTGACCTAATTCACTACGTAGATAATTGAAGTATGAACTACAGTACTACCTAGCACAATCTCGACCGGAGGCGACCCTCCTCCTTATGGCCTTGAGTGGGAAGCGGCGTACGCTATCATCGTATCATCAGCTTATCTGCAAATCGAAGCTCTTTAACAACAACGAAAAGACGCCGTGCATTTGTATCTATTCGTTCTTCTCTTTCATTCTACCTACCTAAATAGCTCTACCAAAACTCTGCATACGAACCCTTTCCCTCAAATGTGCTAACAGTGCTAACGGTAAGGTGAGATCGCTAACCTCCTCTGTAAAGCACCCTATACGGCCACCTTTGTTCGTACTAACGCCTTCGTACCACCATCCTCATACGAGCCCGACTGTTATTTTAACTCGCTTTCCGAGATTTGAACCGCTCCGAGGGCTGCAGCCAGCCACCCTCCCCATCTCCTCTCAATCCAAAATCTACCTAGGTCCTACGCATTCCTCCCCTTGATAACATCCGCCGCCTTCTCCGCCACAGTATACATCGTAGCCTGCAGATGCGCGGCCGGGATGACAGGCAGGATACTGGCGTCGACGATTCTCAGCCCGCGCACGCCGTACACTCGCAGTTCAGGATCGACCACGCCGCCCAGCTCGCGCGGCATCATGGGGCAGCTGCAGCTCGCGTGGCTGAAAGTGGGGGAAAGCCCGCCGCTGGAGACTAGGCGGGCGAGAGTGGCGTTCTGCTCGGTGTACTGGGCGCCGGGGGTGAGTTCGACCAGGGGCGCGAGGGCGGTGGAAATGGCGGGGGTGTTGAAGAGGCGGCGGGTGAATTGCAGGGCTGAGAAGAGGGTGGCGCGGTCCAAGGGGTGGGCGAGGGCGTTGTGGAGGACTATAGGGGGGCTGGTGGGGTGCGTTGCGTTTAAATGGACGGTTCCGCGGGAGAGGGGCTTTTGCATGGCGTTGGGGATGAGGCCGCCGCCTGAGATGGGGACTTCGAGCACGGCGACTTCGCCGGCGCGGATGTGTTTGAGGAGGATGGCGCGCTGGGCCTCGAAGCCGGCGCGCAGGCTGGAGGAGTTTGAGTAGATTTCTGGCAGGTAGTCGCGCGGGGAGGTGGCTTCGGCGTCGGCGAGGAGGGTTGCGGAGTTGTTGGTGATGTGGGCGAGGGAGAGGAAGCCGATGTAACTGGATTGGGCTTTTGTCAGGGGGCCGGTGAGTTCGTCGATGTAGAGCTGGCGGGCGTCTTCGAAGAAGGTGGCGTTTGTGGAGAGGGTGTTGGGGTTGGGGAATGAGGAGGTGATGTTCCAGGACAGATAGCCCGTTGGGTGGTCCTGGAAGTTGCTGCCGACTGAAGGCAAGTCGAGTTTGGTCTCCACGCCGGCGGCGGCGAGGACTTCCTTGGGTCCGATGCCGCTGAGTTGCAGGATTTGAGGCGTGAAGATCGCACCGGCGGCGAGGATGACTTCTTTCTCGGCGTCGAACGTGACCTCTTCCCCGCTGTCCCTGTCGAGCGCCCTCACACCCGTGGCTGTGAGGTTCTTGTCGAAAGTAATCTCCATAACTTGGTGCATGGCGAGGAGCTCCAAGTTCTCGCGGTGCGACACGCGGTCGTAGTAAGCGTACAACGAGCTGGTGCGGGTCATGGTCTCGGCGTTGATGGACGCTGGACACCAGAAGTGCCCCACGGCATTGCCTTCAGCATGTTCCTCAATGAACGGCAAGTCGAGTTCGTCAAAAGCGTTCTGGAACGGGACTGATATATCGTCAGCTGCTGCCGTCGCGCCATGGGTCAGATGTCACTTACACATGTCTGGAAATTGGAACTCCGGAAAGCTGATTTTCGCCGGGCTTTGCGGCCCACCATGCGCAGACAGGTTGTAGGTGTAGCCGTACTTTTCCTCGGTTTTGGCGTCCGGCGGAGTCAATTCGGTAGCCTGTGATGCCGTTAGTCCATGTTCATCCCCATTTATCAGCCCATTCATACCTTCTTGTAGTAGGGCTGTAGTCCCTCCCAGTCCCAGCCTGGATTGCCCAACTCGGCGACTATTCATGGATCAGTATTCATGCAGGATCAGGCATCACCTGCCAAACCTACAAGCATCGAAATCCGCGGCAGAAGGGAGATCCCACTGCATTCCATTCAATTGCGATCCACCTCCGGCGATTTGAGGGGCGCGAACTGCATACTGACGGTTGTCGAAATGGGGTTCAGGTGCTGAAGTAACCGGTCGAAGGCCAGCCATGTTGAGCGTAGTGCCGTAGTAAGGGATTTGTGTGACATTGCTGCGATCGATCGCGCCGTACTCGAGGACCAAGATCGAGACGTCGGGACCTTCACTGAGACGAGCTGCGGTGACCAGACCAGTGAGACCACCACCCACGATCACGTAGTCATATTTCTTTGACGACTGCTGGTCCGAGACGGCAGTAACAAGATTGGCGGCTGTGAAAGCCACAAGCGCTCCCAGCGTAGTCGTGGCACGCATTGTCAATGATGAGATGGTCCAAAGGTAATCAATCAGCACGAACAAAGGTGTTGAACGGGAGGCGAGAGATCATAAAGAAGGCCATGTACCAACAAACTGTGGATTGGCTGCAGATCGGCAGTTGGCTCGCGTCGTGTGCCACAAGAGGTCAGAGCCGGCACGATATGCATGTTGATGGAGACGATTTAATAAATTGCCCATCGGCTTGCCCTGCAATCTTGCTGTTCTCGGACCCTGCACCGTAGCTCCTGCTTTCGCTTGTGTATGCTAGTATTGAATAGGTAAAAGGCCGAGCGAGGCATTGTAGGTGCTTATGTCAGGATGTTACTTACAGCCTACATTCAGGTACGGCGGTGGGCTGAAGTACTACACCATCTCACCGTTGCCACCTTCATCTCCGATCTGGAGGGTGAAATAGCATGTTGCCTTTTTTCATGTTCAAGAACAAGACTTGCCGATGGCCATCCAATTGGCGCTATGCGGTCTCCACTGCGGAGGCTAGTGTATCATGTAAGCGTGCAGAGCGCAATACAAGACTGTATTTGTATTGTTGTAGCTTGGGTGGTGGGACAGGTTAAGCTATAAGAGACAGTCTTCTCTGGAAGAGAGCAATGGAAGAATCCGGCACATGTCCGGCTCTCTCAAGACCACATGGCAACTTCGCCACGGCCCGCCAAGCTACAACAAACCTTGCTCTCTCCATCCGTGCGACTTGTCCTCTACATACACTCTCAAGAGTTGCAAGAGGCAGATCCCCCGAATTCGACTCGAAGAATCGCCAGAGAGTGGGAGGGGTTGTGACTCGTTAGGGCAGCCAATTATATATCCGCTATCCCATTGGCCCCGAACTCCTTGAAGATGCAGACGAAATAGCTCCGGATGTGAATCGCTTGCTCTATTCACTTGAATCACTATATACTCTCAGGTCAGACCAGTCACGCTCCTGTACCTCCGTGTGCCGGCGCGACTGAGCTGGTCGACTTGTGCTCACTTCCACAGCCTCTCCATCGGACAACACGCGAGATCTCAGGCTTCTCAGCCCGGCGCTTCTAGACATCCACCGTCATTCTCACTGTCATACAGTAGGAGCTCTATTCGCCTCTACCCGGCTGCGGGTGCGTTTCCTCTCGACTGAAAAGAAGCACACAGATGAGATTTACTACTCCATCGCAGGATCACTGCTAAGTTGCTTGCTCCGGGGATAGCAAACAGCGCAGCAGGACTCGACTGATAAATCCGAAATCTGCAGGCTGCCAGCCTCGTCGTGTCCATGGCCCTGACCGACCATCGTCATAGCCCACTACTACGGCTACGGAAAAGACGATATACCTGTTTGGAACCAACGCAGACGGACGGGCGACCGCCATGGAATTCTCAAACTTCGCCACCATCCTTATCAACGGCTCCGCGGTGGCTTTCCCGAAGATCAGCATTAGATTACATATCCCTTCTCCGGTCGCAGCTAGGCAAGGGTATGGTGTGGACTGGATAGTCAAGGGCTCCATTGTCCTCTCCGTCGTCGACTCGTCGTCAACATGCTGGTCATCGTCACCAACCACTCTGTTCGGATGCGCGCCGTTGGCAGCGGTGTGGGATGGGAGTTTGATGCTGGTGGCTACGTGCCTGCCTCGGAATGCCGGCGTGGCGAAGCTTTCGTTTCGAAGAGCCACTCGCCCTTCGCTCTTCCTACCACCTAGTCGCGAAGCGATTTAAACCAACGATCGGGCTTGTATGAGGTATAAGGGTGGTGGTACGAGGGTCATCGTGTGAGGCTTTTGGTGAGGAGGGTGTATTCGTATAATAGGAGACGATGAGGAGGGAAGGGAAGAGTCTGGTTTATTGTACACACTAAAAGTTTTAACACTTTATAGTTTTATCCTCATTCCGAAGCACATAGAGGAGGAAAACGAGTGGATGCAGACGCAGAAGCGTCTTGTCATTGTTGTTAGAGAGATTCGATTCGTATATACCTTAAGCTGATGATACCTACCTATACAGCGTATGCTGCTTTTCTCTTAATACTACGAGGAGGATAGGTTATTGCGTAGCGTGTATCCGGTCGAGATTATACTAGGTAGTACTGTAGTTCATACTTCAAATATCTACGTAGTAAATTAGAGCGGATGGTTCTTTAAGTATAGGGTTAGGGTTGTTGTTTGTGCTACAAGATACTTGTGTTGGGTTAGGTAGTCGGGAACGCTATTAGTGTCTGTTAATCTGTTAATGCAGTGGAAAACTGACTGGAGTTGACGGCGACGTGGCTGAATGGGAGCGAGAGGATGGTGGAGTAGTGGCGGACATGCATAGTTTACGAGGGTTGGGTTAGGTGTGAGGAGAGGAGAAACTAATACAGCCAGAATACAGTTGTAGAGGAAGATTACAAGAACGAAAGTTGCATGAATGTGGTATGCGAAGTGAAGAATTGGATCAGGTCCTGCGTGTTGAAGTGGAGTGAGACTGACAGTCTACGTTGGATCGGGCTGTTTGTGATGGGTTGGGAACAAGACATCAATTCATTAATTCGTACTTTCTATCATCGTCACATTCCGTAGCATATAACCCTCCCACTTGTGTAAAGGCCGAAGATGGAAGACTCCTTGATAGCCGTAAGCCTCGCGCTTCTTCTCCGGGCGTGCTTAATCGTGCAGGTGCTATCAGACTCTCTGTAGGTGCAAGGTGGACACGATGCCGCAGAGAGAGTACCTAATAGTCGGCGCGGCAAGATGAGGATCTTTCCCACCTCAAGTCGCCAAATAGCCAGCGCTTCATGCACGGAAAGTGAAGGTACCCGACTGGTACTCCGAGAAAGCGAAGTCCGGCGCCTCCATCTCCATCTCCTCCTCCTCCTCCTCCTCCTCCTCATCCAGCCAAACCTCAGCATCCAACCGCGCCTTGACGCTCTTATAACAATCGATCCACAACCCGCAAGAGGCCTTGACCGCGTCGTACCAGAGATCCCAGTCCTCATGCGCAACCGTTGCCTCCAAGATTGGGAGGGCCTCGAGTCGCTCCAAGTGCAAAATGTCGTTCACGACGTTCCGGCGGTAACGATCCAGAAGCGTCAGGAAGCTTTCCGTGGGAAGGGGGAGGCGCTCCGAGGACAGCACCGTTTCTTCGGCAGGGGTGTGCTCTGCGGGGACATAGACCGGCGCGAGTGGCGATAGGGGAGAGTCGGGGCTCACTATGGATGCCGGGACAAAGTCGAGGGCTTCCGGCGACAGCGAAAGCGAAAGCAGTCTCTCGAAGGCGTTGATGCCGGGGAGGAATTCGGTCGCACAGGGCGACAGCGGGCTTGCAGGCGTGAAGGCGGCTGCCGTTGGCGAGAGGGGCGGCGAGAGGGCGGCGACGACAGTGGTAGTATCGGCAGACATGTTGCTTGTGTTCTTGGATGGCTTGCGGGAGAGTGTGTGGTTGTGAGCGTGTGGTATTGGCTTGATCTGTCGAGGGCGCGGAGAATCGTGATATGAGAGGAGAATTCATTGCCAGCGAGATACCACGTTGGATTATATATGATTGAGCCATGTTTGATGTTCGGTAGGCGAGGACAGCGTAGGAAGTGTATTGCAGGTTGCTTGTGTATCTGGCCCCATACCATTGGGCGGTGGCTCTGCTGTCCTCACTCCCAAAAGTATGAGAGCAACAACACTGCGAGATGACCGTGCGATACCACCAGACTTCTATGGAGGACAAAACCTTGAGCGTTTCCTGTAGTAAGTTTTCGATCCACCTGACATGTTGTATTTGATGACCTGTTGGTTCCAGACTGGTGTACTGATGTACCCTGCCAAAGCATAAATGCACCGGCGTAGGTACAGTAAGCATGTCCATAGGTATGAAAAAACATGTTGTATGGAATATCGAACCCCATATAGATGATTTCTTCGCTCGTGTCTTCTCAAGCATGTCTTTCTTTTTATGATGCTGTCGCCACCTCTTATGTATACTTGTACCAGTGAGATCGCCGTGCTGGCTGCCCTTCCTCATTGGCAGCAAGCCAACCATGCCGTACGAAAGCTGCCGATACCACCATGTGCGAACGCTTGTATCGCTGAGATAGTCGTGTCGCTCTCATCGTGCTTGATCCTGCTTATGCGCTTCATTTCGCCGCCTGCCGACTTTGTCAACTTCAAAGCTGTACCGACCTACACGCATGCAGAAGAACGTTGAATCTTTTGCTACCCGGTCAAAATATCTGCAATCAAGACCATCATACGTCGTGCACGCATGCCATATCCTCAGCGACACATCCAGGATCAGGAACGCCCGCAAGCGACTGTGGATCGCACATTACAACGAAATGCAAGCCCGCCTAACTCGCTACAACAACAGACAACAAATAGGCGAGACATGGCAATATCATCTTCAAGATTGCATGATCATTCCCAAGGTGAGGTCCGTAGTAGCTCTTTCAATTAAAACCATGCAATGCAGCCGAGCCGTCACACAACAAATCGGCAGGATGCGCGCCGACACTCAGCCGAAAGTCTCGAGGGGATTTGGTCCGGGAAGAACATCCAACCACGACAGGCCAAACGATGGCCGTCAATCTAAGTGGAACTAGGAACTACTGCCCCAGGGCGAAAAAGGGGCCGAAGCCTTCCTCTCTGTGGAGAGCGGACTTGGCTCGTCAACGGCAGTCCCAAGCACATCGTGGAGATTTTCAACCAGCGAGCCGTGCAATTGACAATCTGCAACGGCGGTGACTTGGCAACGAGAGTCTTAGCAGGCTCAGGGTGTCTTCCACATGGGTGGCCTAGGTGTCTCAACGCACAAGACTGCCGTGAGAGGCATTTCGTTGATTGGCATTCGCTTATGTACAGTACTGACATGCTTTTCTGTAGACCCCGACACGACACGACACGACTACTGTATCGAAAGGAAAAGAAGGAGAAGGAGACTTCACATGGAGAATGATGATGTGGACTCTTGTGGAGTTCCCAAACATGAGTCTAATCAGCATTAAGGTTTCCTCTGACGATCCTAGACTCGATACAGACAGCTGCAGCATGTCACCGGCTCGCTCAACGGGGGCCGACAAGGGCAAGACGCGCCCTGGCGGAGGAGCCGCACGCGCTTTGCGTGGTTTCGCTGAGGCAGCATAGCCACCGCACAGTCGTCTCAGATGCCACCCAAGACCCCATGTCGCTGCCGACTCATGTCCATTGGCTCGATTAGGTGCGGCATGTCGACGTTCACTCAACCTCACAACGGTAAAAGTAACCTACCGGGACTCGCAGCGGTAAACTGCTCATGTCACACTCTCTTCAACGGCTTTCGTTAGTCGTCGACTTGTAAACACTGCTCTTGCATCTCTTGCATGCCTTTCTTTTCTTGTTCTCTCTTGAATCTCATCATCGGTCTTTACTCGTTCACCCCATCCATTCCTTCACAATGAGACTGCAGACGGCGGCCTCCACAGGCGTCATATCGCTATTGACATTGGTTGGCAACTCGGTATCAGCACACCCGCAGGCCGGTGTTGAGCATGCGGCATCACATCACGCACACCTCGCGGCGCGTGACATCCGCACCGAAGTCGCCCCCAAAAACACCGACGGCGAGAGGCACGACGAATTGAAAGCCCCCAAGGGTTCCAAGCTCACGAGCCTGACTGTTGGCGAAGGCGTGGAAATCGCCGCGTTCTGGAGCGAGGACCCCAAGAACGACGAGGCCAGCCACGCCTACATCATGCTCCACGGCAGAATGCGGGACGGCGACGACTACTGGACGACGATGAACAACATCCTCCAATCCGCCACCGAGGCCAACTACCCCGGCGCAGACGACGAGGCGATTGTCGTCGCCCCCCAGTTCTTCTCGGAGAAGCTGAACTCTGGCCAGTACACCGACAAGCAAATGGCATGGGAAGACGTCAACGGCTGGCAAGCCGGCGATCCCGCCCTGCACCCCAAAGGCACCAAGCTGACCTCGTTCGACGCGCTGGACGCCATAGTCGAGGAGTTCATGGACGAGGACAAGTACCCGAACATGGCGAACATCACCGTGGTCGGGCACGGCGGCGGCGCGCAGCTGAACGTGCGCTACGCCGTGGTGGCCAAGACCCCCTCCAAAGGGACCGCGCACATCCGCTACATCCACGGCGACCCGTCATCGGCGGCGTACTTCACGCGCAACCGCGCGCAGTCCATCGACAGCGGCGAGAAGCTGCCCACGCGCGACGAGTGCGAGTACTACAACCACTGGCGCTACGGCTTCCACGACTTCGCCGGCACCGCCGACGGCCTCAAGACCGCCAAGGAGTACTTCCAGCAGTACATCACGCGCGACGTGGTCTCGATCGTCGGCTACGAAGACACGGCCGCCAGCGGCGACCAGCTGTGCATGGCGCTGATGCAGGGCGGCTCCAAGCGCCGCGACCGCAACCTGATCTGGTACCAATACGTCAACATGCTGGCGCGTACGGCCGAGGACCTAACCGGCTTCCCCGCCACCTTCGACGACCTGCCAGACTGGTCGGACGTGTCGCACAACCAGGCCAGCCTGCGGCTGACGGTCGTCGAAGGCGCGGGCCACGACGCCGAAGACGTCTTCAGCAGCAAAGAAGGGCGCGCGGCGCTGTTCGGGACCGACGTGCCTACCGGCTGGAGGCCCGAGGCCTGACAACCACAGACCGCGAAGCCGACGTCCTCGTCCTCGAACAACAACGCTGCTTCGCCCGGCAAGCCCGAAGCCGACCACGAGCCTGTTCGCCAGACGACTCCCCAGCCTGATGCCGCTGCCAAGTCCTCTGCTGCACCTGGACAGCCAACATCTTACAACATGGCCGCTGTGTTTTCCTTTTCCCTCCTTGCCATCTGCAGCGTGATGGCAGTAGTACATTTATAGACAGACAGACAGACAGACAGAAGATGGGAAGATGGAGCCTACCTAGCCTTTTCTCCGCATACGTAGCGCGAACAAGCAGTCTCGAAAAAAAAGATTTTTTCCGTTTTTTCTCCTTTTTTATATTCTTTTTCCCCTTCTCTCTCTCTCAAGAAACCGTTAAGATTCAGACAAAAACTCCCAGTATGAGGAAGTTGATGAAACGATCATTGTAGGGCTTCAATTCGTTCTAGGTCAATCAATACCATCGGAATTGTCCTTGTTCTACAGTAGTAAGCGTCGTCTAGATGTAATAAGTTGTGGTCTTTCACTTCCCACAATTTCCAGAGACCCTCCCAAGGTCCGGCACCGATGATCAAAAAAATCTTGGCTCGTTTGTTAATTGTTCTCTTTTGAGTAGTAGCTACCTACCTACACTATAACACGGACAAAAAAGAAATGAGAACTCGAGTTCTCCAAGTTCCGCAGCCCATCTATCGCGAGTTCTCCCTGGTGTGGCATCCCAGAAGCTGTCTTATGAGTAACCCAATCGAGGTGGAAAAAAAAAAAAAAAAGACATGCATTCGTCGGCTCATGCCTACATGTAGCGGTAATCTACTGTGCGTGCGCTATCACGCGGCTCGCGAGAGCTTTTTGGACACTTGGTCGTGTATGAAAACGCCAAAAAAGGTGCGATTAGTTTGCCGCCTCCCAAGTACCAGCACCACTGCCGGACAAGCAACATAGGCAAAGTCGAATCTATCATCTGACCATCTCAGACATCTCAACCGTGGACAATCAGTCATACTGGAAGAGCACGCTAATACTCTCACCGTGGTGGACCCTGCGAATAGCCTCTGCGAAAACGTTGCCAATCTCCAGCACCTCGAGCTTGGGGCAGGCCTTCAGGTGCTCCTGCTGAGGGACGGAGTTGGTGGTGATGACCTTGTCGATGGCGCTGGCGTTGATGCGCTCAACGGCGTCGCCGGAGAAGACACCGTGCGTGACGAGCGCGTACACCGTCTGCGCGCCTTCCTTCTTGAGCAGCTTGGCTGCGCGTGTGATGGTGTTGGAGGTGTCGGCCAGGTCGTCGACGAGGATGGCGGTGCGGCCGCGCACTTCGCCGACGAGCAGCATGGTGGCGTTTTGGCGGTCGGAGACTTGCGTGGGGCGGCGTTCCTGGTTGTTTGTGTTAGACGGCGGGACCTCACTTCACGGGTTTTTTCCGGGCTTACCTTGTGGATGAGAGCAAAGTCTGCGCCCAAGGCGTCTGCGATGTTTGTCGCGCGCTTTGCGCCGCCAGCGTCCGGACTGACGATCACGCAGTTGTCGGCGCCGCCGTGCTTGGGGATGATTTGCTGCTGGATGTACTTCTTCAACATGTGCCTTCCGTAGAGGTTGTCCACCGGGATGTCGAAGAAGCCCTGGTATTGAGGGTCGTGCAGGTCCATGGTGATGACGTGGTCTGCGCCAGCGCAGGTCAGGAGGTCTGCAACGAGAGTACCAGCCTGAGCCACCCACATCTTGTATCCACGCTGGACCGCGAGTTGAGGCGGGCCGGCTGGTTGGCTGGCAGTGGCCTGGACAGGGTTGCTGGTGACGGCTGGGGCATCGTGCTCGGCGACAGAGTCGGCACCGGAGGTATCAGACTGGTTGCTATCCAACGTGTCTTTCCGCTTGGGACCTGTGTTCTTCTGCAGGGAGAGGTTGGTCAACTGCCTTGAAAGCGAAGTCGCACCGTTGCCGTTGCCGTTGCTGACTCCTTGGCTTTCCGGACCGCCAGGATAAGGGCTCGCGGGCCTCGAGTTGAAGGTGTAGTTGGCGTCTCCGTCGATCTTGGTGGGCATCCTGGCCAGCGGCGCGCCGACCTTGTTGTAAGGCAGATCGCTCTGTCGCGAGTACGGGAAGAGGGGCAGAACTGCGGTGACCCGTCTTGCGCTTGCAGTCTTGCATGCGCTCAGGGTGATGAGGAGCTCCATGAGGTGGTCATTGACCTTGCCGCCGCCAGACTGGACAATGTAGACATCCTTGTCGCGAACGCTGTCGCCGATCTCGACCCGAGTCTCTCCATTGGCGAACTTTTTCAATTCGATGTTGGCAGACGGGATGCCGAGGTGGGCGCAGATGTTGTCGGTGAGCTGCGGGTGGGAGGAGCCACCGAAGATAACAATGTTGCGCACCATGTTTGAGAAGTGCGCGAATGTCGAGTGGAGTGTCGAGTGTCGAGTGTCGAGTATTCGGTTCAGCGGACGGAGTAGTGGTAAAGATAGGATTGGAGCTTTGACTTTTGCTCAGAGACTGCTGGAGAGAAAGATTGGCTAAGGCGGTCGTGAAGAGAGGGCGGAATACCAGGCTCTGGTGATAGCCGGTGCCTTGGCCGGGTGGGAGTGATAATGGGGGCGGAGTTTGGGTTGGCGATCTGGCATGGTCAAGACAATCATACAAAGGGCATGGCCAGAGATTGTCGCACTGGGAAAAAGTCCTTGGTCATCGCGTGAAGGGGCCCGAGCTTGAAATCGCGGGGAATAAATTCACTGACAGCTCAGGTCCAGTTGTACGGTACCTTGCTTGCTTGCCTCTTATCATTCCTTATCGCGCCCTCTATCGCGCCCTCTGTCGCGCCTCACTTACAGGCACGTGCCTGCCTGCCGACCACAGAGATGGATTGACTTAGACAAACTAGCTATACCAGCTTCTCCCATTCCCCCACCACAACCATGGCAAACCCCACCGTCGACGCCCCCGTAGTGCCCATCCTCCTCGTCGGCGATGCCGAAGTAGGCAAGTCGGCATTCCTCTCGTACGTCCATCGCCACAATCCCATCGCAAGATCGAACATCTCCGTCTCCCATCCATGCTGAGCCACTCTCAGCCGCCTAACAATGGGAACCCACAACCACTCCTCCACCCGCACCCCCCTGCCCGTCCTCCGCGACCTAGACCAACCCTTCCCCTTCGACATCCGCATGTACAACAGGCCCTACCGCTTCGAATTCTCCGACACCGCCTCGCCCGAAAACTACACCCTCCTCCGGCCCGCGGTCGTTGTCTTGTGCTATTCCATCTCGGACCCGGAGTCTCTGCGTAACGTGCGCTCGTACTGGAAGCCTCTCGTGGAGAAACATTTCAACGACGACGATTCCCTGCCTGTTATCTTGCTCGGCCTGAAACGCGACATTCGCTGCCAAGAGGACTATGGTGGCTCTGTCAGGCCAGCTGCAAATGACACTGCTCCTGAAGACCAGCAACCGCTCGCTGCTGGACGGACTTTTGTCTACCCCGAGGAAGCGCTCAGGGTCGCGCAGGGAATGCGGTGTGATCGTTACTGCGAGTGCAGCGCGATAACGGGTGAGGTAAGTAGGCAATTCAATTCCTTCTCTTCGCCTGTCATGTCATGTCATGTCATGTTCATCCACCGAACATCTCGCCATCGATAACATCACGCTGACTTTTTGTCCCTCTTCCTTGTCCGCGTGTAGTTGTGCAGAGAGGTGATAGAAGACATTGCGAAAACCGCGGCCATGACTACGACTTCCAGAGGGGGCAGGGCGGACGAGCCGGCTTGCAGTGTGATGTGAAAAGAATTACCTTACTAATAATACAATAATGAGGGACGAGAAAGAAATCGAATTGTGTTACAATCCTCCCACTTTCTATTTTTTTTTTTTTTTCCTTTCCTTTTCTTTGCTACAGCTGCTTAACAAGTCTAGCAAGTCCCCGTAAAGACCAATTGGAAGCCCAACAAAAAAAAGGTTAATCGTGACAAAAAGGAAAGACTTGGTATGTTTATGTTTAATCTCTGGATGATGTGAGTGAGTTGCTTTCCTCCTGTTCCTGTCCTTCCGACGACCTACATAGGCACCCAGCTCATTTTTTTCTTTAAAGGAAGAAGTATTAAAAGTGATGTGTGATGTTTATTTATTTTATTTTCTGTACGAATACTGCTGATGACTGATGTTTTGGTTATTAGTATTGCATGACCGCGCCACGCAGTCTGGTCCA
>Ga0265797_10008684_pt1 | contig 13443 bp, 14 predicted proteins | sample P2T30metagenome_FD_192433 | JGI IMG/M metagenome (GOLD analysis project Ga0265797, IMG submission 192433) | Plant litter microbial communities from East Loma Ridge, Irvine, California - P2 T30 | ecosystem: Environmental > Terrestrial > Plant litter > Unclassified | place: USA: California... | reverse complement strand
GGTGAGGACTGTAAGTAACAATGTCAACGGGCTTTTGAATCTACGACAACAAAAACTAGCAGTACCGGCTCAGAACCCGCAAGGAGTTAAAGGAGACTTAAATTTGATCAAACATGTCCAGCTATGGACATTGGCTGAAGAAAACCGCTACGGCTTGTGTGAACATTTCACCGCAGGTTCACTTGCGCTCTTGCTCTAGGGCTACTTCAACGTAAGTAGAATCTCCATGCTTCTCCGAGTCACCACCAGCAGCTGCTTGACACTCCAATTTCTTCACGTCCCTATCATCTGCTTCTTCGCCTGCTTGCACAGCATCAAGTTGTCCAAATATCGCGTCCATGCGCTCAAGACTGACACCTTTCGTCTCGGGTAATATGAAGATGACCGAGATGAGCGCCACGACGTTGAGCGAGAAGAGCAGCCAGTAACTCTTTCCTGCAACCTCTTCGTTGAAGGTCGGCCACGGTTGGGTCAAGGCCAACAAACAGACCGTTTGACCAAGCAGTGAGATGCCAAAAGCTTTGTCTCTGACGTGCTGGGGAAATATTTCGCTGGCAATCGCGGGAGCAATTGGTCCGTTCGACCAGCAGTATGTCAAGCCAATGATGAAGAACATGGCGATCTCTGCAATTGCCGCAGACCGGTTGTCGTTCGTAGGGAATGCTGTTGTTAGGCTCGAGAGTATCAGTAGCGCGATTGCTTGGATGGAGAAGCCGGCAATGAGAAGTTGCTTGCGCCCATATTTGTCGACAGTGAAGGTGTTCACAAGCACAATGAAAAGCTGCAAGACCGATTGGATGCCGTTGATGGCGAGAGCCTGATGGCCTTGATCCCAACCGAGGGATTTGTAGATGATCGTTGCGTACATAGTCAGGGCTGCGATGCCGCCAAACTGCTGGAGCGCTGTAGCGTAGATGCCGTACAGAAGTCGCTTGCGCATTGGTGCTGATTTCAGAAGACCGATGTATCCGGGCGCATAGCGTTTACGGTACTCGTAAGAAGCAACCATCTCGTGGAACTCGGTTCGAATGCGTTCTTCTGTAGATTGACCGGAACGGATGCGCGCCAAAGTTCTTAGTGCTCTTTCGGGCTCCTCTGGATGCTTTTCTAGGAGCCATCTAGGGCTGTAAGCCGGTCAGCAAAGATTGCTTAGTACAGACGTCGCAGGTTGAAGCCCACCTTTCGGGGTAGAAGAAAGACAGAGCAACAAATGTGAGGCCGATAGGAATCTGAATGATGTTCGAGACTCTCCAAGCGATATTGTACGGACTCTCGTAGAAAGTCATGCCATATCCAGCCCAGAAAGCGATCAAAGTACCCAACTGGTACCCGAATTGGGACACGGTGCCAACAAAGCTGCCACGGAGTTTGCGAGGCGCACATTCCGCAACGTACAGGTTGGACGCAATGTAAACGCATCCAAAGCCAAGCCCTGTGAGCAGGCGACCAAAGAGCAGGATACCGTAGGTATTTGGGACGACTTGGACAGTTCTGTTCAGTTGTCAATGTAATGCACAATTGTAGGTATCAGTTTTAGTAATGCGACACTTACACTCCAATGCACATCAACACGATGGACAGCCTCAAAGCCCAAAGACGACCAACATAGCTTGCCAGCGTGCCACCAACATAGAGCTGAGCAAGACCGGTAGATGCCCATGGAATAACGGCAACGACACCTTGACGATTGGGGGTCATATGGTAGTACTCGTTGAACTGTTTGTCTGCCAAGATGACCGTCATTATACCAGCATCGTATCCTGAACTTCGTCAGTGACAAGCACATATCAACAGCGTGCTTCTCTTCGACGAACCATTGAAACAGGTACTAAAGACCATGCCGTACAGCATCAAGGCCGCGAAGCGATCCTCCTTTGGAAGGAATCTCTCGATGAAAGTCATAGTGAAGCACGCAGCGTGACGAAAGCCGTGTGAGAAAGTGAGCTTGAACCTTGGAGACTGAGAAGAGGATATGCACAAGCATGAGGGTATATATGTTTGAACAACATCGTAATGTCACCATATGCAGTACATGTATGAACGCTGGGTTCTTTGAGCTCCAAGGTCGCGTGGCAGGGCCAGGCAAGCAAGGTTCAGAAGATGCGGAGTCCTTCCTGTGGGGCCGGTGGGTCGGGTAAGTCGGCACCATGCCATTTGTGTGAGCAAGGGAACATGAAAGCCACAGTTTGTGGAGGGCATATTGCAAGCTCTAGAGAGAAGGCTTGCAGCCGGGCAAAGGTTTTCCACGAAGCTACATATGTCCAGGGTAACTTGTAAGGCGCGCATGAGTCTAGGTACAGCGATCTCTATGGCCATGAAGTCACTCCTGTGACATTATCGACATGTTGAACTTGAATGTGTGCAGGACTGCCATTGAGATACCCATCAACTTTCCGTATATTCAAGCAACTAGTTTGCTACTACAATGTATTCCAAGTTCAACAGTAACTGCGTCATACCATTGAGACACGGCTAGTCGAACTGTACCAGTCCATTGGTTCCTCATCGCAACCATCGTCTCAAGCCCACTCTCATATGTCCTTTGCCGCCCCTGTTGGCACGGAAGTAGTAGGGAACAAAATGCAAAGATGGCAACGGCTCGAGCCTGCTCTCGCCGTCCAAATGTAGCTTAGCATCGGAGAAAGGAAGGGCATCGTGGTGGCTTTCCACCTGGGCCGCAATGTAGGCACCATTATTCAACTCCAAAGGCACATAAGCATCACCAGTGAGTTTATCATTGATGGCGCTGTGTTGAGTGATGGGTACAGTTGGATCGACGTTCAGAGTCTGAATCCCAAGTTAGCGGACGAGCTCAGAAAGAATGAAAAATGTCCATGATTGACCAACCTTGAAATGATCCTGAACCCAGGCATTATCAACGTCTTCCACACAGTAGACCACAGGACCTCGCGCAAGAGTTAGCAAGCCATGCGTGGTCGCGTTCACGTCTTGCGTCAGCCATCTTGGGATCAACGGTATGGACAGAGTAAAGCTCGGATTCTGGCATATCCATTCAGGCGGAAGATGCAGATAACCTTTCTCAACCTGCCCACTTGGGCAAGGCGGTGTAACCTTCGTTCAATGTCAGTTCTTGTCTCAGTACAAACATGTAAATTCATGAGTGGACAAACCTGATGTTCGTGTGCCCAAGCTGGTATTCTGACGGCCATGCCGAATGTTGGTAACGCATTAGCGACGTCGAACTTGATCTCACCTTCCCATGGCCAATGGCTACTCTGCCTCACCACAACGTTTTCTTTTCCGACTTCCACCGTCGTTGTCCCAGAAATGTACAGGTGAACCGCCATTTCTGTGATTCCATGCTGCTCGAAAGTGCTGATCGAGTATCCGGCCAGAGATCCAAAGAGTCGCAACACATTAGGAGGGCAGCAGGCGCAAGTGAACCATTTCTCCCGCTTCGACAAATCGACATCGCTTGAAGCAAGCTGGTTGACATACGTGAACTCTCTGCCATCGTAAGACATCGCGGTCAAGACTGCGTTGTACAAACTGAGTTCCATGACATCTGCAAAGCGGCCATCAAGATCAAACTGTCGGAGGTCAACAACGCATCATATCACGCGAACTAAATGTCGTCTAACATACCTGTAGCATACGCTCAGCAAGCATAATTGTTCCAATCGATGCACATGTCTCTGCGTAGCAGCCCCCGTCATCGGTGCCTTGGGGGAGGAAGTTGTCTGGGCCAAATCCCTCCCATTGCTTGATCGCACCAATGCCGCCTGTCACGTACATCTTGCGCTGGACCATATTGTCCCACAAGCGGTACAATGCACGTCGTATGTTCTGCGACTTGCTGATGGCGTTCGACTGGTCCATACGGACCATATCGGCTACAGCAGTGAGCAGATATACCGCCCGTACTGAATGCCCCTCGATAGTCTGCTGCTCTTCGATCGGGAGGTGTGCTTGCATATACCTTGGTCTAATAGTCAGCATTGAACTTTTGTCCAGATTGCAATTTTTCTTACCAGAATGATCTGTTTTCCGGCCATGGCAATGGCCTCTGCGTGATGTCCATCCCGCGGCGATCTAGCTCTACATCGTAAAAGTGGCGTCCTTGGCATCCGGTCGCATTGCCACGTTCATGAAGAAAGTACTCTGAAAGCTCTCGGTAACGCTGCGTTTTTGTTCGCTCTGCCAACCTCAAAAGAGCAAGCTCAATCTCCGGGTGACCAGGATATCCGTGTGTTTGTGCAACACCGGGCCCAAACAACGCGCAAAGAAGATCAGCGTATCGTTGGAGAGGGCCAAGGAGCTCGTCGTTGTGGAACAATGCATTGTGGGCTAGGGCCGCTTCAATCAGATGCCCTGCATTGTATCTGAGAATCGTTAGTAATTGAAATACGTTACAACAGGCTTCGCACTTGCAGCTCGTGCATATCCCTCAGATTCGTAAATCTTTTACCCGGCTCTACTACTGTGTAGTGGATGTTGAGATACCCGTCGGGCTGCTGTGCGCAACGGATCTGATCCACCAGATCGTGAACGGCAGCCTCTACCTCGGGAACAGTCTGCTGTTTCAAAAAGTAGCAGGCGCCCTCAATCCATTTGGCGATGTCAGAATCCCAGAACAAGTGATTGGGAACTGGAGGCACATCCATTTCGTCCGCGTAAGAAGGGTGCCATTTCAACCTGAAAGCGTCGTACCGGCCGGTTTCTTTCAAGACTTCCAATTGGTAGAGCAGCGTATTTGTAGAGACAGCCTCGCGTCGTCTGCCGAGCAGAGATAATGGATCCAGCTTAGTATGGCTGAAGGTTGTTTGAGGGTAAGCCATCTGAGCCTGTGTTGTACTGCGTATGCGACTGGTTAGTCAGGTGAGGTCGGTACCATCAGCTAATTAGTGATTGAAGAGATATGTAGAACTACTGTGAGACTTGCAGCATTTAGCTTTAAGCGACCTGTTCTCGGCAATGCGTGCTCAAGCGTTGACTTCCTTGCAGCACATATGTGATGCGTCTACGGTCCACCGCGTCGGAAGGGAGACCTCATTTCCCACCATTGAGATAGGTGCTTACGTCACTGTTCCGGCAAATGTATGTCTGTACCATCCACGCGATGCAGTTGATGTGAATTGGCGGACGTAAAACGAATACGAGGTGCGGCCTGCCACATGGCCTGTGGTCCCGTTGATCGCCGCCCCCTCAATTCGTCATCTTCACCCTCCGGGCTCTACATTGTCCCCTTGGGTTCCACAACCATGCTCTCACCCTCTTCCATTCTCACCCTCACAGTGTACCCCCTCGATTCATTCCGGTGATCATTTTGTTGGTTATGGAAGATCGGTCAGGCGCAGCGTGCGACGCACAGTTCGTCTGCACGATCTGCTCCAAGTCGTTTGGCCGGGCTGAGCACCGCAAACGGCACGAATTGACCCATGCCTCCGCCAAACCGTTCCGATGCGTGCAGTGTACTAAACAGTTCGTGCGAAAGTGAGTCAGTCGCGTCGGTAAACATCTCGCAACACATCCGACAAATATCACCTTCTGTACTACATGCCTGTCCCGACTGTATCTGACGCTGCCGCAGAGATGCTTTGCAACGGCACGAGCTCACACATCAGTCAAAGGCGCCTAGTTTAGCTCAGCTTGGTGCTCGTGCATGCACAAGCTGTGCTACAGCAAGAGTGAAATGTACTGGTGGGTCTCGCTGCGTGAGGTGTCAACAACGAGACTTATACTGTTATTTTCCAAGTAGCGAAAGCCCAGGGCGAACATCTCTCGTTGCCCAGATTGATGAAAGTGATGGCGGATCGTTCGAGATGATGAATCCCCCTAACTATCCGCTCGATAGTAATCTGGAGTCTGATCAAGACTTTTGGAACCCAAGTATCTTGGCCAGCACCAATTGGCTGGAGGCAATTGATCTTGATGGCTTTGACACAACTATACCAGCTTTCCCCCTGCAAGAAAGCCCTTGCTTCAATATATTGGACGATAACCGAGGGGCAAGATCTTCCATCCAGGAATCCCCAAAAGAATACCGAACACCAGCCAGTGATGTAGGACCATCACATAGCAGTCAATACGGAGCAGATGGCAATGACCCAATAGCACAACATGGCTCCTACTACGTAGATGGCGAGCCCGCAAGACACACCAGAGGAACAAAGCGACGCAAAACGCTTACCACACCACAATTCCAAGAGCTGGGGCGAAGATTTGACTTGACTCAGCCAGCCTGTTCTGGCGCGCGCCTGGAGCGTGTCTCCGTTATCGATGATTCGGAGTATTGCGCTTTTCGAGATGCGTATCTCAAGTACTGCCACGGATCCTCGGTCATATGGCCCGACTTCATGACGATGGATTTCCCTACCAAACCATTTTTCGATGATCTTGTTGGTCTGTTTCGAGCCAACTTCAACGACAGCCTACCATTCATTCATATATCGTGCTTTTCGAAAACCTCCCTGTCCTGGATAATGCTTGCAGCAATCGCTTCGATCGGAAGTCAGTACTTGGAGAGTAATTCCAAGCATGTCTTCAATATATCCATGCATGAATTCAACCGTCGCATACTTTCTCATCTGTCAGAAGAAGTGAATTTTCTCCCGGCCGCGAAAAGGACAGAGTTTGCTCAGGCCACACTTTTGCATTCCGTCGGGGCAGCTTACTCTGGAGATGTACGCCTCTCACAACGAGCTATATCGCGTGCAGATGATCTTGCCATGGTCTTTCAAACAGCCATGCAAGAGAGCGACTTGCAAAATCTGGGACCCTCATCTCTACCGCAAGAAACGGACCTGGATAGCAAGTGGCACAGTTGGATTCGAAAGGAGGCTGCTATTCGCCTGGCTTACTCGGCATGGCTGGTGGACTGCATGCGATCCTACCATTTTCAGCAAAGAACCGCGATGAAATTCGCCGAAGGCTCAATTCCCTTACCCTGTCACGAGAAACTTTGGACTGCTCCAACTTCAGCAGAGTGGTCTGCGATCTGTGCCGATCAGGATGTATCAAAAAGTCAGGAACCGGCGCTCACCGAAGCAATGGAAGAGCTCTACATTGGCAAATTCATCCCTACACATCGAGGAGAATTCGCTCGCATCCTGATGATACATGCGTTGTTTCGACGCTCCTGGGACATCGAAGCCTATTTCGAGCAACCTGTTTCTCAGTGGGAACCAAATGCACGCCGCGAACGGAGTACTGGCATTTTCTCTGGGCCACCGGTATGGCTTCCATCGGTACCGACGTACATCAGGTGGCAGAATTCGTCATGCGATGCCTTGGACATCCTGCATTGGCAGGCAAACGCTGCTATCGGAAAGGCGTGTGGTGTGGAACATCCTACTGTTCTTCATCTGCACATTGCAAGGATCATCTTACTAGTCCCGTACGACTCGCTTGTGAAACTCGCCAGAAGGCTTGCAGGTGTCCGGTCTCATGGGGACAGGCGGTCTAATGCGTTCGATTCAGCAGATGCGTTGTACGGGCCTGAGGGTTTGTCGCTTCGCAAGTGGGCTATCCATCATCAGTACAAGGCCCGGCTGGCTGTCATTCATGCAGGCGTGGCTTTCTGGCACATTCGCCGGCATTCGACTGACGCTTTCTACGAAGCGCCAGCCATTGCTCTGTCAGCATTGACATTATGGGCTTTCGGCACTTTTGCAAAGCAAACCTCTGCTGCAAACAGGCCAGCGAACCTCAACGCGGCACAAACCGCGTTGGCATCGAATGCAAGCCGTTCTCCAAGGGGTGACCGACCTGCCGCTCGTTCTAGCAACACAGAAAATAGCGTATGCGAGATCATCCTTTTGGATCGTCCTACTGATGATGAACTTGTCCAACACTTTATCAAGAATGGCGGAGACATGCAAGCGCATATCAGCGGTATCGGTGACCTGTACAATCCCGAAAGTCCTGGCCTTGTACTGCAACAAGGCTGCAGACTACTCAAAGAAAATGCGAAGTATTGGGGGGTTGCTCGCGAATGGCAGCATGTTCTGGAACGGCTTGAGGAGGCTCAGAAAAATATCGGAAGAAAGGTTTGAACATTAAGATGTAGCTGCGGCTACATGACAAGTCTCCGCGGTGGCGGAAGGAAGTATCGGACAGGATGTTCAAATGGTCTGTCTTGCTTTTGAGTATCTCTCCGGCTCTGCGACAAAGCGAAAATGCTTTTCGGGACACACAATTGTCTAGCGCTCACCCAGAGGTCCCGTCTTCGTAGAGCCTCTGCGGCACCGACCACACCGTGAGTTCCCAATCGCAGCCTCGTGTATGACGAGTCTCGACTTTGATACTGAACGTATCTCTGCCAAGCCATCCACCAACCCGCTTCCACTTGCCGCCCTCGCGTGGATCAGCATACCTATTCCTGAGTTTCGCACCTATGATCACTCGCCCGGGGACGTCGATGCGGATGGGATCTGGCTTTTGTGTCTTCAGCGCGCCAGTGTCTGGGAGTTGGCAAGTCTTGGTCGAAGTCTGAATGTCAGCTGTCGCGATTCCAAGATCTGCTGCCCTTGATGGGGTAATGCCGAACTGCCAGGTGTCTTCGCTGCAGCTCTCCCATGGGCCTGCACCGTGAGACCATTCGTCTCTGTAGGCAAAATTAGCAGTGTCCAACTTGGGGTGGCCACGAAATATATACTTACTCCACACAGCGCTTCTGGTCGTTCGCCGCTAGAGCTTGGAGCTCCGCCTTGATGGCAGGCCTCGTCGGTTTCCGCAATTGATCTCTCATGTCATCAAGCTTTGACAGGATCTCTTTGACCTCGCTGCTTTCGCTTGTGACGTTGGAATTGCTCAGTGTGTCCAACCGATCGCTGATCCTGTCTAGCGTTGCCAGTGTGGCGCTCTGAGTGGTTGCCTTTGACCGAGCTGCCATGTTAAGCAGAGCATGTTTCCACACAGCCTCGGTCAGATCCCACGAAATGTCGTGGTGGTTTTTCGGACGATCAATCTCTCCTGGGAGAAGGGAGGAGTAGTGTTTCAGCAATGCGACCTGCGGTACTGGCTTGTAATCGAAGCGGAAGCCTTGCCACGCTTCTGCCACAGTCGCGTGCTCCAGCCATGACAGACCAATCTCGCCCTCCACTCCTGTGATACAAAATCTGTGGGACTCTTTGATCGACGAAGCATGCGACTTTGTGCCTTTGACAAGATCAGTAGTGGCATTGAGGCCTGCCTCGCCCCCGCTCTTCGCAGCTCCTAGCACAGCTGTGAACTTCTCGAGTTCCTCTGCGTCCGGACTACTGTATGTGCACACCGCAAAGAAGGAAGATTGGCGGATTAGTCCCGCAATGCAATACTCGCCGTAACACTCAGTGAACTTCTCGGGACTACTGTCCAAGAGCTTGCGGCCTGTGTCAGAAAGATCTAGTTCGTTGTCAAAGTGCTCAGGTGGCATCGATAGCGTGCATCGAAGAACAAGGCACGCGTTCTCGCTGTTGCATTTCGTTGTCTTTATGTAAGAGCTCATAGCTTTTACGGAAGCAAGCGAGTGGTTGGGCGACGACGCAGAAGCTGTGGTCCAGAGGTGGTTCGTGAGTTCTTGTTCATCGCGGAACACTTGCGATTGGACATCAACTTGTGGGAAAGTGTCTGTTGAATAGCTCTCCTCGGCCTCGACTTCGTCAAACGGCGATGGCAGCGACTCACGTGCCGCCATGTCGTAGCCGCCACCCAAGACCATGTGTGCGGAGTCCCAGGGCAGACTGCCATGCTGCTTGATCTTTGATGAATATTCGTGAGACATCTTTACTGTGTCTCTTCAGGGCCGTGATGTTGATAGCGTGCAATTTGTGGTGTCCCAGCCACAAAACGCCAACACGACAGAGCACTGACTGATGGCGAGGCGCGTCGTCGGCGATAAGATGACCTATGACGTAGATCTATCTTATCAGATCTCGGCCAAGAGACGCTGACCCTACTAACCCCAAGCATGAAATATCGTTCACACAGTGGACGACATTATCGATCACCATTCGATGCTGGGCGCTCAAGAATGAGATTGTGGGATTCTTTCCGAGCTGGCCATGCATCATGGTAGTTAAATTTATGTACAGCTGTCATATACAAGGATTGTGAGTTCTTTTGTTGGAACACGTGAACACCGGGTGGAATCCGTGGAGTTTTGACAGGAGAGTCGTCTGTTCGTCAATGTCAACAGCAGGGTTGCCACACCACCATGCTAGCAACCTATCAACACGACCTACGACTAGATATAGTAATATATAGGCCATAGAATGGATGTCAGAGCCGGTTTAGGAACATTTATGCATGATATCGAGCACAACACATTTGCGTTAACGTAAACCCTAACCCTGTGAGTCGTGGACCGGTTTGACTTCAAATGTTCAAGTTGATATCGTCAACGACTGAAACAAAATTGCATTGAGCATCTGCCAATGTACGATAAGAGACGACCGAATCTAAGAACAGAGATGTGATGCATCGGAAACGTTTGGTTTCTGCACATGAGCGGCCTCATTACTCGGGATGCCACTCGGGATGCCGCTCGGGTAATGTCGTCAGTCGTGGTTTCCGATTTCGTCATAAATACCATTGAGATACTATTGGAGATTGGTTCGGTGTCTCAGTATCTAGTACACTAGTACCATCGGACTCGCATCCAACAAAGACTATTGTTGCCGCTGAGATACGGTCGGTGAAGAGACTAGAATTACACACCAATCGCCAATTCTTGCGCAAGAAGCTGTAAACACAAGGCCATCATAAACTAAAAATACACATACATTTCAAAAATCTATCGTACCCACGGCACTTCGTCAACCGCCATCAAGCGTGCTCTGACTTGTCGTCAAGCTTTCCCAACATCTCGTCGCGGTCGAAGTTGTCTGTTTGTAACTCCGTCATAACGGTAGAGTACGCCTTGCTGCAAGGTCGGATCTCGAAGAGTCGATCCATCTTATCGAGTGGCACGGCCTTGGTCTCCGGAACAAGGAACCAGACAAATGCCAGTCCACAGAGTGTGACGCTACCGAACAAGAAGTACATGCCGTATCCGGATTCGCCCATTCCGTCGATCATGTTGGGAGTGATGCGGGCGATGATAAAAGTCCATAACCAATTGGCGAGGGAGGCATTGAGTTGGCCCACATTCCGTGTGCGTTGACTGAACATCTCGGCGTTGATGACCCAGGGTGTGCCGTTCCATGAGTTTACGTAGATACAGGTCCAGAGGTACACCATGAAGACTGTGGCAATGCCCTCAGATGACAGTGACGATGTTGTGGGTGTGCTAGAGTGCACCCTGCTGGTGACAAGAGCGCCGATGATGTACATCGTGATTGAACCGCCGATGGCTCCGAAGAGCAACAGTTGACGACGGCCCCATTTGTCGATGAGGATAGTCAACCAGAAGACCGTAACGACGGTCTTGACCACACCAAAAAGACCAGTGAGGAGATAGATTGTGTTTTGGCTCGTTATGCCCACTGTGAAGCTGAATTAGTGCACTGTTCCAATGAGAAAGGGTGACCTGTAGTCGGTGCTAGGTTTGCGCGTAAGGGGTTTGTTGCAAGTATCGCAGATGGGAACATACTGCAAACAGTGTTAGCATAACCCCGAGAGTGAAGCGTGATTCGTTGTATTCTTACCCAGATCTGAAGATGTCAGGGCTGTAGTAGTTAATCGCATTCACACCCGCGAAGTTCTGCAAGATGAATAGCGAGTGTCCAAGGAACAAGCGCCATCGTGTCTTCGGGTCCTCGAACGCTTCTCTGATAGGCTGGAAGAAGCCTCGGGGCAGATCAACGATCTGCTGTTCCATCATGGTGATTTCTTCGAGGATGTATACATCGTCGGCAGCCAAATTCCTGATATAAGACAGGTTGGCAACGGCTTGATCCATTCGTCCTTTGGTGAAGAGCCAGCGCGGAGTCTCTTTCAAGAACAGGCTTCCGATGAGCAGAAGCCCTGCAGGGATCAGCTGCACTGCGAATGGGATGAGCCACTGCTCCTGGGTTGCTGGAAGTCTCTGGATCATTCCATAGTTGATCCAGAAGCCAACGAGTCCGCCGAGCTGCCAACCGAGTTCGTAGGTACCAACAAGACGTCCACGAATAGCGGGAGGCGCCATCTCCGCAATGTATACAGGGATCTGGAGGTTGTATCAGCGCGCTGGATACCATTGAAAGCAATGATGCCCATTGAGATAGACCTACCACCATAGTGCAGCCACCGACACCAAGGCCACAGATTACTCTACCCGCATAGAGGGGACCAAGACTACCAGTGATAGAAGCAAATGTGATCGCAGCGCCTATGATGAAGACGCTAGCACTGATCCACAGACTCTTGACTCTTCCAAGGTAATGGCTTGTTGCGTACGCCATGGGAGATCCAAAGAAGGCGCCTGCCTGGAAGAGAGAGACGACATTGGCTTTGATCAATGTCGACTCAGCAGTGCTCATGTTTTGGAAACCGAAAGCATCTCCGAAAGAGTCCAGAGCCACCGTCGTTCCAATGAAAGAAGTTGTGTAGCCGATCATGCATGATCCAAAAGATGCAACAATGGCTGAAAGGTAGACTCTCCAGTTGTACACCGCCGCGGGTGTTGGCCGGTCCTCGATCTTGGAGAGGATTCCCATAGCTGCTGCCAAGGAGATATGAAAATGTATGTGAGAGTCCCTTCTCAATACCAAACGACGATCACAAGGGACAAGCGACGGGAAAGGCTTTTGTGGCTGCGCGAAGTGCAGGCTTGGGGAGGGTAAGCATAAATATGAGGCGCACAAGGCTTACACATGCCGTACTTGGCTTTTCTGCTGAGATTGAACCCCACGGGCTTGGGATGCGGGCTTTCCGGAGAACGGTTTGCCATTCTCCACTGCCGGGTGCCCACCACTGCATCAATTGAGGAGTAAGTGGAATACTGTATGGGGATAGGGCATGTCGCAGATTCCACAATAGAATACGATAGTGTATGGCATGCTGAGTGTTTTCCCGTGAGCAGGTGCGGTCAGCAGCGCTGGGTAAATGTTCAGGCCTTCGGCGGTGATGTTGGGTGAACTCAACGATGGCAGTGCGCGGATGAACCGTGCGAGGAAAAACGTTTTACCCTGAACATGACGTTAACCACGTCGTAGGCTGTTGCAGCTTGAGGGCTTGTTGAGTTGTGGAACTGCCAAAGACATTGGAACCTTGGCTGATGGTTGTTTATCTCCATGGAGACGGTGCCCAGAATCGTGACACAGACGCAGGTCTCTGCTCGGAGAAGAAGATGCCCGAATCAAGGGCTCGCTACGACACGCAGAATGTCGACGGAACGTTCGGGGGATAGTCAATATCATCAAGCGATCCGTAACAGCATATCCCCGCCGTGAGGAACTCAATCATTTTTGGACGGATGATTGTCTACTACGATAGCATCGACGGTTGTCGTTTCTAGTTCGGCTGGGACTGCCACTGAGATATCACTAGGGCTTGGTTCGTATCTCAGCATCCAGTGTG